>Ga0081539_10003188_pt1 | contig 20756 bp, 20 predicted proteins | sample TabmetS4T2R2_FD_71023 | JGI IMG/M metagenome (GOLD analysis project Ga0081539, IMG submission 71023) | Tabebuia heterophylla rhizosphere microbial communities from the University of Puerto Rico - S4T2R2 | ecosystem: Host-associated > Plants > Roots > Rhizosphere ...
CTGCAGATGCTGACCTCCGGCCAGAACCTTACGCCGCAGAAGGCGAAGGCCATGGGCCTGATCCACGACGTTGTCGAGCCGTCGAAGCTCATCGAGGCCGCAAAGGCCATGATCGCCGCCGGCCTCAAGCCGATCGCGCCTTGGGACGAGAAGGGTTTCAAGATCCCTGGCGGCCCAGTCTATTCGGCGGCTGGCGCCAATCTCTGGCCGCCGGCGATCGCGATCCTGCGCCGCGAGAGTTACGGCAACTATCCCGCCGCCGCCGCGATTTTGAAATGCGTCTACGAAGGCCTGCTGGTGCCGTTCGACACGGGGCTCAGGATCGAGCAGCGCTACCTCACCGAGATCATGCAGACCACTGAAGCGGCCATGATGATCCGCTCGCTGTTCGTTTCGCTGCAGGAGTTGAACAAGGGCGCGCGCCGCCCGGCCGACGTGCCGGCCACCAGGTTCACTAGGATCGGTGTGCTCGGCGCGGGCTTCATGGGTGCCGGCATCGCCTATGTCACGGCGCAGGCCGGCATCCCGGTGGTGCTGCTCGACCGCGACATGCCATCCGCCGAGAAGGGCAAGGCGCATTCCGAGACGCTGATTTTCGAGCAGATCAAGAAGGGCCGCGCCAAGCCGGAGGATAAAGACAAGCTGCTCTCGCTGATCACCCCCACCGTCGACTATGCCGATCTCGACGGCTGTGACCTCGTTATCGAGGCCGTGTTCGAGGATTCGGAGGTCAAAAAGGGCGCGACCGAGAAGGCGGAAGCCGTGCTGAATCCGTCAGCGATCTTCGCTTCCAACACCTCGACCATCCCCATCACCAGCCTCGCCAGGAACTCGGTGCGGCCGGACAATTTCATCGGCGTCCATTTCTTCTCGCCGGTCGACCGCATGATGCTGGTCGAGATCATTCTCGGCAAGAAGACTGGCGAGAAGGCGCTGGCCACCGCGATCGATTATGTGCGCGCCATCAGGAAGACGCCGATCGTCGTCAACGACACGCGCGGCTTCTACGTGAACCGCTGCGTGCTGCGCTATATGTCGGAAGCCTTCAAGATGCTGATCGAGGGTGTACCGGCGGCCATGATCGAGAATGCCGCGCGGATGGCGGGAATGCCGGTCGGTCCGCTCGCGCTTACCGACGAGACCGCGATCGATCTCGCACAGAAGATCATGAAGCAGACCATCCGCGATCTCGGAGAGAAAGCCGTCGACAAGGATCAGTTCGCCTTGATCAGCAGCATGGTCGACAAATACGGTCGCTTCGGCCGCAAGAACGGCAAGGGTTTTTACGACTATCCCCCGAAGCCGGCCAAGAAGAAGCTCTGGCCTGGCCTGAAGGACCTCTACCCACAGAAGGATCCGGCCGAGATCGATGTCGGCGAGCTGAAGGAGCGGTTCCTCTACGTGATCGCGCTCGAAGCCGCGCGTATCATGGAGGAGGGCATCGTCACCGACCCGCGCGAGGCCGACGTCGGTTCGATCCTGGCTTTCGGCTTCGCTCCCTATACTGGCGGCGCGCTCTCTTACATCGACGGAATTGGCGCCGAAAAATTCGCCAAGCGCGCCAAGGCGCTGCAGAAGAGGTACGGCGCCGAATTCAAGGCGCCGAAGCTGCTTGCCGACATGGCGGCCAAGGGCGAAACCTTCTACCAGCGTTTCGATCCCTACGCGAAGGCTGCGGTGAGGGAGGCGGCGTAGTCGACGTCGCTCCCCTTCCAAGTGGCGTACCGCCGCGTTATCTTGGATGTATGGAGACCGTAAGATGACGAAGCTTGAGCGGGCGGTCAGGGAAGCGGAGCAACTGCCCGCCGAGATGCGGGAACAACTCGGCGAGCAACTGCTCCACTACATCCACAAATACCTGGCGCTGGGGGATGATCTAGACGCCGCCGCCAAGGAGCTGGACGCGGGCTTGGGAATAGACGGTAGGAAAGTCTTCGCGTCTTTGAAAGCGCGGTATGGCGCTTAGACTTGTTCTGGCGCCGCTTGCGGAGATTGATCTCGCAGAGATCGCCGAATTCATTTCTAGAGCATGATCCCGAAAAGTTGCAGACTTTTCGGACAAGATCATGCGCCAGAACAAAGAGTTAGAGCAGGATGAATGACTCCGCTCCAATTCATCTTGCTCTAGAGATAATACCTCGGCCGCCTTGCGGACCCTGATACGCATTGAACACGTTGTCGATCTGTTGTTGGAACGACATTCCTGGGGCCGGAGGTCGCAAAGCCGAAACGTCCAAATCTACGAAAGATGACGGTAGCTCCGTACATTATTTTCTACCGTTCGGTCGGCGACGACCTGGAGATCCTTCGCGTCCTCCACTCGTCACGCGATCTCGATAACGAAGACCTGCTGCCACATTAGCCGGGAACAACGGGCGGAATTCCATGACCCATATCGACTACTACTTCACCATCTCCTCTCCCTGGGCCTATCTCGGTCACGCAGCGATCCGCGCGGTTGCCGAGCGCCATGGCGCGCGCCTCAATCCCAAGCCGGTCGTCCTCGGCGGCGTGTGGGAAATTTCAGGTGGGGTGCCGCTACCGCAGCGCTCGCCGACCCGGCAGCGCTATCGTTTCATCGAACTGCAGCGTTATGCCGAGTTGCGCGGCATGCCGATCGTCTACAAGCCGCGGCCAATCGACGCCTCGCTTGCCGATCTTTGCGTCGCGGCGATCGTTCTCGAAGGTCGTGATCCTCTCGACTACATGTCGAGGGTGTTTGCCGCACGTTGGGCCGAGGATCGCGACATCGGCGATGAGACTGTCATCGCATCACTGGTGAAAGACAGCGGCTTCGATCCCGTTGTCATCATGGACGCTGCAAAAGGCGACGCGGCCGCCGCGCTGCGCAAGAAGAATACCGACGAGGCGATAGAGGCTGATGCCATAGGCGTCCCCGCCTATGTGCTCAACGGGGAAGTGTTCTGGGGCCAGGATCGCATCGATCTTCTTGACCGGGCGCTGTCCACCGGCCGCGCTCCCTACAAACCCTTGTGACCAATTCAGCGGCTGGACAAGGGGTAACCAACGCACTACAAGGCAAGGTATATATTCCTGTCTTCCGCAGGGTCCGCCATGCTTTCGCATGAGTCCGTCTGGTCAGCGATCGACGCTCTCGCCGCACGCTATTCGCTCTCTGCTTCGGGGCTTGCCAAGCGCGCCGGTCTCGATTCCACCGCCTTCAACAAGTCGAAGCGGCTGTCGGCTGACGGCCGTCCGCGCTGGCCTTCGACCGAATCCATCGCCAAGATCATCGAAGCCACGGGCTCTTCGCTCGACGAGTTCCTCATATTGGTCGATGGCCTGCAGAGCCGCCTCTCGGATCACCTCCCCGCGCGGCCTTCCTCCGTGCCGATGCTGGGCTTCGCCCAGGCCGGCGCGGGCGGTTTCTTTGATGACGCCGGCTTCCCGGCCGGCCATGGCTGGGATCTCATAGAGCTTCCCGCCCAGTCGCGCGACGGCGCCTATGCGCTCCAGGTGCAGGGCGATTCGATGCTGCCGCTTTATCGCGACGGCGACGTGCTGATCGTCGAGCCGGCAGCGCCGGTCCGTCGCGGCGATCGGGTTGTGGTCAAGACGACCGCAGGCGAAGTCATGGCCAAGGTTCTGTCGCGGCGCAGCGCCAAGGAGATCGAACTTCAGTCATTGAACCCTGATCATCCGCCGCGCACCGTCGGGAGCCAGGAGGTGGAGTGGCTGGCGCGCATCGTCTGGGCGAGCCAATAGCGCGATGCGCGGACTGACGAGCGTTGCCTTGGCCGCGGGCGTTGTCGGACTCGGCACGCTGGTGATGCTCGCCGGCAAGGTTGTCGCTCCCGCTGGAAGGGCGGTTTCCAGCGCCCCGGTGATGGAAACCGCGGCGCCCCCGCCTGCCCAGGTCGACTCCGGACTGTCAGAAACCACAGTAGAAACACCGGGCCACCCCGCGCGCGGGGTGGGTGAGGATCTTGTCGCCCAGCCGCAGGTCCAATACGACGCGCTGGTGCGTGAAAAGCCACGCGAGCCGCTGAGTCAGCTCGGCCAGGCTCTGCCGCTGCCCGAGCCGGAAATCACCCTGTTCTATCGGCCGGTGGCGACAGCCTCTGCCGCGTTCGAATCCATGGGCTACAGGTTCGCCATCACGGGAGCCGAAAGCGTCGACCCCGACGAGACTTGCACGCAGGGCGGCGTCGCTTGGCCGTGCGGGATGCGGGCGCGCGCCGCGGTCAGGATGTGGCTGAGAGGGAGAGCGCTGACGTGCAAACCGCCGCCGAAGGACAAGGACAAGCTGGCGGTTGTCGCCTGCAGCCTTGGCAAGCAGGATGTCGGCGCCTGGATTGTTTCCAACGGCTGGGCCCGGGCCGCCCCCGATGGGCCTTATGTCAAAGCCGAAGCCAAGGCGCGCGAGGCCGGGATGGGCATTTTCGGCTCGCCGCCGAAGGCGCTGCCGCCCGACACCACTAACTTGGGGGTGCCGCCCCTGGACGAAGTCCTGCCGTCCCAGGACATCGTGGCGCCAGAAACGCTCAATTGACGCTGCTTACGCAGCAAGTTCCCCCGCCAGTGCCTTGTCGATCAGCGCCCGCGTCTCGGCAATGCCGTAAAGCGCCACGAACGAGCCGAAGCGCGGCCCCCGCTCCTGGCCGATCAGCACCTGGTAGATCATCTGGAAGAACGCGACCGAAACGCCCGGCCCACCTTCCGGGCTCTGCTTGGAGGGGTCCTGGTAGCGCTCGATCCTGCGTGCGACGTTGAGCGCAGCATGCTGGATCGCCTCGCCGTCGGCGTCGCTGGGCAGCGCGCCCAACGCTTCCGAAAGCCTGGCCAGCGCCTGCTGCTCGACCTCATCTGGCGCGCGATAGACCTTCGCCGGCTTCACGAAGTCCTCGAAATAGCGGATCGCATATTCGGCGAGCCGGTCGAGCTCCGGATGTGTCTCGGGCGTCACCCCCTTGGCGTGGCGCAGCATGAAGCCCCACAGCACGTTCTTGTTTTGCGCGTTGGAAGCGCTGACCAGATTGAGCAGCAACCCGAACGGCACCGACAGGCCGATCGCCGGAGGATTGCCGTTATGCATATGCCAGACCGGGTTGCCGAGCCGTTCCTTCCAGTTCTGCCGCGGATAGGCGGACAGGAACTGGTAGTACTCGTCCACCGCGCGCGGGATCACGTCGAAATAGAGCTTCTTAGCCTGCCTTGGCCGCTGATACATGTATAGGCCGAGGCTTTCGGTCGGCGCATAGGTCAGCCACTCGTCGATGGTAAGCCCGTTGCCCTTCGACTTCGAGATCTTCTGGCCGTTTTCGTCCAGGAACAGTTCGTAGACGAAATGCTCCGGTGCCTTTCCGCCAAGCGCCTCGCAGATACGGTCGTAGACGCCCATGTTCGGCCCGTGGTCCTTGCCGAACATCTCGAAGTCGATGCCAAGGGCTGCCCAGCGGGCCCCGAAATCCGGCTTCCACTGCAGCTTCACCCTGCCGCCCGTTACCGGTAGCGTGGTTTCGCTGCCGTCCTCGTCGTCGAACGTTATGGTGCCGGCCGCGGCGTCGACATTCTTCATCGGCACGTAGAGCACGCGGCCGCTCTTCGGCGAGATCGGCAGGAACGGGCTGTACGTTGCCTGCCGCTCGGCGCCCAACGTCGGCAGCATGATTGCCATGATGGCGTCGTAACGCTCGGCCACGCGCCTCAGGATCGCGTCGAAGCGGCCGGACTTGTAGTAGTCGGTGGCGCTGGCGAACTCGTAGTCGAAACCGAACGTGTCGAGGAAGCGACGCAGCATCGCGTTGTTATGATGCCCGAAGCTCGCGTAGTCGCCGCCGAACGGGTTTGGAACCGACGTTAACGGCCGATGCAGGTAGGGCTCCAGGAAGGCGCGATCCGGCACGTTGTCCGGGATCTTGCGCATGCCGTCCATGTCGTCGGAGAAACAGATGAGCTTGGTCTTGACCTTGTCCTCGGTCAGCACGCGGAAGGCGTGGCGCACCATGGTCGTGCGCGCCACTTCGCCGAACGTGCCGATATGCGGCAGGCCCGACGGCCCGTAGCCTGTCTCGAACAGCACGGTTTCGGGACACCCCTCCTTCGAATAGCGCTGGACGATCTTCTGCGCTTCCTCGAACGGCCAGGCTTTGCTCTCCGCTGCCGCGGCGAGAAGCTCCGGGGTAAGCTCGATCGGTGGTAGCGCTGCCATTTCAGGCGGTCCTGCTTGTTTGTCGGTGAGGCCAAATTGGTTCGGGAACAGCCGACGTAACCAAAATGGTCATTTTGCTCTATGCGCCCGTGCCCGGCGCGTCAACGACGGTGCCAGCTTTTTCCTTGCGATCGCGAAAGGCCGTTCCTACCTTGGCGGCGACCGATCCGAGGGGATGCCCATGTCATTGCCAAGCCCGCACGAGGCGCTGATCTACCTGATGGTGATCACATCCGCCGTCGACCGGGAGATGACCGACGTCGAGATGGCGCGGATCGGCAACGTCTTGAAGACATGGCCTATCTTCCAGGATTTCGACGACTGGAAGCTGATTAAGGTCGCACAGGAATGCCAGCAGCGGCTGCAGGAGAGGAACGGCCTGCAATCGCTTCTCGCCGACATCAGCCGCGCGCTGCCGGAGCGGCTTCACGATACTGCCTATGCCGCCGCCTTCGAAGTCGCCACTGTCGATCTCGAGATGCGCATGGAGGAAGTGCGTGTCCTCGAGCTGATCCGCGACGCCCTATCCGTCGAACCGGAAGTCATCGATGCGATCGAGCGGACGACCAAGGCGCGCCACCGTACGCTGACGTGACCAGTTAGTAGAAGCTCACCGGAAAATACCTGAGATAAAGCTCCGCGAAGGTTCCCTTCGCGTTGATCTCGTGCAGCGCATAGTCGAAGGCGGCCGCCAGCTTGGCGTTTTCGGGCGCGACCGCGATCGCCAGTCCCGAGCCGAGATATTCCGGCGCCAGGTACGGCCCGCCCGAGAACCGGCAGCAATCCGCCGAATCCGACCCTGCGAGCCAGAAGCCCAGCCGCATGCCGTCGCCGAAGGCGGCCGCGATCTTGCCGGCTTTTAAGTCTGCGAGAACCTGCTCCTGCCGCTCGAAGGTGACTACCTCCACATCGGGGAAATAGTCGCGCAGCATCTGCTCGTGTGCGGAACCCGCGACCACGCCGACGCGCTCGCCTTTCAGCTTGTCGAAGAGCGGCTCGGCCATGGCCTTGCTCTTCAGCGTGATGAAACGCGCCGGAAACCGGAGATAGGAGCGCGAGAAGGCATATTTCGCCCTGTTTTCCTCGGTAACTGCAACGCCGGCGATGATTGCTTCGCCTTGGCCGTTCTTGAGCGCACTTTCCAGCTCGCCCCACGGCAGGGCCTGTATCTGGCATTTGGCGACAATGTCGAGTTCGCGGCAGATGGCGCGGGCGAGATCGATATGAAAGCCGGTCAGCCGGCCCGACGAGTCGATGAAGTTGAACGGCGGGAAATCGACCGTCGTAAGAAAGCGCATGCGCGCCAGGTCGGAGATGTCGGGCTTGGCGAGTCTCTCCTTGGCATCCCAGAAATCCGGGATCGCAGGCTCGGCCGCGTGCGAGCCGAAAGCGGCGACCATGAAGCATATGTGAAGCAGGGCGCGGAAGAAACGGGACACGGATATTTCTTGATTCACACACAGGTTGAAAATGGACGCGGACCGCAGCCCGCCTGTCCGCAATGTCATAAGGCAAGGGCTTTCTGCTGTCACATCCCGGATAGTGCCCCCGCAAGGCCGCTCGCAAGCTGATTGGAGGCGTCGCCCTTGGGGTGTTGAAATTCGTCGCACGACAAACAGCCGGCGCACCATCCATTTGTATATTCGAAGTCTCTGATATTAAATCGACGGCCGCCTCAATCATAAATCTGTTGATAGAAGAAAAACTGCTGGTTTAGATAGCAACCAGGGCACGCGCGCAGTCTGCTTCTTGGGGAAGGGCTGATCGCAAACAGGGGGCGGCCGCTTTCGTCGAGCGGCTATTGGGGACGGTCAGCAATGGCAGCTTTCGAGCGGCCTGAGCCAGTAGATTGGCGTCAGGGAAAGGCGTTGGGCCGTGCGCCTCAGCTTCTTTCGCATGAAAATGATCTGCCGAACCCGGCCGAGATACAGGAACTCCACGCCTGGCAAGGGGTCTTCGACCGTCTCGGCGTTTCGATCGACGCCCAACGGCGCATTGCAAAACGCGCGACCACGAACCGGACGTCGATCCAGGCGGAGCTCCTTGCTTCTGGGCTGGTGCATGAGGACGCTCTCTATGAGAGCCTCGCCGATGAACTGGGTGTTAGCTTCTCCCGCACGATCGGCCCCGACGATATCCTGACCGGCGAGGGCGATTGTCTCGCACTGCTTGGGCGTCGGCGTTGGACGCCGGCGCCGCGGCTGTTGGCGCCGGACGCATCATCGCAAATCGCAATCGCGACGGATCGGCTTCCGCTTCGCCACATGAAGGCATTCATCAGCGAAAACCCGGCGATGCGGGAACGCTTTCGGGTGGTTCCGCGCCAGGCCATGCGCGCGGCGCTTCTTGCCAAATGCCGCCCGCTTCTCAGACGCAACGCGGTCGAAAGCTTGTTTGCCAGCCGGCCGGAGCTTTCGGCTCGCCTGGTGCTCTCCTCTTGGCAGGCTTATTTTCTCGGCACGGCAAACCTGCTTGTCCCGCTGCTTTTCGTGCTCTTTCCGCTATTCGCATGGATCAGCCTGCACCTGGTGTCGTCGTTGTTCTTCCTGGCTTGTGTCGGCTTGCGCGGGTTGGCATTGACGTCGGCAGCCCCCAACAGGTTGGCTCCGCTCCACGGCATCGATCCTGCCGAGCTGCCGGTCTATTCCGTGCTCGTCGCGCTCTACAAGGAGGCGGAGATAGTTCCGGAACTTCTCGTCGCGCTGGGCTCGATCCTGTGGCCGCGCGGCAGACTGGAGATCAAGCTGGTCTGCGAGGCGGACGATCGCGAGACGCTCGCCGCGCTGAGGGCCCAGCCCCTCAGGCCCTGGGTCGAGATCATTGAGGTCCCGCCCGGCGGTCCCCGCACGAAGCCCAAGGCGCTCGCCTTCGCGCTGCCGGCGGCGAGCGGCGACTTCGTCGTGCTTTACGACGCGGAGGACCGCCCGCATCCGGCGCAACTCCTCGAAGCGTGGCAGACATTTCGTGCGAGCCCGACCGAAGTCGCCTGCCTTCAGGCGCCGCTCGACATCAGCAATCGTGGCCAAGGCCTGATCGCGCGCATGTTCGGACTCGAATATTCGGCGCTCTTTCACGGCTTGCTGCCGTTCCTGTCGAGATCGCGGCTGCTCATTCCGCTCGGTGGCACGTCCAACCACTTCCGCAGGACGGCTTTGGAGGCGGTCGGCGGGTGGGATCCGTTCAATGTCACCGAGGATGCGGACCTTGGCATCCGGTTGTTGCGCTTCGGCTACCGGACGGGAACAATCACGAGGCCGACTTACGAGCAGGCGCCGAACCGGTGGGAGACTTGGCTGCCGCAGCGCACCCGCTGGTTCAAGGGCTGGTGCCAGACATGGCTGGTGCACATGCGCTCTCCTGTGAGAGTCTGGTCCGAGATCGGGCCCTCGTCCTTCTGGGTGACGCAGATCCTGTTTGCCGGCCTGGTGCTTTCGGCCATTGCGCATCCGCTGATGCTCGTCACCGGCCTGTGGCTTGCCTGGGACCTCGCGCTGGGCATACCGCTCGGCGTCGCCCATTCGGCTATCCTTCTGGTCGACGCGGCCAACATTGCCTTGGGCTACGCCACCTTCCTGCTGCTCGGTTGGCGGACGCTGGACAGGCGCGACCGGCGAGGTTTCTGGAAGCTGGCGCTGTTCACGCCAGTCTATTGGATGGCGATGTCGCTCGCCTCGTTGCGAGCGATTTGGCAACTCTGCTCGAAGCCGCATCTTTGGGAAAAGACGCCGCATTTCAGAACGCAGGGCGAATAGCGAGTAGCGAATAGGGATAGGCGCGGCGCTCGCCCTTCGTGTCCCTATCCCCTATTTGCTACTCGCTACTCGCTATTTGCTATTCGCTCATTCCGCCAGGAAGCCGCGCCCTTCGCCGACAATGTGGCTGTCCTCTTTGCCGATCGCGTCAAGATCACGCTCCGCGTAGGGAATTCTGAGCAGCATGCGTCGGATGGCGGCGAGTCGCGCCCGCCGCTTGTCGTTGCCGCGTATGACGATCCACGGCGCCTCATCCGTATGGGTTTTCTCCAGCATGAGGTCGCGCTTTTCGCTGTAGTCGTCCCACTTGCTCATGCCGGCCACGTCGATCGGCGAGAACTTCCAGTTCCGGAGCGGGCTGTGGCGACGCTCATGGAAGCGCTTGAGCTGCATCTCACGGCCGATATTGAGCCAGAACTTGAAGAAGAAGATGCCTTCCCTGACGATCATCTTCTCGAAGCGCGGCGTCTCCTTGAGGAACTGGTCGTATTGCTCCGGCGTGCAGAAGCCCATGACGGGTTCCACCCCGGCCCGGTTGTACCAGGACCGGTCGAAGGTTACGAACTCGCCTGACGTGGGAAACTGGCTGACATAACGCTGGAAGTACCATTGGCCGCGCTCCGTCTCGGTGGGCTTGGGCAGCGCCACATTGCGGGCCGAACGTGGGTTCATGTTCTGGCGCACGGCATTGATTGTCCCGCCCTTGCCGGCGGCGTCGCGCCCTTCGAAGATCGCCAGCACCCGGCCTCCCGTCTTCTGCATCCACGCCTGCAGCTTCACGAGTTCGATCTGCAAGGTCTCCAGCGTCTTTTCGTATTCTTCCTCGTCCAGCTTCTTGTCATAGGGAAAGCCGCCGGAGCGCAGCGCCTTCTTGTCGACCCAGTCCGGCAGCTTCGGGTCGTTTACGTCGAAGACGCGCTCCGTTCCCCCGATCTTCAGCTTGACGGCGTTGCTCCCCGACGCGCCGCAGGGATCCTCGGTCTTTTTCATTGTCACCAGCCTTTCCTGAATCGGCAGGCATGCTATTGGGTGGCTTTGGGCCGGTCCAGCACGAAGTTCCCGAGAGCGGATACGGCTCCCTCGTCAATCGCTTGTCAGAGTTTCCATGACCGAAACCTCCGGCTACGCGCGAGATCGGTACCGCTCGGTCGTCGCCAGACGGCTCTCCTCGGCGCGTCTTCCGCTTGCCGTTCTAGCCGTTGCGTTGCTGATTATCTGGGCAAGCGGCGAATTGCAGGCGATTTACGCACTGGGCGTGTTCTTGCTGGTCGTAGCGGCTATGGCTTTGACCGTGCGGCGGCGGGCCGTTGCGGTTTCGGCGCAGACGGCGAGTGGGCAAGCCACCCCTAAGCTCGACAGCCTTTCAGCGACGAATCTCGCCGCCGCCGTTCCGGATGCGATGATCATCTTCGACCGCGACGGCTCGACCGTTCACGCCAATCAGGCGGCGACGGCGGCGTTCGGTTCGTTCGTTCCCGGCTTGCCGCTGCAACGCAAGTTCCGGGCGCCGGAGATGCAGGAGCTCATCGGCTCGCTGCTTTCCGGCGAGGTGGAGAGCGGTGCCGTCGATCATATCGAGCGCGTGCCGATCGAGCGCCTCTATCGGGTGATCGCCACCCGCATCCGGGACTCCGACGAGCTGTTTGCTCTCGTGTTCAAGGATCAGAGCGAAGCGCGCCGCATCGATCGCATGCGCGCGGACTTCATTGCCAATGCAAGTCACGAACTGCGCACGCCGCTCGCCTCCATCGCTGGCTTCGTGGAAACGCTTCGCGGTCCTGCCAAGGACGATGCCAAGGCCCGCGAGCATTTCCTCAAGATCATGCAGGAACAGACCGGCCGGATGGCGCGGCTGATCGACGATCTTCTGTCGCTGTCGCGCCTCGAGATGAAGCCGCTGCTTGGCGCGGGCGCTGAAATCGACATTCGCCAGACGGTCGAGAGCGTTATCGACTCGCTCACGCCTCTGGCGCGCGAGGCTGGGGTCGAGATCGTTCGCGAATTTCCTGCTGGCCCGGTGATCGTGAACGGCAGCCGCGACGAGCTGTTCCAGGTCTTCGAGAACCTGCTCGAGAATGCTTGCAAATACGGACAGTCGGGCGGTCGGGTGATCGTCACGATCGGCGAGCCCGACTCGGCTTCGGGCGACGAGACGACGGTCGGCTTCCGCGATTTCGGCCCCGGCATCGCCGCCGAACACATCCCGCGCATCACCGAGCGCTTCTACAGGGTCGATGCGGAGGCAAGCCGCGGCCACAAGGGCACCGGGCTTGGGCTTGCTATCGTCAAGCACATCGTGACAAGGCATAATGCGCGACTTGCCATCAGGTCGGAGGTCGGCAAGGGCTCGGAATTCACCATCCACTTCCCTTCACGCACCAAGGCGTCCTAAGCTCCGCGCGAAGGGCAATGTACAGGCGTTTTCGTCTATCCGTCATTGAGCGGGCGTACACCGGTTGGAACCACTGAGTCGTTATTGACGTTTATGTGCAGCTAACAAACGCGCATGAGCACGCAGCACACCTTCCGCGCCTACGACGAGGAGCTGAAGTTCCTGGCCAACCGCATTGCCGCCATGGGCGGCCATGCGGAGCGCATGGTCGACGAGTCGGTGGCGGCGCTTGTCAATTCCGATCCCGGCCTCGCCCGCAAGGTCATCGCGGCCGACGCGATCCTCGACAACGGCCAGCGCGAGATCGATGAAAAGGCGATCGTCATCATCGCCAAGCGCCAGCCCATGGCGGACGATCTTCGTGAGATCATCGGTGCTATCCGCATCTCGGCCGATCTGGAGCGGGTCGGCGATCTCGGCAAGAACATCGCCAAGCGGGTCGTGGCCGTTACCGAGGGCCGCCAGCCGCCGAGCGTCTTTCGTGGGCTTCAGGCTCTGGCCGACCTGGCGCTGACGCAGCTCAAGGAGGTCCTCGACGTCTACGCCTCGCGCGACGTCGACCGGATCTCGTTCGTGCGCGACCGCGACGACCAGATCGACGCCATGTACACCTCGCTCTTCCGCGAGCTCTTGACCTACATGATGGAAGACCCCCGCAACATCACTGCCTGCACGCACATGCTGTTCTGCGCCAAGAACATCGAACGCATCGGCGACCATGCCACCAACATCGCTGAAACCGTCTACTACATCGTCACCGGCAAGCAGATGCCGCCCGAACGGCCCAAGGAAGACAAGAGCCACCGGGTCACGGTGTCGGCGGCGGTTCGCTGAAACGCGCTACTTCCGCTCGACGCGGGCGAAATTCAAGTGTAAGCAGCCTGGCTTGCTTCGACAGCGCGGCCCGAAGCCGGCAATCAGCGATGCCTTCTGCGCTCCGAAGGTGGCTGGAAGGCGATGCGGGAATGATAGGCGCAGTAGGGCCCGCTCTCCGGGGCATCGTTTCCGCAGAAGCTGAAATCCTCCGACAGCGGGTCGCCGTTCGGCCATTTGCAGGTCCGCTCGTTGAGCTGGATGAGCTGCAGCCGCCGCGAAATCGGCACGACCACGTTCTCGACCGGGCGCACCACGTATCTTGCGACCGGCTCGGCCTCGTACACCGTCTGCAGTGCGGTTGCGCCGATCGAAGCCGGCATCGGCCGTGCCACGGTCGCCGTGCGTGTGGCGGTCTTCGTGGCGGTCGAGCTCTGGCCGGCCTTCTTCTGCCGTACAGGCGCCGCGGTCGCCCTGCCGCGAGCGGAAAGCTTGAGGCGGTGCACCTTTCCGATCACCGCGTTGCGGCTCACTCCGCCGAGCTGCGCGGCGATCTGGCTGGCGCTCAACCCGTCCGACCAGAGCTTCCTCAGGAGTTCTACCCGCTCGTCAGTCCAGTTCATCGGCAACTGCTCCTTAGTGAGCTGTGCGGGAATCGGACTCCTTTATCGGCCCAGCTCTCGCCGGGGCGACACCACATATACGCTGGTAACTTGGTCCGCCGCACGAAATGTAGTTTTTCGTTGGCTTCAAACTACCTTAACGGCTGACTCCATGACAAGAGTCGGGCCGGCAGCCTGAATCTGTTTTTTTGGTTTTCCCCAACTTGCCTTTTCGGCAGCCGGGAAGCGCTTCGTTCCACCCGTCTTGGTCGCTTCCTGACGAGACGTTTTCGTTGACTTCGTGACCGAAAACCGGGATATAGGCCAAAAGGCCGCCGCTTCCGGCGGCTTTTTGATTTTTCCTTTCCCGGCGCTGTCGGTCAGTAGCCAGGTGAATGGCCTGGGTCATACCCGGAGGCTTAGATAATGAGCGGTTCGGCGCTTTACGAGACCTTTGCACGCGCACCCCTGACTTTCGAAAGAGGCGAGGGCGTGTGGCTGATCGAGCAGAACGGCGAGCGATATCTCGATCTCGCGGGCGGCATTGCGGTCAATTCGCTCGGCCACAGCCATCCGCATCTCGTCGCCGCGCTCACCGAGCAGGCCGGCAAGCTCTGGCACGTCTCCAACCTTTACGAGATTGCCGGCCAGCGCCAGCTTGCCGAGCGGCTCGTGGAAAACACCTTCGCCGACAAGGTCTTCTTCACCAATTCGGGGGCCGAGGCGCTCGAATGCGCGATCAAGACCGCGCGCCGCTATCACTATGTGAATGGCAGTCCCGAGCGCTTCCGCACCATCACCTTCGAGGGCGCTTTCCATGGCCGCACGCTGGCGACCATCGCCGCCGGCGGCCAGCCGAAATATCTCGAAGGTTTCGGCCCTAAGGTCGAAGGCTTCGATCAGGTGCCGTTCGACGACATCGACGCCGCGGCCAAGGCGATCACGTCCGAGACTGCCGCGATCCTCGTCGAGCCCGTGCAGGGGGAGGGCGGCATCCGCGCGTTCCCGACGCAGTCGCTGAAGAGGCTGCGCGAGCTTTGCGACAGGCACGGCCTGCTGTTGATCTTCGACGAGGTGCAGTGCGGCATCGGCCGCACCGGCAAGCTGTTCGCCTACGAATGGTCCGGCGTGACGCCAGACATTATGGCGATCGCCAAGGGCATTGGCGGTGGCTTCCCGATGGGCGCCTGTCTGGCGACCGACGCTGCCGCTGTCGGCATGACCGCCGGCGTGCATGGCACGACCTTCGGCGGTAACCCGCTCGCCATGGCCGTCGGCAATGCCGTGCTCGATGTCGTGCTCGCCGATGGCTTCCTCGAAGACGTGTCGAAGAAGGCACTTCTGTTCAAGCAGGGCCTTGCCGCCATCGCCGACGAGTTTCCGTCGGTCGTCGAGGATATCCGCGGCGTCGGCCTGATGCTCGGCCTGAAATGCGCAATGTCGAATTCCAAGGTCAGTGCCGCATTGCGCGACCAGAAGGTGCTTGCCGTGCCGGCCGGCGACAATGTCGTGCGCCTGCTGCCGCCGCTCGTGATTTCGGAAGACGAGATCCGTACCGGCCTCGACCTGATCCGCGAAGGTGTCAGGACCTTGGCGCCGGCCACCGCCGCCGCGGCCGAATAGCCGTCGCGCCATGGGCAATCCCCGGCATTTCATCGACCTGTCGACCGTTTCGTCCGAGGACCTGCGCCTCATCCTGGACGATGCCGCGGTTCGCAAGTCGCGCCTGAAGGCCGGCGAGCGCAGCCGTCCGCTCGACGGCAAGGTCCTGGCGATGATCTTCGACAAGCCGTCGACGCGCACGCGCGTCTCCTTCGACGTGGCGATGCGCCAGCTCGGCGGCGAGACGATCACGCTCACCGGCGCCGAGATGCAGCTCGGCCGCTCCGAGACGATAGCCGACACGGCCAAGGTGCTGTCGCGCTATGTCGACATCATCATGATCCGCACCACCGCGCATGCGCGGCTGCTCGAGCTTGCCGAGAACGCGACGGTGCCGGTCATCAACGGCCTCACCGACGAGACGCATCCCTGCCAGTTGATGGCCGACGTGATGACCTATGAGGAGCATCGCGGCAGCGTCGCCGGCCGCACCTTCGCCTGGACCGGCGACGGCAACAATGTGCTGCATTCCCTGCTCGAAGCTTCGGCGCGCTTCAGTTTCGACCTCAAGGTCGCAGTGCCCGAGGGCAGCGAGCCGGGAGACAAATATGTCGATTGGGCCAGGCGCAGCGGCGGCCGTATCGAGTTTACCGGCACGGCCGAGGAGGCGGTCCGCGACGCCGATTGCGTGATGACCGACACCTGGGTGTCGATGGGCCAGGAGCGTCGCGCGCGCGGCCACAATGTCTTTGCGCCCTATCAGGTCAATGGCGAGCTGATGAAGCACGCCAAGCCCGATGCGCTCTTCATGCACTGCTTACCGGCGCATCGCGGCGAGGAAGTCACCAATGAGGTGATCGACGGCCGTCATTCGGTTGTGTTCGATGAGGCCGAGAACCGGCTTCACGCCCAGAAGGCCGTGCTCGCCTGGTGTCTCGGCGCTTGATCGTCGACTGGTGGCGCTACTCTCATCGCCCTGCCGGGCAGCGCGCCGGTGAGGGGAAACCTCCCATCTCACGACTCACCGAGGACACTCAACGACATCTAGCTGCCATAGTCGCTTGGTGACCGGGAACGGCGAACAGCCAGGCCGCAGACTGCGAGATCGACGACTTCATGACCGTTCCGCGCTTGCGCCGAGGGTGACGAGAAGCTCGTCCAGTTGATCGAACTGCTCGGGCATCGCGTCCTCCATTCCGAGGAAGGCTTCGTCGAGAGCTTCCTTCGAGGGATAGAGTTCGCTGAAGATCAGCAGCGTCTTGCCGTCCTTTTCCTCGAAGGTCACCGTGGTCACGGCGCCGCCATCACTTTCCTCATTCGTCCAGACAAGCCGCGAGTGCGGTATCACTTCGATGTATTTGCCGAAGAACGCCTGGGAGTTTGAGGCATCCTGTCCGAACTCGAGACGGTATTTGCCCCCGGTGCGAACATCCATCTCGCAGGACAGCAGGGGCACGCCCATCGACTTCGGCGCCTACCACCGCATGAACAGCTCGGGCTTGGTCCATGCCTCGAACACGATGCGCGCCGGGCTGCTGAAGGTTCGCGTAACGACCAGCTCACGGTCGGACTTCCATTCCACTGTCGTGCGGTTCTTCATTGGCTCACCCTCTCTTCTTGTGTCCATCGAGTTTCTCCTCCCGTTTCAATTCCTCGACAACTTTGTCCAACTCGTCGAAGCGTGCGTCCCAGAGCTGGCGGTGCCTCTCGATCCATGCCGCCTCTTCCTCCAGTCGGCGCAAGCCGAGCTTGCAGGTCCGCACGCGCCCGACCTTCTGCGTGGTGACGAGCCCCGCTTGCTCCAGGACGCCGACGTGCTTCTTCATGCCCGTAAGCGTCATGTGGAACTTTTCGGCAAGGTCCGTGATCGAGGCGTCCGCACGCCCGAGCTGCTCCAGAACGCCGCGTCGGGTGGCGTCCGACAGCGCGGCGAACGAGGCATCGAGAAGGGCTTTCGAATACTGAACCATGTGGTTCAGTATATAACGCACGGATGGGCGGCATGCAAGGGAGACCGGGCGCGCTGCGCTGCCGGCCGCCATTCCCGATGACGGATATTTCAAGTGATCTCGGACCGGATGATCACTTTCGCATCAAGGCTGAAGGCAGAATCTCCCCGCTTGATCGCCGGCCTCTCAGCGCCTATGTGTGGCCGGACAAACATCCACCAACATTCCGCAGCCTGACCGTCGGCCCCGCGCCGCCCGATGAAGCATTGCGGCGAGGTATCGGACCTTGGAACATACGCACGCACCGAAGCTCGGAGAATTCGGCTTTGCCGGAGACGATCACATCGTTCCTTACGAAGTCGGTCCGCTCGACGTACGCGGCCGCATCGTTCAGCTCGGCCCGATGCTCGACCAGATCCTCGAGCGCCATGCCTATCCCGAGCCGGTGGCACGCCTTCTGGCCGAAGTCGCGGTGCTCACCGTGCTGCTCGGCACGGCGCTGAAGTTCGAGGGCAAGTTCATCCTGCAGACCCGCTCCGACGGTCCGGTCGACATGCTGGTGGCCGACTTTGCGACCCCGCGCGCCTTGCGCGCCTATGCGCGCTTCGATGAGGAGCGTCTCAAGGCCGCGATCGCCGAAGGCAAGGACCAGCCGCAGGACCTGCTCGGCCGCGGCGTGCTGGCGCTCACCGTCGACCAGGGCCCGCACATGCAGCGCTATCAGGGCATCGTCGAGCTCGACGGCGCCTCGCTGGAGGAAGTCGCGCGTGTCTATTTCCGCCAGTCGGAGCAGATTCCCACCGACGTCCGCCTTTCGGTGGGCAAGCAGGTCATGCCCGGCAGCAAGCGCGATCACTGGCGTGCTGGCGGCATCCTCGCGCAGTTCCTGCCGGAAGCGCCGGAGCGGCTGCGCTTGCCGGACCTTCCCGGCGGCGACGGCGACACTGGCGCGGTGCAGACCGACCCGACCGATAATGCCTGGCAGGAACTGCTGATCCTGCTGAGAACCGTCGAGCCGACCGAGCTGATCGATCCGACCGTCGGCCCCGAACGGCTGCTCTACCGGCTCTTCCACGAGCATGGCGTGCGGGTCTTCGACGGCATTCATGTGGCGGACGAGTGTTCCTGCTCGCCGGAAAAAATCCGCGGCATCCTTGGCGGCTTCTCCGCGCGCGAGATCGAGGAGAGCATCGAGGACGGCGTGATCAAGGTGAACTGCGAGTTCTGCTCGACGCGTTACGAGTTCGACCCCGCGGAGTTCCAGCCGGCGAACTGAAAGCAGCCAGCAACGCGGGCGGTCCTTTCATAGCGATACGCTTTGGATACTCTCCTCCGGCACAATGGCGTGTCGGAAGAGAGCGCTTGCGTGCGCTGAATGGCAAGGGAACGTAGCGATGAAATGGACCTTCCTGGTAACGGCCGTTGTCGCAATATGTCTGTCCGTCGTCGATGGCTTTGCGCTCGATCCCGGATCGCCGGTCCTCGTGACGCCTGTGACGAAAACGACCGTGACGGCCGACGGAAAGCCGATCGTGCTGCCCCAGAAGGATGCGCAGGTCGTCGTCTCCATCTACGACATCGCGGCCGGCGCGTCGCTGCCGATGCACAAGCATCCTTATCCCCGGTATGCCTATGTCCTTGCCGGGACGTTGCAGGTCACCAAGGCAGACACGGGCGAGACCTTCACCTACAAGCCCGGCGACTTCATCGTCGAGGTGATCGACGAATGGCATCAGGGAGCCAACATCGGCGCTGATCCCGTCAAGCTTTTGGTGATCGACCAGGTCGAAGACGGCGCCCAGAACACAATTCTGCGGCAGTGAAATTCCGGGCGACCAGCGGGGACCGACGCGTCTGCGCTGTCGTCTCGTGTCGCCCCGTCTCAATCCCGCCTATTTTTCAAGGCGAGGAAAGACGATGACCCGCTCAACGCCAAAATCCGTGCGCGCTGCCACCAGGGGCACTGCCTTGCTGCTCTCGGCGGCGCTCGTCGCCGCCTCCGCGCCGGTCCTGCCGCGCGGCTGGGAAGCCGCAAATTTCCTCGCCAACGAACCCGATGAAACCGCCATTGCCGATTATCGCCTGAGGAGCCTGTCGCAGGACGACTACGTCGCGGCCATCGGGAATGCGCTGGCCGCCGGCGACGCCGACCTCGCCGACAGCTTGCGGGCTCTGGCGGCGCGGCAGTCAGTGCCGCTCCCCGAAACGACCGTTAACGATGTCGACGCGGCGCTCGCCGAGGCCGGCTCGCGCATGGCCGAAGATGCATGGCAGGGCTTTCTCTCCGGCCATGCCGACAGCGAGCCGGCGCTGGCCGGCGCGCTCGCCGCCGACCTTACCGGCTATGGCGATATCCGCGACCTCTACAACGAAGCCGACAAGTATATCTCCGGCGGCGAGATCGACACGACCACGGTGGCCTTGGCCGCTGTCGGGCTGACGCTGACCGTCGTCACGGTCTTCTCGCTCGGCGCCACCGCGCCGGAAAAAGCCGGCGTCAGCGTGGTGAAGGTCGTGAACCGCATGGGTCGTCTCTCGCGGCCGCTGCGCCGGCAGGTTCTTACCCTTGCCCGCGAAGCCGTGGATACCGACGCGCTGCGCGCCTTCGGCAAGTCGCTCGGCAGCTTCGACTATCGCGCGGTCCGCACCGCCGCCGGCCGCATCGTCAAGCCCGCGCCGGCCGGCAAGCTGAAACAGCTCGGCGCCGATGTCGCCACGCTCGGCGAGAACGCCGGCTATCGCGGCACGCTGCAGGCGCTCGCCAAGGCCGACGACGCCGCCGAGCTCGGCCGGATGGCGCGGTTGTCCAAAGGTTTCGGCCGCGCGACACGCGGCGCGCTTGTCCTGCTCGGCGATGCTGCCCTCACGCTGGCGACCATTGCCGGCGTGGTGTTCTCCTGGACCGTCGGCTCGCTGTTCTGGATTCTGGCGGCCATCGTCATCGTGACGAGGACGGGCGTGATGGCGCTGCGGCTCAGCTTCGCAACGCTGCTGTGGAGTACACGCGGGCTGCGACGCATGGCGAAGGCATTCTTGGGCGTGCGTCGTCCGGAATTGATCGCCGGCGGAGCCTTGTGAACAGATTTCCGGCCGCACAACGCGCAACTCTAGGCAACTTACTGATTATGTTAGACATTATTTTATCCAATCTTGTCGGAGCACGAATTTTATCAACCTCCCCTCCATATCCGTTGAAAATCGCTGCCATCGCTCTCGTGGGAACCCTGGTCCGGACCGGGGATCAGGGGAGGGCGGCGGCGCCGGGCCGGTCGCGCAACGGTAGCGTGGCTGGACATTGTCATCCGAGGCCCGGGTCCGGATCGAGGCTTGCCGTGCGTGAGAGCCGGCTCCCTCGAATATCCGGACAAGAACGCCGGACGGGCGGCCGCAAGGGCGCACGTATTACTTTAGATGAGCGACCGAACGGCCGCCCGTCTTCCTGTCCTCCGAAGCCTTGGCGAAGGAGGACCGCCT
>Ga0081539_10003189_pt1 | contig 20742 bp, 19 predicted proteins | sample TabmetS4T2R2_FD_71023 | JGI IMG/M metagenome (GOLD analysis project Ga0081539, IMG submission 71023) | Tabebuia heterophylla rhizosphere microbial communities from the University of Puerto Rico - S4T2R2 | ecosystem: Host-associated > Plants > Roots > Rhizosphere ...
ACGGTATCAGCCTTCAACGCTCCCTCGGTGATAAGCACTGTCTCGCCTGGTGCAAGTTCGTCCTTAACAAAAGTGAAATGTATTGGTGTTCCAGAACTAGTACCATGCCGCTCGAGTGGTGATGAGAGCCAACAGTATCTCTTCTGATGAGAAGAAATATCATTTGCGTGTAATCTGATTTGGCACGCTTGGATCAGTCCGTTTGCGTCTTTATACGGTATTACCAGAAGCGGCATCAGGTAGTTGCGCGGTTTCCAAATGTGGACCATCCCGGACAGTTCCTGCCAGAATCCGGGTACGCCTACGATGCCTGCTCCTGAATGAGACTCGGCATGTTCAGGGAAGTTGGCGCGCACATAGTCATTCAAGATTCCGGCAAGAATTGCGCGCTGTTGGTTTGTTGGAGGCAGCGCTCCGTAGCTGGTTGTGTGCTGCTCCAGCAGTCCTCGTGACAGCAACCCGCTTGGGCCGGTAATTAGTTCTTCCCTGTAATTTGAAGCGGGAGATATCTTAATCAACTCCCGAAAAACAGCGTCTCTGATTTCCGGAGGAGCCAGTGGAATTGACTGGCTAATGGGTCTCATGATTCTTGGTTGAATTGTTACGAAGGGAATGTCGGTATGGACGTGTATGTTTCCACCGTTGCGGGAGAGCCCGCGAGATCCCGCACTGATACGCATGCAGATGGAAGTACCTTCGTCTCTCGAAAAGCCACAATAAGTGGGTTTGCCACAAATCCGACACGGACGTTTTTTGCTAACGCGCGCAAAGCCGACCGAAATCATGGGTTTACGTTTTTGCTGCCGCTCGGTTCGTATGAGATCGTGCGCGCAAATTCTCATTTTATGACCAACAAAATTCTCATTTTATGACCAACAAAATTCTCATTTTATGACCGACGAATTTCACTTTATGACCGACAAATTTCACTTTATGACCGAACCCACAGTCGTCGTCATAATTACTTTCCAGCGGCCGCAGCCTTGCTGAATGAGCGTTCATTCAGTATTATGCGGGGCTGTTAATCTGGTGGTGGTGTGGAGGACGGTTGAGATGCGCGTTGAGAGGGCGGCGGTGTTGGGGGCGGGGACGATGGGGGCGCAGATTGCCGCGCACCTCGCGAATGCGGGTGTGCCGACGTTGTTGCTTGATATTCCGCCGCGCGAGCTCACGCCGGAAGAGCAGGCTAAGGGGCTCACATTAGATAATTCGCAGGTGAAGAATCGGATTGCAAGCCGTGGGCTCGAGGCCGCGGTGAAGGCGAAGCCGGCGGCGTTCTTTGTGCCGGAGAATGCAACGTTAGTCACTCCTGGAAATTTTGATGACGATCTTCCGAAGATTAAAGACTGTGATCTCATCATCGAAGCGATTGTTGAAAACCTAAACATCAAGCGGTCGCTGTTCGAGCGTGTCGAGCAGTATCGACGATCGGGATCGATCGTCGCCAGCAACACGAGCGGTATTCCCATTCACCTCCTTGCCGAGGGACGCTCCGACGACTTCAAGCAACACTTCCTCGGCGTACACTTCTTTAATCCGCCGCGTTACCTGCATCTCGTTGAGATCATTCGCACTGAGTGGACCAAGCCCGAAGTCTCCTGTTTCGTTTACGGCTTTCTCGATCAGCGTCTCGGCAAGGGTGTCGTTCCTGCGAAGGACCGTCCAAACTTCATCGCAAATCGCATCGGCACTTTCGGTGCGCTCTTCACGATCAAGACGATGCTCGATGACGGTTACTCGATCGAAGAAGTCGACAAGATGACTGGTCCCGCAGTCGGTCGCCCGAAGTCAGCAACATTCCGCACATTCGATATCGTCGGTCTCGACGTCTTCACACACGTCATCAAAAACCTGTACGAAGCGTTGCCCGAAGACGAAGAGCGCGAGATGTTTGTCGTGCCGGAAGTGCTCGGCAAGATGGTCCAACAGAACCTCCTGGGCAACAAGACCAAAGCCGGCTTCTACAAGAAGCAGAAAGGCGAAGGTGACAAGCGCGAGATCTGGGCGCTCGACACCGCCACACTCGACTATCGCCCGTCAGAAAAGGTCAAACTTCCTTCGCTCGACATGGCGAAGAACATCGAAGATCTGCCCGAGCGAATCAAGACACTGACGTGGGGCAAAGATCGCGTGGGCGCGTTTTTGTGGAAGACGCTTTCGAAGACGCTCACTTATGCAGCGAGGCGAATTCCCGAAATCGCGGACAATGTCGTCGAAGTCGATCGCGCGATGCGCTGGGGCTTCGGCTGGGAGCTTGGACCATTTGAAGTTTGGGATGCGCTCGGTGTCGAGAAGTCTGTCACGCAGATGCGCGAAGAAGGAATGAACGTGCCGGCGAATGTCGAGCAGATGCTCGCGTCGGGCGCGACCTCCTTCTATAAAAAAGAAAACGGGCAGCAGTCTTATTTCGACTTCGCGAGTGGCAAGTACGTTCCGCTCACAGATCAGCCTGGCGTTCTGATTCTGAAGTCGATCAAGGAGCGCATGGGCGTCATCAAGAAGAACTCGGGCGCCTCGCTGATCGATATCGGCGACGGTGTTGCGTGTCTCGAGTTTCACTCGAAGATGAACGCGATTGGCGGCGACACGCTGCAGATGTTGAAATTTGCACTCGGCGAGGTCGAGAAAAACTTCGTCGGGCTCGTCGTCGGCAACCAGGGCGTGAACTTCTGCGTTGGCGCAAACATCATGCTGATGTTGATGGAAGCGCAGGAGGAAAACTGGGAAGAGCTCGACATGATGGGCCGCGTTTTCCAGAACGCGACGATGAGTTTGCGTTACTCGCCCAAGCCGGTCGTGGTTGCGCCGTTCCAGATGGTGTTTGGCGGCGGTTGTGAAATGGTGATCCACGGCGATCGCGTGCGAGCGGCGGCGGAGACATATATAGGACTGGTCGAGGTCGGTGTGGGAATCATTCCCGCGGGCGGCGGTACGAAGGAGATGCTGCTGCGCGTGATGGATTCGATTCCGAAAGGCGTTGATGATGCGGATCCGTTTCCGTTTGTGAAGCGCGCGTTTGAGACAATCGCGCTCGCGAAGGTCGCGACGTCGGCGGAAGAAGCGCGATCGCTCGGTTTCCTCTCGGCTGATGATACGATCTCGATGAATGCCGATCGCTTGATCGCTGATGCGAAGAAGGAAGTGCTGGCGCTGGCGGCGAGTGGATACGTGCAGCCGCAGCAGCGCAAAGACATTCTCGCGCTCGGCGCGCCTGCGCTCGCAACGTTGAAACTCGGCATTCACCAGATGAAGCGTGCAGGGTATATTTCGGATCACGATGCTGAGATTGGAACACAGCTCGCGCGGATTTTCACGGGTGGCGAGTTGAATCATCCGACGCGCGTTTCGGAGCAGTATCTGTTGGATCTCGAGCGTGAGGCGTTTCTTAAGTTAGTGGGTATGAGAAAGACGCAGGAGCGACTTGCGCATATGTTGAAGACCGGCAAGCCGTTAAGAAATTAACCACGGATAAAACGGATCTTAAAGCAGGATTTACACGGAGTTTTTATGAGAGATGCGGTGATTGTATCGGCGGTGCGGACGGCGGTGGGCAAGGCGCCGAAGGGCACGTTGCGGACCACCAGGCCGGATGAGATGGGGGCGACCGTGATCAGGGAAGCAGTAGCGCGCGTTCCCGGGCTCGAAGCGTCGGAGATTGAAGACGTGATCATGGGTTGTGCGATGCCGGAGGCGGAGCAGGGAATGAACGTCGCGCGCGCGGCTGCGATTCGCGCCGGGCTTCCGGTCGAGACGAGCGCGATGACGATCAATCGCTTTTGTTCGTCGGGCTTGCAGTCGATTGCGATGGCTGCCGATCGAATCAAGAGCGGCGGCGCGGAGGTGATCGTCGCGGGTGGTTTGGAAACGATGTCGATGATTCCGATGGGCGGTCACATCATTCGTCCGAATCCTTATCTCGTCGACCACTATCCTGATTTTTATCTAAGCATGGGACTGGCGACGGAGAACGTTGCGCGTAAGTATGAAGTGACGCGCGAAGAGCAGGACGAGTTTGCCCTCCGCTCACACACGCGCGCCGCCGCCGCGTTGGATGCGGACAAGTTCAAGGATGAAGTCGTGCCGTTGCATGTCGTGCTCGAAGACATGGATGAAAACGGCAAGAAGCAGCGACGTGAAGTCGTGTTTGATAAGGACGAAGGTGTCAGACGCGACTCGTCGGCGGAAGGTCTGGCGAAGCTTAAGCCCGCGTTTCATGTGAAGGGAACGATCACGGCCGGCAATGCGTCGCAGATGTCTGACGGCGCCGCGGCGGCGATCGTGATGTCTGACGCGCGCGCGCGTGCGCTCGGCGCGAAGCCGATGGCGCGCTTTATCGCTTACGCGACTGCCGGCTGCCCGCCTGAAGAGATGGGCATTGGACCAGTGTTCGCGATTCCGAAGGTTTTGAAACTCGCGGGACTAGAGCTCAACGACATCGACGTGATCGAGTTGAATGAAGCGTTTGCCGCGCAGTCGATCGCCGTGATCAAGACGCTGGGATTGGATCCCGACAAAGTTAACGTCAACGGTGGCGCGATTGCCTTGGGCCATCCGCTGGGTTGCACGGGTGCGAAGTTGACTGCGAGCATCCTGCGCGAGTTGGAGCGTCGCAATGGGCGGTATGGAATGGTGACGATGTGTGTCGGTGGTGGCATGGGCGCCGCCGGTATTTTCGAAAGGTTATGATCCACAGATTTCACAGATTACACAGACAAAAAATTCTGTGTAATCTGTGGATGGTTTGAAGGAGGACCGAATCAATGTCAGCCGTAGCCGAACAGAAAAAGCTTATCAAAGGTGGCGCGTTCCTGATCGAGGAGCGTGCGCCCGAGGAGATCTTCACGCCGGAAGACTTCACCGAAGAGCATCGCATGATCGCCGACACGACGCGCGAGTTTATGGATAAAGAAGTGGTGCCGCGCATCGACGAGCTCGAGAAGCACGACTGGAAACTGTCGCGCGAGCTTGTTGGCAAAGCGGCTGATCTCGGTCTCATCGGCGCGAACATTCCCGAAGAGTACGGCGGTCTCGGTCTCGATCAAACGAGCGGCGCGCTCATCGGTGAGAACATTGGGCGCTCTGCTTCGTTTGCCACCACGCTCGGCGCGGAAAGCGGCATCGGTCTGTTGCCGATTGTTTACTTTGCGACTGACGCGGCGAAGCAGAAGTACCTGCCGAAGATCGCGAGCGGCGAGTTGATCACTGCCTACGCGTTGACGGAAGCGGGCTCGGGTTCAGACGCGATGGCCGCGAAAGCGACAGCACGTTTGAGCGACGACGGCAAGGAATACATCCTGAACGGCGAGAAGATGTGGATCACGAATGGCGGCTTCGCCGACATCTTCATCGTCTTCGCGAAAGTTGATGGCGACAAGTTCAGCGCGTTCATCGTCGAGCGCCAGCCGGGACTGACGTCAGGCGCCGAAGAGCACAAGATGGGCATCAAGGGTTCGAGCACGACGGCGCTCGTGCTTTCTGACGTGCGCACGCCCGTCGAGAACCTGCTCGGCGAAGTCGGCAAGGGGCATAAGATCGCTTTCAACGTGCTGAATATCGGTCGCTTCAAGCTCGGTGCGATGTGTGTCGGCGGTATGAAGCTGATGGTCCATGAGTCGGTGCGTTATGCGAATGAGCGTCACCAGTTTGGCAAACCGATATCGTCGTTTGGCGCGATCAAAGCGAAGCTCGCGGAGCAGGCGATTCGCACGTGGATCGGCGAGTCGATGATTTATCGCACGCTCGGCATGATCGAAGCGGGCATCGGCGCGGTTGATGCGAAGGACATGGACGCGCGGTTGCGTGCGATTGAGGAGTACGCTGCGGAGTGTTCGATCATAAAGGTTGCGCTTTCTGAATACTGCGATTTCGTTGTTGACGAGATGGTCCAGATCTACGGCGGTTACGGCTACTCGGCTGACTATCCGGCTGAGCGCGCGTATCGCGATTCGCGTATCAACCGCATCTTCGAAGGGACGAATGAGATCAATCGCATGTTGATTCCGGGTCGTCTGATGAAGAGTGCGCTCAGCGGCAACCTCGCGCTGCTTCCGGCGGCGCAGGCGCTGATGGATGAAGTGTTGTCGCCGCAGATCGCGGGGTTCGATGACGACGATTCGCTGCTTGCCGCGGAGCAGAAGCTGACGACGAATGCAAAGAAAGTCGCGCTCATGACGCTCGGCACAGCGGCGCAGAAGTACATGATGAAACTCGGCGACCAGCAGGAGATCCTGATGGGCATTGCAGACATCATCATGGACACGTACGCGATGGAGACCGCGATCCTGCGTGCGCGCAAGCTGGCTGCATCGCAAGGCGAGAAGGCCGCGGAGCGATATCTCGACATGACGCGCGTGTTCTGCAACGACGCGGTCGAGCGCATCGAAGCGAAGGCGAAGAACACGCTCGCGGGAATGTCGGAAGGTGATGAGCTGCGGACGTTGTTGGCTGCGCTGCGACGCTTTACGAAGTTGCAGCCGATGAACACGATCGCCGCTCGCCAGCGCATCGCGAATGACATGATCGCCGCGAACAAGTGGATCTATTAAAAGAGCCGCGGATGAACGCAGATAAACGCAGATCTGATCCGCGTTTATCGCGAAAATCCGCGGCTAAATTTCTTGATGCGGATCATTCCAATATCTTTACCGACACCGTTCTACATCGGTCCGGTCAACGTCTACCTGATCGCTGAAGATCCGTTGACGATCATCGATACGGGTCCGAAGACAAAGGAAACGATCGACGCGCTGCGCGAGGGACTGCGCAACGCCGGGTTTCTCGTTTCCGATCTGCGTCGCATCGTACTCACACACGCCCACGAAGATCACTGCGGACTCGCACGCTCCCTCCGCGACGAAGCAAAGAACGCGGAAGTTTTTGTTCATAACTGGGAGACGGGTCATCGCCACAGCCGTCTCGAGTACGAAGAGCATCGCACGCTCCTCGTGCGCGCGGGTGTTCCCGATAAAGAGATCGAGCGGATGCGCGGGCTGTACGAGTACATGCGCCGGTACGCGGATTCGTTTGGCGACGACGAATACACGTCGTTGTGGGATGAGGCTGAGCTCGAGTTTGAATCCGGGAGCCTGCGGATCTTGCACACGCCTGGTCACACGCCCGGCTCGTGCTCGTTTTTGCGCGAAGCGGATCGGACGATCATCGCGGGTGACTGCGTGTTGAAACGAATCACGCCGAACCCGGTGCTGTCGCCGGATCCGATCGATCCGTCGCGACGCTTTCCGTCACTCGCGGAATATCTCGTGAGCCTGGCGCGGCTGCGGTCGTTCTCACCGACGCTCGTTTACGGCGGGCATGGCGAGCCGATCCGCGACTATGAAGAGCTTTTCCATCGCTACTTCCGTGCGTTTCAGGATCGCCAGGGACAGGTGATTGCGCACGTTCCGAAAGTAGGCGTGACTGCGTGGGACGTTGCGCTCAAGATGTTTCCACAGGCTGACGACGTGCACCGGTTCTTGTCAGTTTCCGAGGCAGTCGCACACCTCGACCTCGCCCATTCGGAAGGAAAGATCGGTCTCGAACTCAAAGATCAGACAGAAGTTTACAAACCAGTTAGTTAGCCACGGATTCACGCGGATGAACGCGGATCAGATCAGCGTTAATCCGCGAAAATCCGCGGCTAAAAAAAAATCTGGAACCGACCTGCCTGCCTTGCGTGTAACCGCAAAACTCTTCCGGAGGAAACTCGCATGAAAGCTAAATATTCTGTCAGTCTCCTGCTTGCTCTAATTCTGACCGCGGGTGTCGCAGTTGCACAGCAGCCCGCGCTGCCTCCTGACCCGCCCGACGATTCTGCGGATCAATCGTTCTCATTTTTCATCAACGGCGATGGCTTCCTCGGTGTCTACGCGGAAAACATCAGCCGCGAGAACATGGGCCGCTATCACATGAGCCAGGTGCGCGGCGTCGGCGTCACGCGCGTCGTCAAAGACAGCCCCGCCGAGAAAGCCGGCCTGCGCAAAGACGACGTGATCCTGCGCATCGACGGCGAGAATGTCTCGAGTGTTCGCAAACTCAATCGCCTCGTTTCGGAGCTGGCTCCTGACCAGAGTGTGCGAGTGAGTTTCAGTCGCGCGGGCTCGGAACAGGAAGTCACCGCAACGGTAGGCCAACGCAGCAACCAGAGCTTCGCCAGCGATCTCTTCCCTGAGGGACTGAAGGGGTTCAAATGGGAAGGCACCGCTCCGAAGTCCTTCAAGTGGGAAGGACCACTCATCAACCATGGCGATCTGTTCAATAACAATGGCGACTTTGCGTTCTCGCTCAGCAATAGTCGCCGGATCGGCGTGAGCACGATGGGGCTCACGAAGCAGCTTGCCGACTACTTCGGCATCACGGGTGGTAAAGGCGTGCTGGTGACTGCGGTCACTGACGATGGACCAGCCGCGAAGGCAGGCGTGAAAGCCGGCGACGTGATCACAGCCGTTGATGGTGAGGCAGTTGATTCGCCTGGTGATGTGTCGCGCGTGATCAATACGAAGAAAGAGGGCGACGTTACGCTCACGATCGTTCGCAACAAGTCACAGCAGACGATACGCGTGACACCGCGTGAAGGTGGTGGCCTGGCGCCGATGGTGGACCGCTCGTCGATTGGACGACGGATAGTGATTCCGCGAATCGAGCTTCCCGATATCAATATCGCGATGCCGAGAGTCGTGGTGCCGACGATGACGATTCCCTCGATCAACATCAACATGCCGCGCATCCGCATCGCGCCGCGCGTGCGGATTCGCACCGTAAATGGCCCTATTTAATAATTAAGCCACGGCTTGACACGGATAGACACGGCTCAGAAAAGAAACTCTGATCCGTGTCTATCCGTGTCAATCCGTGGCGATACTTGCGTCGAATGTGTTGGTTGTGTGATGATCACCAGCAATGGGAACCGTCATAAACAGCCCTGATCTTTTGAGGAGTGCATAAAGAGTGAAAGCGGAATTGCAGAAGTTAATCGCTTTGCAGAATCTTGATACGACTATACGAAAACTAGAAAAAGACCAACAAGCGACACCCGAAAGGCGCGCCGAGATCGAAAAAGAATTCGATCAGCGCGCCTTTGAAATTAGGGCGCTCGAAAATCGTCGCGACGAAGCCAAACACACACGCGCGCGCCTGGAAAACGAAGTCATGGAACAGAAGGGCCGCGCCGAGCGGGCCGAACGAAACCTGATGTCGTCGAAGAAGCCGGACGAGTACACCGCCGCCATTCGTGAAGCCGACGCCGCCCGCAAGCAGATCTCAGCCCTCGAAACTCAAATCCTCGAACAAATGGAGCAGCTCGAACAGGCCGACGCCTCGTTGAAAGAACGTGCCGACGAGATCGCCACGATGAATTCGGATCGCGAGGCGAAGCTGAAAGCGTTTGACGAAGAGACCGGCACGATCGGCGAACGGCTTGCGACTGCGCGCAAGGAACGAGAGGAAGTGTTTGCAAATCTGCCAAAGCCGATGAGCGCGCTCTATTCGCGCATACAGGGCCGCATCCGCGATGGTGTGGCAGTTGCGGAAGCGCGTAATCGTTCGTGCAGTGCGTGTTTCATGTCGCTGAGGCCGCAGGTGATGGCCGAGGTCCGGCGTGGCGACGAGATCATCACGTGTGATAACTGCGGGCGGATACTTTACGTTGCGCCGTCCGAACCGGTTAAAGCGGATGCAGCGGCGACACAGCCCAACGTCGCGATTAGTTAACGACAGTTGTAGACAGGATTTTCAAGATTTAGACAAGATTTACTTGTAAATCATGTTTCAAATCTTGTTAATCCTGGCTAATGCTTTCCAGGGGGCTATTCATGCGGGTATTGGTAACGGGCGGCGCGGGATACATCGGCAGTGTCGTCACAGAAGAATTAGTAAAAGATGGCCATGACGTGGTCGTCTACGACAATCTCTCTAAAGGACATCGCGGCGCCGTTGTTGAAGGCGCCGCTTTTGTTGAAGGCGATCTGCTCGACGCAGACAAGCTTCGCCAGACACTGAACGACAATCGCACCGATGCAGTCATTCACATGGCTGCGTTTTCGCTTGTCGGTGAGTCGGTCGAGAAGCCCGCGAAGTATTATCAGAACAACGTTGTCGCTGGACTGGTCCTGCTCGATGCGATGCGCGACTGTGGCGTCAGTCGCATCGTTTTTTCTTCGACGGCGGCGACGTACGGCGAGCCTGAGAAGCAGCCGATCGTCGAAACAGATCCAACCAATCCCACCAATCCTTACGGCGAATCAAAACTCACATTCGAACGCGCGATGAGCTGGTATGAACGCGCGTACGGGTTGAGGTATGCATCGTTACGTTATTTCAATGCTGCGGGCGCGAGTGAGAAGTGTGGCGAGGATCACGATCCCGAGACGCACATCATTCCGATCACGTTACAGGCGGCGACAGGGAAACGTCCGCACGTCGAGATCTTTGGTGATGATTATCCGACGCCTGACGGGACGTGCATTCGCGATTACATTCACGTGATCGATCTGGCGCGCGCACACATTCTCGCGCTCGACGTGTTGAGCGAGCGCAGCGCGATCTACAACCTTGGATGTGGCGGTGATGGATACAGTGTGCGTGATGTTATCGAGACGGCGCGGCGCGTGACGGGGAAAGAGATTCCGGTGCGCATGGGACAGCGACGCGCGGGCGATCCGGCGGTGCTGATCGCGAGCTCAGACAAGATCAAGAGTGAGCTGGGATGGCAGCCGCAGTTCCAGGATCTGGGATTGATCATCGAATCCGCATGGCGATGGATGTCAGATCAGCGTTAATCCGCGTTCATCTGCGGCCTACGATATCGAACTCGAACTTTACGTCGTCGTTGACGCGCACCATCCCATGAAATGCTGACGTCGCCTTCACCTTGTAATCATCGCGATCGATGCTGAACTTGCCGATGGCGCGAAGTGTATCTCCGTTAAGTGTGACTACGGCTGGAATCGTGACGGGTCGGGTTGTGCCGTGCAGCGTCAGGTTGCCCGTAATTTTCACATTGTACTGGTTCGCCGTCTTCGACTTCGCTGTCACGCTCGTGCTCTGAAAAGTTATGTCGGGGTACTGATCGGGATGAAATACGATCTCTTGCAACTCCTTGTCGATGATCTGTTTCTGCTGGTCCGTGAAGTCAGCGCCCGTTTCGTGCAGCGACGCGGCTTTCACCACCAGACGCAGAGACGCAGGAGTGATCGTATTCGGAGTGAGCTCGACTCGCCCGCTGAAATCAGTTGCGGCAAGGTGATGCGTGTGGCCCTTGAACCAGAGCAGACCACTCGGGCTCGCGTGCGCCATGAATTTGCTCTGGCTCGCATCGAGATTATAGGTTACGGTGGCGGGTGGCACCGCGAAGGAAACGGGAGCGATGAGTGCGGTTATGATCAGGCCCAGGATTAGTATTCGCATGGTGGTTTAAATCTAGCATGCCTAAAGAAGAAGTAAAACGAACGAAGCAGAAGCAGGGGACGGCCGTTACGGTCGAAGAGTTTCTGGGCCTGGACCGGCCGAAAGGTGATCTGATCATCAAGGTGGGCCGCGAGCAGGTGGCAGTTACGAGTCTCGACCGTATTTACTGGCCCGATGAGAAACTCACGAAGTTCGATCTGCTAAGTTATTACTTGCGCGTCGCAGATTACATCATGCCTTACTTGCAGGACCGGCCCGCGATCCTCCAACGCTACCCGCGTGGGATCAAAGCGCCGATGTTCTTTCAGCAGGACCTCGACAGCGCGCCGGAGTTCATCAAGACTGCGCGACTGATCAATCAGGAAGGACGCGAGCTCGATTACGGCGTTTACTCGACGATTGGCTCAGTGCTGCACTTCGTCACGCTCGGAACGATCGAACAGCATCCGTGGCACTCGACCGTCAAGCGACTCGACAAGCCTGACTGGATCGCGATCGATCTCGATCCGAAGAAGGCGCCGTGGGAAAACGTGTTGCAGGTGGCGCTCGTGGTGAAGGAAGTCGCGGATGAGATCGGATTGCAGGCGTTTCCGAAGACGTCCGGATCTTCAGGCATTCATATCTACGTGCCGCTCAAGCCGGCGAACGAGTACGACAAGGTCTCGGAGTTTGCGCGACTGTTTGCGACTGAGGTGGCGCGGCGCGCACCGAAGATCGCGACAGTCGAGAGGACGATTGCGAAGCGCAAGAGTACGCAGGTTTACGTCGACTGGATGCAGAACGCGCGTGGGAAGAGCCTGGCGGCGGTGTTCACGGCGCGTGCGAAGCCGAAAGCCACAGTGTCGATGCCGCTGACGTGGCAACAGGTCTCGAAGGGCGTAAAGATCGACGACTTCACGATCACAAACGTCCCGGAGCTGTTAAAAAAGGGCGACGCGTGGAAGGATTTCTTCGCGGCGCGGCAAACGTTGAAGTTTTAACCACGGATGACACGGATCTCCCGACACGGATTTACACAGATCCGTCTTGCATCAGTGTAAATCTGTGGCTTATAATGCCGAACGAGTCATGAGCCAGAGCCTCTATCGCCACTATTATTATTACGGCCCGCTCTCCGATGGGAGGGACGGTCAGGCGATGGGCTGTCGGCGTGCAATGACCAAGTAGCACCAAAGACAGGTTTCAAACCGGCCATCAATCCCACGGGATTGGTGGCCGTTTTTTTATGTTTCGAGGTGAACCAAGATGATTACAGCAACCGAACCCCAAACCGTTTTACTCGACCACGTCGACATCGCCCTCGTGCATCTCGACCCAGACCATCCAGGCTTTCGCGACCAGGAATATCGCGCCCGCCGCAACGCCATCGCCGAGATCGCCAGGACCTACAAACCCGGCTCGCCGATTCCACCTGCGCCCTACACGGAGCTGGAACACGGCGTTTGGAAGCAGATCTGGGAAGCGCTTGGCCCCGCGCACCGCGAACACGCCTGCGCTGAATATCTCGATTGCCTCGATCGTTTGTCGTTTGACACTGATCGGATCCCGCAACTCGACGAAGTCAGCCAGAAAGTAGCGGCGATCAGCGGCTTCCGGCTCGAGCCGGTCGCGGGTTTGGTTGAGCCGCGCGTGTTTCTCGAGTCGCTCGCTCGCGGAGTGTTTTTGTCGACGCAATACATTCGTCACCACTCGACACCGTTATACACGCCCGAGCCTGACGTGGCCCACGAGCTCATCGGCCACGCCGTCACGCTCGCCAGCACGCGTCTCGCGGAGCTCAACCGGCTCTTCGGCGAAGCAGTGGCGCGCACGGTAGACATGAATGAACTCGATCGGCTGGCGCGTGTTTACTGGTTTACGATCGAGTTTGGGGTTTTGATGGAGAATGGCCGAGTCAAAGCTTATGGAACGGGATTGTTGTCGTCAGCCGGTGAACTTGCCGAGATGCACAAGGCCGAGCTGCGACCTTTAGATATCAACGCCGCCGCTAATCACGTGTATGACCCAACGCACTACCAGTCAGTGCTGTTTTGTGCTGACTCGTTTGACGAGATGTACGAGACGCTCCGGGACTTCCTGGTGCGTTGGTAAATATTTTGCCGCGGATCTTCGCGGATGAACGCGGATTCAGCTCAGCGTTTATCCGCGAAAATCCGCGGCTGAAATTTCGGATTGCCTTGTCGTTTTTGGATTTTTAAGCCGATCCGACAACACTATTTCCTAAAGAAAATCCGGCCCACTCACGGCACTCTCATTGCTAAGGAGGTTTTTCTTCCTCCCTACAACCGCCCGCACATTTTCTGGAGGTAACATGCAAAGCAAAAGAATCGCTATTTTCTTAATGCTCGTAGCCGCTCTCCTTGCGACTTCCTCAGCATTGGGCCAATCAACCGCCACCGTCCAGGGCACGGTCACCGATTCCAAGGGCGCGGTGCTTCCGAATGCCACTGTCGTCGTCAAAAATAGAAACACATCCACTGAACGCACCACGCAAACGGACAGCGACGGTAACTACCAGGTCGCCGCCCTGCCGGTCGGACTCTATTCAATCGAGGTAAGAGTTCAGGGATTCAAAACACAGGTCGCGGACCAGGTGACTCTCGAAGTCGCCAAAACCGTGGTCCAGAACTTTCAAATGGACGTCGGCGCGATCTCCGAACAAGTGCTCGTCTCTTCAGACGTTCCCGTGATCGAGACTGCGACCACGTCAGTCGGCACCGTCATCAATCAACGCACAGTGCAGGAAATCCCACTTAACGGCCGTCATTTCGTTGACCTCGGACTGTTGATTCCCGGTTCGGTGACGCCGCCGCAAAACGGATTTCTCACGGCGCCGCTGCGCGGCCAGGGATCGTTTGCCATCAACACCGCCGGCAATCGCGAAGACACCGTAAACTTCATGATCAACGGCATCAATCTCAACGACATGGTCCAGAACCAGATCACGTTCCAGCCGTCGATCAACACGGTCCAGGAGTTTAAGGCTGACAACTCGACCTTCAGCGCGGAGTACGGCCGCAACTCCGGTGCGATCGTAAACATCGCCACGCGCTCGGGCACGAACGACTATCACGGTGAGCTTTTCGAGTTCCTGCGCAACGACTATTTCGACGCGCGCAATTTCTTCGACCGCACTTCCCAGCCGGCGCCATTCAAACGAAACCAGTTTGGCTTCAATCTCGGCGGACCATTGAACCTGCTGCATTTTGGCGAAGGCGGTCCGTCTTTTAGCTACAAGGGCCAGAATAAAACGTTCTTCTTCTTCAGCTATGAAGGCTTGCGCCAACGACAAGGGCTCACGCTTCCCGTTTCGACTGTGCCCACCGCTGCCCAACGCGCGGGTGTGACGGATCCAGTCATCAGGCTGCTCCTGCCGTTGATTCCACTACCGAACATCGGTACTAACCAATTTGGTGGCTCAGCGACGGCGCCGGTGAATATCGATCAGGGAACCGTGGACGTAAATCATAATATGGGCGTTAACGATCGCCTGCATGTTTACTACGCACTACAACGCGATGAGCGTGGTGAGCCGGTATTACAGAACAACTCGATCCCGGGTTTTGGCGACACCCGCCAATCTCGACGGCAGATTTTCACGCTCAACGAAACACACACCTTCGGGGCGTCGGTCGTCAACGAAGCGCGGTTTGGATTTAACCGGATCCACATCTCTTTCACGCCGAATGCCCAACTGAATCCGCTCGACTTTGGCATCGTTAACGGCGTTAACGAACCAATCGGATTACCGCAGATGTCGGTGGGCGGCGTGACTCTGAATTTCGGCGGGCCGGCAGGTTTCCCGCAAGGACGCTCGGACACGACTTACGTCGTTTCCGACACGCTCAGCTACCTGCGCGGCAATCACTCGTTCCGGTTTGGCGGTGAATGGCGGCGCTTCTATAACAACAACACCGCCAAAGACACCGGAAGCTTCGCCTTCGCAAACATGGCTGCGTTTCTCGCCGGCACTGCGAATACTTTCAATGTGACTCTCGGGGACGTTTCCTCGGCCATCGCGCAGGGCGCTCTCGGGGTTTTCGTGCAGGACAACTACAAGGTGCGTCCGAATCTCACCTTGGAGCTTGGCTTCCGTTACGACTGGTTGATGTCGCCGACAGAACGATTCGACAGGTTCGTCGACTATGTGCCGGAAGTCAATTCGCTGGTTCGGGTGAACCACGGCATCGCCCCGGTCTATCACACCAACTCGCGAAACTTTCAACCGCGTCTCGGTTTTGCCTGGGATCCGTGGAAAGACGGAAAGACTTCGATCCGCGGCGCGTACGCGATTCTCGCTGATCAGCCAGTTACGAATCTCGTAACCGGTAACGCAGCAAACCCGCCGTTTGCGACTTCGGTTGCCTTACTGCCGAATACGACTACGCTGCTCTCCAACGCTAGCTGTCCGGTCGGCTGTAATGCGGTACCGGGCGCGACGATTTCGCCTAGTTCCTCTGATCCGGAATTCAACAACGCTTACATCCAATCATGGAACCTGAACGTGCAGCGCGAAGTAAGACAGGGATTGGCAGTAAGCGTGGGCTACTACGGATCAAAGGGCACGCACCTGCGGCTCAGCCGGAACCTTAATCAAACGTTTCTGAATGCCGCATTCAATCAGATACGGCCGTTTCCGGCGTTGTCGCCAAGCAGTCCGATCGGTGCGGGAGTGCCGCTTCAAAACATCACGTTCCGTGAAGGCACGGGCAACTCGAACTACAACGCGCTTTGGGTCACTGCCAACAAGCGCATGGGCAAGGGGCTTCAGTTCAATGCTTCGTACACCTTCTCGAAATCGATCGACTACAACTCGCAAAGCTCGCAAGGCGTGACGGTGCAGGACAGTAACAACCTGCGTAACGACCGCGGCTTGTCAGACTTCGATGTGCGTCATCGATTTGTGATCAGCGGCTTGTACGAGCTGCCGTTCAAAGGCAATCGACTGAAAGAGGGATGGCAGCTCGCGTTCATCGAGCAATCGCAGGGCGGAAATCCAGTGACGCTGCTGGCGGGTAACGCCGCCGCAATCGGCCCTGCGGCAAATCCGACATTCCTCTCTGCAAACGCAAACTCGTTGACGGGTCTGGCCACGCTTCGTCCGGATGTCACTGGGCCGGTCACGATTTCACCACAGCCTGCAGCGAGTGGAATCGGTGTGCAATGGTTTTCACCCGCGGTCTGCGATCCGCGGCCGGGCGGTCAATGCCCGGCGGGCGCAGTCGTGATTTTGCCGATTTCTACCGTCGGCAACAGGACCATCTACCATTTCGGCAGCATGGGACGAAATGTGATTATCGGACCAAGCTTCCACAATGCAGACTTGTCGCTGATCAAGCGCACGAAGCTGACGGAGCGGCAGATGATTGAATTCCGTTGGGAAGTCTTTGACGTGTTCAATCATGCGAACTTCGGGCAGCCTGGACGCACGGCGCAGGTTGGTAGCACCGCCTTTGGTGTGATCACCACTACTCGCTTTCCGACGGGTGATTCGGGGTCGTCGAGGCAGATGCAGTTTGCGTTGAAATATAAATTTTAATTAAGCCGCGGATGAACGCAGATAAACGCAGATCTGCGTTCATCCGCGTAAATCCGCGGCTAAGCACTTTTCAATAGCTGAGATTGGATCGTCGCTAAAAGCGATGTGGATCTTCGCTAAAGCGTAAATTGGTCTGCGAAGATCGTAGCGCGCCTTGGCCTCTTCGCGTGTCCTGCCCAGCGGGCGATCTTCTTCTGATGCCGCAATCCTTTCCCAGCAGATCTCAAACGGCGTGTCGAGCCAGATGCTTGTGCAACCGTATTCCTCAATAAGGTCGCGGTTTGCTTTCTCGATCCAGGCGCCGCCGCCGAGCGCGATCACCCCCGCGCCGCCACGCTGTAATAACTCACGCAGTGCGTTTGTCTCGATCTCGCGAAACTCGCGCTCACCATCTTCAGTGATGAGTTGAGCGGGACTGCGGCCGACACGTGCCGTGATCCAATCGTCAAGATCAACCATCACGACATTGCGCTGCCGGGCCAGCTCGCGCGCGACTTTACTCTTGCCGCAACCCATGAAACCCGTGATGACGATTGGCCTGCCACGTTTCATCTCTGCGCCACCGATTCGAGGAGCGTGAAGAATTCGGGAAATGAGATCGCCACGCATTCAGCGCCTCCGATCTCAGTCTCGCCTTTAGCGATCAATGCTGCGACCGAGAATGCCATCGCGATCCGGTGATCACCATGCGAATCGATCGCGGCGCCGTAGAGTTGTATCGGGCCGGACACGGCAATGCCATCTTCAAACTCCTCGACTTCAGCTCCCATCGCCCGCAGGTTTGCGGCAGTGGTAGCGAGTCGATCACTCTCTTTCAATCTCAACTCCGCAGCATCGCGGATCTGGATTCCACGTTCGATCTGAGATCCAACGACGGCGAGTAACGGCAGCTCATCGATCAACGATGGAATCATCGCTCCGCTCAAGGTTCGATCAATTACGGTTCCGCTGAGCCCGCCGCGAACGTTGATAGTTCCGTGCGGCTCGTTGCGTTCGAATTGCATGTCGGTAGTGGAAATGTCTCCGCCCCACGAACTCAGCACCGAAAGAAACGCAGCGCGCGTTGGATTCAAGCCGACACCTTCGATTGTCAGTTGCGAACCAGGCAGGAGCATTGCTGCGGCGACGAAGTACGCGGCGGACGAGATATCTCCGGGGATCGTTATCGGGAGGCCAACAAAGCGTCCCCGGCTGTAAAGCGTGACGGAACGATCGGCATTTGTCGTGACCGGAATGCCGAAAGCGTTGAAGAGTCGCTCGGTATGATCGCGTGATGGTGACGTTTCGATCACGGTCGTTCGTCCAGTCGCATTGAGTCCGGCGAACAGCACCGCTGATTTGACTTGCGCACTTGCGACCGGAAGTTTGTAGGTGATCCCTTTCAGTTGACTCGAGCCATGAATTTTCAACGGCGCCTTGCCGTCAGTTGATTCGATCTTCGCGCCCATCATTTCGAGCGGCTCGATGATGCGGCGCATCGGCCGGGAGCTGAGGGATTCGTCGCCGACCAGCTCGGCGGTGAAGTCATGACCAGCCAGAACACCCGCGAGGATGCGCAACGTCGAGCCGCTGTTTCCGCAATCGAGCGGGCGACGTGGGGCAACCAGCTCCTGACTGTCTGTAAAAACTACTTTGTCATCGTTGCGCTCGATGGAAATGCCGAGCTCGCGCAGGCACGAGAGTGTCGACGCACAATCGGCCGCGGTCGAGAAATTCGATATTTCAGTGCTGCCATTAGCGAGCGCGGCAATGAGCGCGGCGCGGTGCGATATCGATTTATCCCCAGGCAAACGCAGGCGGCCGTTGAGAAAGTGTGCTGGTTTTATTCTCATAGTGTCAGCTAATGTACGTAAGCGAGCATAAGAGGCAACGTTATGTTATAAATATCGCATCCTGCGATTGTTAGTTCCCTCAGCGTAGGATCCCCCAACACAATTTGAACAAAGGGTGGGCGATTTAGCCCGATGTAAAATCGTGTCTGCAATACTTTATCCCACAGTGCTGGTGGCCGAAGATTCAACCGACACTCGCATTATGCTCAAGCGTGCCTTTGAATTAAAAGGCTACCGTGTTTTTGAGGCCGAAGATGGCAGGCAGGCGCTCGATATGGCGCGCCGCCATCAGCCGAGCCTGATTGTTGTCGACCTGAACATGCCGGTTCTGGACGGTTTGGAGACCATCAGGAGCTTCCGCAAGCTCGAAGGCGAGGGCGATCACACGCCTATCGTGGCGATTACGGCGTACGACGTCTACGGTATGGAAGAGGCGGCGCTCGAAACAGGATCGAACGTATACCTGACAAAGCCGCTTGATCTCGAGGATCTTGATCGAGCTCTCAAAGGGTTAGGCTTCATCGTTTAATTTAGCCGCGGATTTACGCGGATGAACGCAGATCTGCGTTTATCCGCGTAAATCCGCGGCTAAAAATTCACCTATTCTTGACAGCGCCGCATCCACCGTGTTACACCGTCAAACTCCTGATAAGTGTAGGTGTATTAGAAAGCAGCCAGAGTCCTCGCGCAGTGGCTTTCGGAGAGGTCATGCATAAGCATTGTGACCGTAGAGACGACCGAGTTAAGTTTGCCCAGTCGCATTGACACGATTGCTACCGCGGCCGCCGCGGTCGCTGACTTTGTTGGCCGCTCAGGCATCAGCGATGACGCTGCGTTTGGTATCGACATGGCCGTGCGCGAGGCTGTCACCAACGCAGTGCTCCACGGCAATCGTCAGGACGAGGATAAAACCGTAGACTTAACTTTGAAGAGCTCGCCTGACGCTGTCGAAATCAGCGTGCACGACCAGGGTCCCGGTTTCAACCCGGAAGTTGTCCCAGATCCAACAGCCCAAGAGAACATTCTTAAAGCCTCAGGCCGTGGCATCTTTTTCATGCGCAGTTTTATGGACGAAGTCGACTGGTTGATCAGACCCGGCGGCGGTACAACGGTGCGCATGCTCAAGCGACGTTAATTCGCAATTGCATAAAGGAGATTTCTGAAATGGCTGAGTTGAATATCAACGAACGTCAAGCCGGAGATGTGACCGTTCTTGACATGAGCGGAAAGATAACCATCGGTGAGGGAAGCGTGGCGCTGCGCACCGCTATCCGCCGTGTGCTCGAAGAAGGCAAGCGCCGCATTCTTCTGAATCTTGCCGGTGTGAGTTACATTGATTCGAGCGGCATCGGCGAGCTTGTTTCCAGCTACACTGCCATCGGCAAGGATGGGGGACAGCTCAAGCTGCTCAATCTCACCCAGAAACTTCAGGACCTGCTGGCGATCACGAAGCTCCTGACTGTCTTCGACGTTTATGAAAACGAGCCCGAGGCACTCAACAGCTTCAAATAAAGACCTGGGAACGGAGAAAGCCAATGGCTGAGCTCGATGTGAAAGAACGACAAGCGGGTGACGTCACCATTCTGGATTTGACTGGTGAAGTGCGAATCGGTGAAGGTGCCGTTTCTTTGCGCGATTCGATCCGAGGCCTCGCCGACCAGGGCAAGAAGAAGGTTTTGTTGAACCTGGCTGGTGTTAAGTATATGGATTCGAGTGGTGTCGGCGAGTTGATTGCCAACTACACGACGATCAGTCGTCAGGGTGGGCAGCTCAAGTTGCTCAACTTGACGGATCGCATCCAGAACCTGCTGGTGATTACCAAGCTGCTGACCGTCTTCGATGCTTATGAGAACGAAGCTGAAGCGCTGAAGAGCTTTCAATAGAATAGGGCGTCTCCTTGGAGTGCGGCGGCCTTGAATAATTTTTTTTTATGCATTTCGCCCCCTGCTTGCGAAAAACGATCCCCCGGAG
>Ga0081539_10003190_pt1 | contig 20734 bp, 22 predicted proteins | sample TabmetS4T2R2_FD_71023 | JGI IMG/M metagenome (GOLD analysis project Ga0081539, IMG submission 71023) | Tabebuia heterophylla rhizosphere microbial communities from the University of Puerto Rico - S4T2R2 | ecosystem: Host-associated > Plants > Roots > Rhizosphere ...
GCAGCAAGCTGCGCCGCTTGCATCTCGTGCCCTCTCCCCTTGTGGGAGAGGGCTTCGCAGACGTTTCAGCGGCCTCGAAGCGGTGAGGGGTACCCCTCACCCAATCGCGCATGCTGATCCTCGGAGATGCCCTCTCCCACAAGGGGAGAGGGCACATCGACTGCGACCGCGCTCGCGGCATGAGCGGGAGCAATAATGCTCCTCCTTCAGGTCATCGTCGGCGGTCTGCTGCTCGGCGCGATCTATGCGCTGTTCTCGTCCGGCCTCACGCTCATCTGGGGCATGATGAACTTCATCAATTTCGCGCATGGCGAGTTCGTCATGCTCGGAATGTATGTGGCGCTGCTCGTGGTGGTCTGGCTCGGCGGCGGACCGGCGACGTTCGGCTTCGCGGCGGCCTTCGGGCTGTTCGTGCTCGGGATCGTGGTCTATGCGGGCTTGATCCGCCACGTCACGCGCGGCCCGATGCTGGCGCAGATCCTCTCGACCTTCGGGCTCGCACTGCTGTTGCGCTACACGGCCTTCTGGATCTTCTCGGCCAATGTCGTGTCGCTGCCGCAGACCTCGCTCGGCGGCACGCTCAACATCGCCGGCATCCTGGTGCCGACCGCGCAGCTTGTTGCGGGCGTGACCGCCGCGGTGCTGACCGTCGCAATGCACCTGTTCCTCACCCACACCACGATGGGCTCGAAGCTGCTCGCGGTCGCCGAGGATCGCCATGCCGCGATGCTGATGGGTATTCGTCCCGACCGCATGCAGGCGCTCGCCTGGGGGCTCGCCGCTGCGGGCGCCGGGATCGCCGGCGCCTTGATGGCGATCTCCTATCCATGGTCGCCCTCGGTGGGCGAGACGTTCGGCCTGACGGCCTTCGTGGTGGTGACGCTCGGCGGCTTCGGCAGCGTGCCCGGCGCGATGTATGCGGGCCTGATCATCGGGCTCATCCAGGCGCTCTCGGCATTCTATTTCGGGCCGATCTACAAGGACATTATCGTCTACGCGCTGTTCGCCGCGCTGCTCTGGTTCAGGCCGCAGGGCCTGATGGGCAAGGCTTGAGATGAAAGGCGTGAGCGCATGAAGGCCGCCATCGCGCTCCTCGTCGTCTTCCTCGCCTATCCGCTGATCTTCTCCAATGCCTTCTATCTCGACATCGGCGTGGCGCTGTTGCTCGCGGCGATTTCGGCCTCGGCCTGGAACATCGTCGGCGGCTATGCCGGGCAGGTCTCGGTCGGGCACTGCATGTTCTTCGGCGCCGGCGCGTACCTGCCGCTGTTGTTCTTCCATCACTGGCAATTGCCGCCGATCGTCGGCGTGCCGGTCGGCGTTTTGGTCTCGCTCGCGCTCGCGGTCGTGGTCGGCATGCCGACCTTCCGCCTGACGGGTCACTATTTCAGCATGGCGACGATCGCGGTCGCCGAACTGATCCGCCTGCTCGTCGGCACCTGGGACTTCGTCGGCGCGGCGATCGGCCTGCAGGGGCCGGCGGTCGCACGCGGCTGGTGGGATCTGACGTTCCGCGGCGAGCTGCCGTACTACTACATCTTCCTTACCGTGCTGGTGATCCTGCTGTTCGTGATCTGGGCGATCGAGCGCACGCGTTTTGGCTATTATCTGCGCGCCATCAAGGCGGGCGAGCGCGCGGCGCGCTCGCTCGGTGTGCCGGTGCGCCGCACCAAGCTCTACGCGCTGATGCTGAGCGCGGCGTTCACGTCGATCGCGGGCTCGCTCTATGCGATCAAGACCGGCTTCATCGATCCCGAGTCCGGCTTCGGCATTCTGGTCTCGGTGCAGATGGTGATCATCGCGGCGCTCGGCGGGGCAGGGACGCTGTACGGCCCGCTGGTCGGCGCGATCATCCTGATCCCGCTGCAGACCGCGACGAATACGTGGTTCGGCGGCGGCGGCAGCGGGCTCACTTACATTCTCTATGGCGGCATCATCGTGCTGATCGCCCGCTTCGAGCCGGGCGGCCTGCACGAATTGTGGTATCGCATCGCGACGAAAATTCGGAGGCGCCGAGATGCTGCTTAGCGCCGAGAATGTCTCGAAGACCTTCGGCAGCCTCCGCGCGGTCGCGGGCGCTGACCTGACGATCGAGCAAGGCGAGATCATCGGCCTGATCGGGCCGAACGGCGCCGGCAAGTCGACCTTCTTCAATTGCCTCGCCGGCGACACGGTGCCGACCACCGGGCGCATCAGCTTCGACGGCATCGATGTGACGCGCGCCACGCCCGAAGAACACGCGCGGCGCGGCATCGGCCGCACCTTCCAGGTGCCGGCGACGTTCGAGGACATGACGATCCTGGACAACGTCATGGTCGGCGCGTTCCTGCGCCATCATCAGCGCAGCGCGGCGCGCGAGCACGCGCTCGCCGTGCTCGAGCTCGTCGGCCTGAAGGACCGTCAGAATCTGCGCGCGCGCTCGCTCGGCACGCCCGGCCGCAAGCGGCTCGAGATCGCACGCGTGCTCGCGACTGGCCCGCGGTTGATGCTGCTCGATGAGGCGCTCGCGGGGTTGACGCCCGCGGAGCTGCAGCAGGCGATCGCGCTGGTGCGCAAGATCCACGAGACCGGCGTCACGCTGGTGATCGTCGAGCACATCATGGAAGTCATCATGACGCTGGCGCAGCGCGTCATCGTGTTCAATCAGGGCCATGTCATCGCGAAAGGAGCGCCCGCCGACGTGGTCAAGGACGAGGCCGTGATCGAGGCCTATCTCGGCCGCGGGCACCGGCATTGGCGGAAGTAGTTGGGCATTGGCGGAAGACCGTTGGTGGCGCATGATCTTTTCCGAAAACCGGTTCCCACTTTTCGGGATCATGCGCTAATGGACCGGCTCCGCGTCGAACATCTCGAAGTGCGCTACGGCGACCTCGTAGGCATCGCCGACGTGTCGCTCGACGTGCAGCCGGGCGCGATCGTCGCGCTGCTCGGCTCGAACGGCGCCGGCAAGACCACGACGCTCAACGCCATTGCGGGCCTCGTACGGCCGAGCGGCGGCACGATCGAGTGGCGCGGAGACAAGATCGGCGGCGAGCCGGCTTACGCGATCGTGTCGAAGGGCCTCGCGCTCTCGCCCGAGGGCTGGCGGCTGTTCGTAACGCAGACGGTCGAGCAGAACTTGCGGCTCGGCGCGACGGTGCTGAGCGACAAGGGCAAGCTGGCGGCGCTCTATGACCGCGTGTTCGCGCTGTTTCCGCGACTCAAGGAGCGGCGCAAGCAACTCGCCGGCACGCTCTCGGGTGGCGAGCGGCAGATGCTCGCGGTCGGCCGCGCGCTGATGAGCGAGCCGAAGCTGTTGATGCTCGACGAGCCGAGCCTCGGTCTCGCGCCGGCCGTGGTCGATCAGCTTTACGATGCGCTGTTCAGGCTGCGCGAGGACGGGCTGACATTGTTGCTTGCCGAGCAATCAATTCCGCTCGCGCTCGCGATCGCCGACTACGCCTATGTGCTGCAGACCGGCCGCACCGTGCTCGACGGCCCCGCCGAGAAGCTCGAGCGTGATCCGCAGGTGCAGGAGATTTATTTGGGAATCAAGGCGACGGCGCCGTAGCTGTAGGGTGGGCAAAGGCGCGCTTGCGCGCCGTGCCCACCGCGTCGCCAATGGTGGGCACGCGTGCGCTCGCCGACGCGAGCGCGCGCTTTGCCCACCCTACGATCCTCTCAACTTCGCCAGCAGCTTCAGCCCCAAATAGCCGTCCGCCGGAACCAAGCCGACCTTCTGCTGGAAATTGCGCGCGGCGAGCATCGTCATGTTGCCGACGCGGCCGTCGGTGCCGCCGGTGTCGAAACCGGCCTTGGTGAGACGCGTCTGCATCTCCTGCACTTCGGCGAGCGTCGGCGCGCGCTCCTCGCTCCCGGGGAAGCGCTGCACGAACGGTCCGGCGCCGAGCACACGATCGCCGAGATGCACGATCGCGAGCACGTAGTTGTTCGAGGGGTTATAGCTGCGGATCGCATAGAAATTCGGGCCGAGCAGAAACGCCGGACCGCCCGCCACCGGCACCCATAATTTCGCGGTGAGCTTCGGATTGGGAAACGGCTGCCCGTCGGCGCGCGTGATGCCGAGCCCCTGCCACGCCTCGTAGCTGCGCGAGGTCTCATCCGATGAGCGCCCCGGAGCGCGCACCTCGTAGCCCCAATGTTCGTTCCGCCGATACTTGCCGCGATTGACCAGATAGCGCGCGCTCGACCCGAGGGCGTCGTCCGGCCGGCCGAACGGGTTCACCCTGCCGTCGCCGTCATAGTCGAAGCCGACATTGAGCCAGACTTCCGGCATCCATTGCGTATGCCCCATCGCGCCGGCCCAGGAGCCGACCATTTCCTTCGGCGTGCTCCAGCCCTTCTCGATAACGCGCAGTGCATTGATCAGCTCGGTCTCCCAATAGCCGCGCCGGCGCGGCTCGCCCCAGGCAAGCGCGGTCAGCGCCGGGATCACCGGGCGCATGTGGTTCTGCTGCACGATCGGATCGCCGAAGGTCGACTCGATGCCCCACAGCCCGAGGATCACGCTTGGCTCGACGCCGAAATCCTTCTCGATGCGCGCGAGCAGCGCGCCATGTTCCTTCAGCCGGTCCTTGCCGGCTTGGATGCGCCAGTCCGATACGCGGCGGTTGATGTACTGCCAGAGCTGCTGATTGAACTCGGGCTGATTGCGCAGCTGTGCGAACACGCTCTCGTCCGGCTTCACGCCGCTCATCACACGCGAATAGGTTGCGTCGGAGACGCCCTTGGCGCGCGCCTTTGCTCGAAAGCTTTCCAGCCATTGCGGGAACGGCAGCTGCGGCGACTGCGCGAAAGCGCTGCCGCTGCCGAGCGACGCGGCGAGTGCGGAGGTGAGCAATTGTCGCCGGGTGAAAGTCATCACGTTCTGTTTAGTACCGAATCATGGCGACGATACTGCCGCCGCGAAGGGCGATTTGCTATGGTTCCGGCAAAACATGGAGGAAGCCATGACCGATCACGCAATCGCACGCCGGGGCGTGCTCGCCGGCGCTGGCGCCGGGTTGATGTCGAGCCTCGTCACCGAGGCGAATGCGCAAGGTGGCAAGCCCGAGTTCCAGTCGAGCGAGTACTGGACGCAAAAAGGCGATGTGAAGCTCTATCTCTATCGCAAGCGGATGGCGCCGAAAGCCGGCGAGACGCAGCCGGTCGTGTTCCTGGTGCACGGCTCATCGATCTCCTCGCGACCGAGCTTCGATCTGACCGTGCCGGGCAAGCCCGGCTATTCGAAAATGGACGAGTTCGCGGCCCACGGCTTCGATGTCTGGACCATGGATCATGAGAACTATGGCCATTCGTCGCGCACCAGCAGCAATTCCGACATCGCAAGCGGCGCCGCCGACCTGAAAGCCGCCGCCGATGTGGTCGCGAAAGAGACCGGGCAGCGCAAGGTGCACTATGTCGGCGAGTCATCCGGCGCGATCCGCGCCGGCATGTTCGCGCAGCAAGAGCCCGATCGCGTCGATCGGCTCGTGCTGTGCGCCTTCACCTACAAGGGCACCGGCTCGCCCGAGATCAGCCGCCGTGCCGCCAGAGCCGACCAGCTGCGCGCGAGCAACACGCGGCTGCGCGACGGCAACATGATCCGCTCGATCTTCCAGCGCGACGGGCTGCCCGGCGCCTACGACCAGGCGGTCGCTGATGCGATCGCGGCCGAGGAGTTGAAGTTCGGCGACCGCGTGCCGACCGGCACGTATCTGGACATGGCGGTGAACCTGCCGCTGGTCGACCCGAAGAAGGTGCAATCGCCGGTGCTGATGGTGCGCGGCGATCACGACGGCAACTCGACCAACGAGGATCTGCTCGATTTCTACACGCAGCTCCCGAATGGCGATCGCCAATACGTGATCATACCGCACACCGCGCACAGCCTTGGCTTCGCCAAGAATCGACACCTGTTGTTCTACGCGGTGCGCAATTTCCTCGCGGCGCCGGCGGCGATCCCGGCGGCATGATGGCGGGCCCGCGATCAGGCGCGCCCGCCCGCGAGCAGGATGCGTGATCCCTCGCGCTGCGCGAGGGTGAGGCGCTGGCGGAAGGCGCCGGCCGAGACTTCGTGCACCTGCGTCTGCGTGGGCGACGCGGACGCCAGCAGCGAGCGGCCGGTCATCGCGTCGGGCGGCGCAATGCCGAGTGCCGCGAGCACGGTCGGCGCGATGTCGATGATGCCGCAGGCGCGCGTATCGAGGCTGCCTTCCGCGAAGCCCTCGCCGCGCATGATCAGCACCGAGTTGAGCTCGTGCCGGTTGAGCCCGCCATGCATTCCGCCGCCGACCGGAATGTCTCCGCAGGTCACCATGCCGAGGCCGGGGAGGCCATGGCTGTCGGCGCGATCATCTGAGCGCAGCACGTAGACGAGCTCGGGGGCGCGCGCGTGGTCGAGGTCGACGAGCGAGAGCGCGAAGGTGCCGGGAATCGTGCCCTCGACCTCGTTACGCGGCGCCGAGAACACCATGCCGATGAAATCCTGCTCCATCAGCCAGCGTGCGATCGCGTCGCGCCGCGCCGGCCCGCCTTCGAGCACGCGGATCTCGCCCATGTTGCCGTCCGTCATCGCAAAGCTCGCGCCGACGAGCGCGCGCCCGGCGGTGCGCCGCGCATCGTGACCCGCGGCGCGCATCAGGTCAGCGAGTGGCAACGCTTCGCCCATGGTGATCTGGCCATGGTCCGACGCGGCGATCACCGTGTAGCGCTCGGCGTCGGCCTGCGCGTCGATCCACTCGAGGATCCGCCCGAACGCCGCATCGGCCGCCGCCAGCACAGCGAGCGTCTCGGCCGAGCCGAGGAAGCGATAATGCGCCGACGTGTCGGGCTCGTTGAACCAGATCAGCGCGACGTCGGGCTTCAGGCTCCCGAGCACGTGCTCGCGGAACACGCGCTCGGCATAGTCGACCTCTTCGAAGCGCGGCAGGCGGCGCGGCGGCAGTGCGCCGAAACGCGCGATCACTTGGTCGACGGCCGCAGGCGTCGGCGTCCCGTCGCGGCCGAGCGCCGAGAAGGTCCAATGGCCGTTCGCGCGTGCACGCGGATTAATGATGTGGGTGGCGCCGGCCGATCCGGTGTGCACGACCGCAAGCCGCTTGCCGGCGCGCGCGAGCACGTCCGCGAAGGTCTCGGTGTCGACGAGACGTCCGCCGGTCGCGCGTTCGGCGAGCGCGACATCCTCGCCGCGGCCGAGATCGAGCACACGGCCGGCCGCGGCCTCGGCGAGGAGGAATGCATTGCCGACCACGCCATGCACGCGCGGCGGCGCCCCGGTCGCGATCGCAGCGGTCGCAACGCGCGTCATCGAGGGAAAGACGCTGCGCGACTCGCGAAACCAGGTGGCACCGCCGGCAAAGCGCGCAAGATTCGGCGTGCGTTCAGGCGTGATGAGATCAGGCCGCAGTCCGTCGAAGACGCAGAGGACGATCCGGTCAGCCGAGGAGGTGAGCATGAAGCCTCAGTTGCGCGCGAAGCTCGCGTTGAACGGACCGAAGTTCAGGTCCAGCGTCTGACCCGGTATCCATGGCAGGTCCTTGCGCTTGCCATAGTACTGACCGGAGACGTGCAGGATCACGCAGGGCGGATCGTCGCGGTCGATGATCTCGAGCATGCGGCGGATCAGTTGCCGCCGCGCCGCGACATCGACCGTCTCCTGCAGCGTGGCGCCGAGCTTGAAATATTCCTCGTTGCGCCAGATGCCGACCTGCTTCGGTAGCGTGCCGTTCGGCCCGAACTCGCGCCAGGCGTGGCCGAGCTGGTCCGGCAGGATCGCGGTCGAGGACGTATCGTAGATCGCATTCACCGGCTTGCGCTGGATCTGCGAGAAGTTCTCCATCATCTCGAGCCGCACGTTGATCCCGACCGCGCGCCACATCTCGACCATGGTCTGCGCGCCCGCGACCTGGTTGGTATAGTAGTTGTTGAGCAGCCGGTAGGTGATGGTCTCGCCGTTGTAACCGCTTTCGCGCACGAGCCGGCGCGCGAGCTCCGGATCGTAGGCGAGGGCGGGGAAGTCCTCGATATAGCCTTGTGCGAAGCTCGGCAGCTGGAAGCCGTTCGGCACCGGCACGCGATTGTCCCACAGCGCTTCGATGAAGAGCTTGCGGTCGATCGCGAGGCTGAGGGCACGGCGCAGCCGCGGATCGCTGAGCAGCGGCGCGGTCTGGTCGATCACGAGGAAGCGGATATTCTGCACGGGGCCACCGACGACCGCCAGAGAAGGCCGCCGCGTCAGCTCGGCGAACTGGTCGGGTGGCAGGTCGGTGATGATGTCGGTCTCGCCGGTGAGCAGCGCATTCACGCGTGAGGCGACCTCGGGAACGATGCGGTACACGATCTCGCGGAACGGCGGCTTGCCGCCCCAATAGGCGTCATGGGCGGCCAGCAGCACGTTGGTATCGAGCTTCTGACTGACCAGGCGATAGGGTCCGGTGCCGACCGGCGCCGCGGTCCATTTGTCCCAGTCGCCCGCGGCTTCGAACGCGCGCTTGCAGACGATCTCGGCGCCCCAGGTCGCGAGGCGCTGCTCCAGCAGCGCGTCATTGCCTTTGGTGTGGACCACGACCGTATGATCGTCGATGACCTCGACCCGGTGGATGGTGTCGAGCGTCTGCAGTGCGATCGAGCGGCCCGACCGGCCCGGCCCGAGCAGATGATCGGGACCGAGCGAGAAGGCGACATCCGCGGCGGTGAACGGGCTGCCATCGTGGAAGCTGACGCCGTGCCGCAGCGTCAGGCGCAGCGCGCGATCACCGAGCCGCTCCCAGCGCTCCGCCAGTGCCGGCCGCAGTGCCATGCCGCTCGACTGATCGAACGCCGTGAGCGTGTCGAAGAGCTGCGGCGCGACGCGGCGCGTGGCGGTGTGGTTATAGAGCACGGGCTCGAGCGCCGGCGGAAAGCCCGACATGGCGACGACGAGGCGCGTGCGCGCATCCGCTTGCGCGTGCGCTCCGTCCGCAGCCGCCGCAAGTGCGGTCGCGAGGCCAGCGTTGATCATCTGCCGGCGGGTCAGGGAAACGTCAGCCATGCGCGGCTCCAAAGTGGCGCTGGAGGTGCGATGTTGCTCCCGCACTAGAGGCGACGCATGAACCTAGTGTGAAGGGATTTCGGCCCCGGATTTATCAAGCCTTGTAGCCCGGGTGGAGCGAAGCGTAACCCGGGGGCGGCGGTGCGGCATGAACCATCGTTCCCGGATTACGCGCTTCGCGCTCCATCCGGGCTACGACGCAGCGAAAAACCGCCGCATCGCTGCGTAAGTCTCCTCGGGCGCTTCCTCGGACAAATAGTGGCCGGACGGCAGCGCCTGCGCGTCGTGAATGTCTGCCGCGTAGGTCTTCCACACCTCGGCCGGCTTGTGTAGGCGCCCGACCGCGCCGGTCGCGCCCCACAGCAGTTGCACCGGGCAGGTGATCTTCTTGCCGGCAGCGAGATCGGCCGTGTCCATCGCAAGATCCACCGTGGCGCAAGCACGATAGTCCTCGCACATGCCGCGCACGGTCTCGGGGTTGCGGAAACAGCGCTTGTATTCTTCGAGTGCCTCCTGGCCGAAGAACGACAGGCCCTGCGCGGTCTTCGAGAGCTTCCTGGTGATGAAGAAGTCCGGGTCGGCGCTCATCAGCCGCTCCGGCATCGGGGCCGCCTGGATCATGAAGAACCAGTGATAGGAGGCGGTCGCCCATGCCTGCGTGACGTTGTTGAACAGATAGTGCTGCGGGATGATGTCGTGGATCGAGGCCTTGAGCACCTTGTCGGGATGATCGAGGCACATGCGGTGCGTCACGCGCGCGCCGCGGTCGTGCCCGGCGACGTAGAACTTGGCAAAGCCGAGCGCCGCCATGACCTCGACCTGGTCCTGCGCCATGGCGCGGAACGAGTAGTTCGAATGATCCGGCACACTCGGCGGCTTGTCTGAATCGCCATAGCCGCGCAAATCGGTCGCCACGACCGTGAACTCCTGCGCGAGCCGCGGCGCGAATTTATGCCAGGAGAGATGCGTGAACGGGTTGCCGTGCAAGAGCAGCAGCGGCGGCCCCTTGCCGCCATGTGCCGTCACGATGCGCGCGCCGGATGTTTTGATCTCGGTCTTGGTGAAGCCGTCCATCAGCATCGCGGCGCTCCTGCTGACCTCATCCTCAGGATGAGGGCTGTAGGGCGGGCAAAGGCGCGCGCTTGCGCGCCGTGCCCGCCATTGCGCGAATTGCGGCGGGCACGGCGCTACGCGCCTTTGCCCGCCCTACAACGCGTTCTTCCTCAATCCGTCTGCGCGCCGCTGTCCTTGATCGCCTGACCCCACTTGGCGATCTCGTCCTTCACGAACTTGCCGAGATAGTCGACGGTCATGCGGTCCTCGGACACGATCGTGACGCCGAGCGGCTCGAGCTTCTCGCGCACCTGCGGCGACTTCATTGCCTCGACGGCCGCGGCGTTGAGCTTCTTGATGATCGGCTCCGGCGTGCCGTTGGGCAGGAAGATCGCGTTCCACGTATAGGCATCGACATTGACGCCGCCTTCGCGCGCGGTCGGCAGATCCGGCAGGTTCTTGATCCGCTGCGGCGCGAGCGCCGCGATCGCCTTCACGGAGCCGCCCTGGATCTGCGGAAACGCGGTCGAGACGATCTCGGTCATGTAGTCGACGCGGCCGCCTTGCAGGTCCTGCATCGCCGGCGCGCTGCCGCGATAGGGGACGTGCGTGACATTGACGCCGATCGCCGCGTTCAGCAGCACCGTGCCGAGATGCACTGCGGCACCGACGCCCGAGGACGCGAACGACATCTTCTCCTGGTTCTTCTTGGTGTAGTCGACGAATTCCTTAACGTTGCTGACGGGCAGGTCCTTGCGCACGATCAGCACCAGCGGCACCTCGCCGAGCAGCGCGACCGGCTGGAAATCTTTTCCGGCGTCGTAAAGCGGCTTCTTGCTCAGGTTCTGCACCTGCGCCTGCGTGCCGGCCGTGCCGAGCAGGATCTGATAGCCGTCGGGCGTGGCGCCCTTGACGCGGTTTGCCCCGGTCATGCCGCCGGCGCCGCCGACATTCTCGACCACGATCTGCTGGCCGAGGATCTCGCTCATTCTCGCGGCGACGACGCGGCCGAGGACGTCGGTCGGTCCGCCGGCTGCGAACGGGATCACCATGGTGATCGGGCGCGTGGGATAGTCCTGTGCGGCGGCCGCGCCGGCCAATGCGAACAGCGCCGCGACTGCGGCCGTCAACTTCTTGAGCATCTTTCCTCCGTAACGCGCGGTATGCCCTTGCTTTATCGGCCCCGCGGGCGCGGTCAAGCAGCCGTTGCCGCTACTTTTGTCGCAGCGTATGACCAGGTTGATCGTTTGCGCATGTCCTTTTCGGAAAACCGGTGTCCACTTTTCCGGGACATGCGCCAGCGGGATGGAGGATTTCATGCGGGTCGCTGTCGCTGGGTTAGGTACGATCGGCCGGACGCTGGCGCGTCAGCTCGCCGACGGCGTGCCCGGTCTGAGCTTGAGCGCGGTTGCGGCCCGCGACCAGGAGAAAGCGCGCGGCTGGCTCGACGAGGAGGGGATCGAGGTCCCGATCGTCGCGCTGCCGGAGCTGCCGGAGCACGCCGATCTCGCGGTCGAATGCGCGCCCGCCGCGGTGCTCGAAGAGATCTGCCGCCCGATGTTGAGCGCCGGCAAGCAGGTGATGGTGCTGTCCTGCGGCGCGCTGCTGCCGCGGCCGGAGCTGCTCGAGCTTGCGAAGGCAAACGGCGGGCGGATCATCGTGCCGACCGGTGGACTGCTCGGGCTCGACGCGGTCGCGGCCGCGGCCGAAGGCACGATCCATTCGGTGCGCATGACGACGCGCAAGCCGCCGAATGGCCTCGCGGGCGCGCCACATCTCGTCAAAAACAATATCTCGATCGAGGGGCTGAACGAGCCCAAGCTCGTCTTCTCCGGGACCGCGCGCGAAGCCGCGGCCGGCTTCCCGGCCAACGTGAACGTCGCCGCCGCGCTCGCGCTGGCCGGCGTCGGGCCGGACCGCACCATGATCGACATCTATGCCGATCCAACCAAGACGCGGAACTGTCACACCATCGAGGTCGATGCGGACTCGGCGCGCTTCACGTTGTCGATCGAAAACGTGCCGTCAGAAAACCCGAAAACCGGCAAGATCGTCGCGCTGTCGATTATTGCGACGTTACGCAAACTTACGGCGCCATTGCGCGTCGGTACATGAGGTCTTCAGTAAATCTGCGTATGCGCCGCGCATGTAATTGACCCACAAGCTCCCAGCTTTCGGCCGAAAAGCGCCACGATTCCCCAATCACATTTGGCCGCTGACGCTTAGTCGTCGCCGCAGGGGTCTGGTTTCGCGGAAGTGTTGGTTCGGACGAAGTATTTCTTCGAACGAAGTGTTTCTTCGAACGAGGGCTTGGTTTGGCGTGCTGAGCGCCGGGCCGGCGGGGCGGTTCAAGTGTGATCGTTGTGGAAGGACAGCGATCCGGTCACGCGCAGGTGTTAAGCGAGTTTTCCGGATTTCGACGGGCAGCGCGAGCTGTCCGGACGGGTAATATCGCACATATGTGTGGGGCAACGCACAGCTTGGTCCTTCGATTCACAATCCCGGTCAGGGAGGATCAGGCGTGGCAACCCGCAAGAAATCCTCAGGCGCACCGGATAGGAAGACGGGAGCAAGGGCCATGAAGCCAGTGGTTCTCATGGTGGGTGCCGACAAGGGCGGCGTCGGCAAGACCACAGTCACACGGACGGTGCTCGATTACCTCGCGGCGAAGAATACGCTCGTGCGGGCCTTCGATGCCGAGCATCCGCGCGGCACGTTGCAGCGCTTTCACCCCAACATCACCGAGGTGGTCGACATCACCACCGCGGCTGATCAGATGAAGATGATCGACACGCTCGCGACCAGCGAGATCAAGGTGAGCGTGATCGACATCAGCGCCGGCCTGCTCGCCGAGACGCTGAAAGCCTTCACCGATGTCGGCTTCTTCGACCTGGTGCGCGAGGGCGAGTTCAACTTCGGCCTCATGCATGTGGTCGGCTCGTCGGTTGCCTCGCTCGACGAGATCGCCGAGGTGCTCCCCTACGCCAAGGGCAAGCACTACTTCATCGTCAAGAACTTCATCAACGACACGAGCTTCTTCGAGTGGAATCCCGCGGTCTACCGCAACTATTTCCGCGGGGCGGCGGATGCCGTCGAGGTGACCATTCCAAAGCTCAACGAAATGGCCTACGAGCAGGTCGAGATCGAGGGCGTCCCGTTCTCCGACTTCATCGCCAATCGTCAGGCGAACGGGCAGCCCGCCAACAATTCGCTGGTGCTGCGCGGCTATGTACGCACCTGGATGCGGCACATCACCGACGAATATGACCGTGTCGGACTTCTCGACCGTCTCTACGATCGAACCGCCGCAGCGGCCTGAACCGGATCGGCCGTCTCAAGCCCAAACCGGCGCCGCGCGGCCGAGCTGCGCGGCGATCGTTGCGTCGCGCCACGGGCGCACCGGCAAGACGCTGCTCGCGCGCGTGCTCGCGGACTATTTCCTGCTCTCGGGCAACCGGCCGCTCGTCTTTGATACCGACTTCACCGAACAGACGCTGCGCGCCGCATTCCCGTTCGACAGCGTCGTCGTGGACCTCACCGAGACGCGCGACCAGATGACGTTGTTCGACAATCTGGCGACGCGCGCGCCCGAGGCGCGCGTGGTCGACGTCTCGCACTACGTGTTTCGCAAGTTCTTCAAGCTGATGGACGAGTCGGATTTCGTCAGCGAAGCGCGCGCGCGACAGATCGAGCCGGTGATTTTCTACATCGCCGACCGCAACCCGGACGCCTATGAGGAGGGGCGGCTGTTGCGCGACCGCTTCGCGGGTTGCGCGCTGGTGCTGGTCGAGAACGTGTTTCTCGGGCCAATCAAGGAGCGCACGCTGCGCAGCGCCGGCTACCGGGCGTTCGAATCGCACGACCTGTGCATGACCTTGCCGCTGCTCGACCCGCAGATCGCGGATGCGATCCACGATGCGGAGATGTCGCTGAGCGACGTCATCCGCCAGCCGCTGTCGCGCAGCGACGAGGTTGCGGCTGGCGGGCTGACCTTCGAGCACCGTGCCGAACTGCGCAGCTGGCTGATGAAGACCTTCCGCGACATTCATCGCGTGACGCGCGCGGCCGAAGCGCGCGCGGCGCAGGACGCGCCCGCGACCTCGCCGGACTAACATCTGGAACCTTCCTCCAGCGGCCGAGTTCCCCTGGCACGGCTGCGCCTTTCAAGCCGGCCGCCGGTGAAGAGAGCGGCCGTTCTCCATGACGAACGCGATGGAATGGATCACGCGTGGCGTATTCGGCCTCGCGAGTCTGGTGCTGATGCTGATCGCGCTCGCGCTCAGCATCTACAGCGCCGGCCTGATCCTGTTGGCGTTGACCGCCTCATGGGCCGAGGCCGGGCAGGGACTGCTCGAGTCCATCGGCTATGTGGTGATCGCGATGGCGGTGTTCGACGTCGCGAAATATTTCGTCGAGGAAGAGGTCATCCGCGGGCGCGAGATGCGGCTCGCCTCCGAGGCGCGGCGTAGCCTCACCAAGTTTGTCTCGACCATCGCGATCGCGGTGTTCATCGAGGGACTTGTGCTGGTGTTTCGCCAGAGCAGCCAGGACATGACTTTGGTGCTCTATCCGGCGAGCATCCTGTTCACCGGGGTCCTGATCGTGCTCGGACTGGGACTCTACCAGCGCCTGAGCGCCGACGTCGAACAGCAGGTGGAGGCGACCGACAAGGCGGCCGAGAGGAATGGCCCGCGCAAGCGGCACTGATCACGGTTGTAGCCCGGGTGGAGCGAAGCGAAACCCGCATTGCGAGTTGAACCGCCGCTCCCGGATTTCGCTTCGCTCATCCGGGCTACAGGACACTACAGGACACGCGCCCCCATCGCCTGCGCGATCGTTGCGAAATCCGCCGCGCTGATCTCGACGAGGCCGAAGCGGAACGCGGCGCCCCAGTTCGGTTTGCCGTGCGTCAGCGCGAGATGTTCCAGGAGAGGCGCGATCGGCGCCTCCCTGGCGTCGCGATATTGCACGTCGCGCCGGAACGGCCGAAAGCCGCCCATATCGGCCTGATACGTGCGCTCGTCCTTGACGCGGCCGATGGTCGTGAAGGACTGCAAGCGATCCTTGGCTCTCATCGTGGTGTTCGGCGAGTAGTAGACGACGCCGTCGCCGAGCTTGAGCCGGCGCAGCGGCGCGCTCTTGCCGTGACACACCTGCATGAAGCCGAGCTCCTTGCCGCGGCGTGCGTGCTCGGCCGACGCGACCGCGATCCAGTAGCGGCGCGTCGAATTGCGGTTCATGGCGCCGCCGGGGCAAAGACGCGCAGCCGATGGCCGTCCGGATCGAGCGCCACGAAGGTACGGCCGAAATCGAGATCGGTCGGCGCTTGCGCCATGCGCAGGCCGCGTCCGCTCCACTCGCCATGGAGGCGTTGCACCGCCTCGTTGTCGCCGACCGTAAAGGCGAGCTCGCCGGAGCCCGGCGCGGCCGCGGTTGCCGGCTCGACCGTGCGGCGCGACCACAGGCCGAGCATCACGCCGTTCTCGAGCGCGAACATCGCAAAGGTCGGCGAGGCTTCGACCGGCGCCTTGCCGAGCAGGTCGGCATAGAAGCGCGCGCTGTGCGCCGGGTTCTCGACATAGAGGATGATGAAGTTGGGATCTGCCATGACGGCCTCCATTGCGTTGAGGCCTTGTCACTAAGCTAGTATCCTGACAGTTTCTGTCAGCAGTAAGCTACTCCGCAATGCCCTCGACTTCGCGCCATTCCTTCATCAGGACGCGCCGCCGGCGCGGGTAGCGCTTCTCGGTCGGGCGCAGTTTCGCGATCCGGTCGGCGCGAAAATGGCGAAAGCTCTGGCGCAGCTCGCACCAGGCGACAAGAACGCGCACGCGATCGAAGAACCCGAGCGCAACCGGCCAGACGGTGCGCCGTGTCCGCCCGCCTTTGGCGTCGACATAGTCGAGCACGAGCTTGTGCTCCGTGCGCATCGCAGCGCGAATCGGCGAAAGGTCGAGGGAAATGTCCGGAGCCGAGGCCGCGAGCAGGCCTATCCCTTCGATGCTCTCGCGCAGATCATCCGGCAGCACGGCGGCGATCTTGGCGAGCGCATCCGTGGCGGCGCGCTCGAGCGGTGCGTCGGTGCGCTTGGCGACGAACCGCAGGCCGAGCACCAGCGCCTCGATCTCCTCGTCGGTGAACATCAGGGGAGGGAGCACGAACCCCGGCCGCAGCACGAAACCGACGCCGGCTTCGCCGTCGATCGCCGCGCCCTGGCCGATCAGCGTCTGGATGTCGCGATAGACCGTGCGCAGCGAGACGCCGAGCTCGTCGGCGAGCGCCTGTCCGCTCACCGGATAGCGGTGGCGGCGCAGCACCTGGATCAAGGCGAGCAGACGTTCGGCGCGGGCCAAGGGATGTTCCTGAAAGCAACGGCTCCGGATCGCATCCTAGGCTAGCGCAAGCCTGCTGTCAGTTTCTGTCAGGAGCGCGTGCTCGCGCGCGCCTCGCGGGCGGGGGAGGCGAGAAACAACGGCTGAGGAATTGTGGAGAGGTGCGCCTAGACGCTGACGCACTCCGCCGGCGGTTGCACCGGATGCTTGATTTCGCCTTCGAGCCGCTGCGCCAGCTTCTTGGCCAGGATCAGCGCGGCGTCGCGGCGCTCGGTTTGATGCTTGCTTTCGATCGACGGGGACACGACGCAGGTGATCGTCCCGTCAGGCGTCGTCAGCCTGATCTGGAACTGACCGCGCGTATTGTCCTTGACCCTGATCTTACTCACCACCTCAAGCCCCACTGCTGGCCCCCCAGCGGTGTGGGGGAAAGATGAGCCCGATTCCCGAGCAAAAGGTTAACGATAACCGGCGGGATGGGCCGTAGCAGACGTTACGTCATATTGGATTGGCGGCCGCGGGTGAAGGGCGCCATCGAGGCGATCGCGGAAGTCCCACGATCTACATCGGATCAACGTTAATTGCGCTACAACTCTCTCTCTCTCTCTCTCTCTCGAATTTCTGAACGGACTCGAGAGCGGACGGTTCACGCGTCTTTGCTGTGCCCCGCTGGGAGTCATCTGGAGGCGCCATGCGTTTCGCTCGAGACTTCGTTCCCGCTCTCATCGTCGCCGGCATTCTGGGAGCGACCCCGGCCTCCGCGCTGAGCGAGGCCGACCTGCGCAATTGCGACAGCCTGCAGGCGGAGCGGTCCATTCCCGGCTGCACGGCGGTGATCGACGAGCCGCGGGTGCGCGCTTAATCAGGGATGGGCAGGACGTGGTCGTGGCGGCGCTGCCTGAAGGCCTCGCCGCTGGCGTAGATGCGCAGCGCGCCGTCTTGAGCCTCCACGAGCGGACTGGTCCATGCCTCGGCCGGTCCAGGATGCTCGACGTACAGCCGATGCTTCACGGCGTCCCAGACGAGCACGCCGCGGATGTCGCCGAGCAGATTGATCTTGCTCGGATCGAGCAGCGGATGGTCCCACAGGCCGCCGACCTGCGCGGTGACAAAGCGATTGTCGAGCCACACGACATATTGCTCACACACGGGCTCGCCGTCCTTGGTACGCGGGACCGGCACCGGCACGCCGTCGACCCACAACAGCGCGCCGCTCCAGTCGGCGCCCTTGATGGCCACAGCGGCATGTCGCAGGTCGGGCGAGAGCTCGACGCGAACCGTGCTTCTGGCGGTGCCGTCGAGGAAATTCCAGCCGCTGCGTTGATCATGAAATTCGAAACCGATCGCGTCACAATCCTCGCGCGTCAGCAAGCGCGGTGGCGCCGGAAAATCCTGCGTGAAGCTGCGCCGCTCCTGCGCAATCCGTCCGACCTCGTTCTGCCAGGCGCGGAGCAGCAGCGCCCGTCGCGGACTGTCCTCGGCCGTCGGGAGCAACGCGGCCGGTTCTGAGCGCTGAGCATCACTCATGGTAACTCTCGTGCCGCTTCGATCCCGACAATTGCATGGCAAGGGAGGGGCGACCGACGATGCGAACAAGCCAACGACTGTGGCTCACACGCCACGACCGCCGCCATGATCCTGCGCCATTCGTGATCGAGCATCATATGCGGTGGCCGGGTCACGTACTCGATGAGCCTGCACGCAGCGAAACGTGAGCTGACATGAATCGCATCGCCTCGACTGCTCTGCTCTCGATCGTGGTCGCGTGCCTTTGCGGCGATGCGGCCGTCGCCCAATGGAGCGGGCGTGCCACGGCGAGCATGGGGCGCAGCTACGGAAACCTTGCGCTCAGCCAATCGATCCTCAGTGGCACGCGGCGGCTCGGGGAGGGGGCGCCATCGCGCTCCACCGCCTCGCCGCCGACCTTGACCCCCGCGCAGATCGACGCGGCGTTGAGCTTTTCGCCCGACCCGCAGCGCAGCGAACGCATCCGCGCCGAGGTGATCGAGGTCATGGGGGGAACGAATGCTGCGCTGCGCGCCGAGCTGGAAAAAGCCTTCGCCGGCAACGCCGTGCTCCAGGAGTTCGAACGCGTCCTGTCCGCAAACGGTTATTCGCCCCGCAACCTCGCCGACGACATAGCGGTCCTGCTGCTGGTCTCGTGGGAGACGTTGAGCGGGAGCACGGCCAGCAAGGCGCAGATCCAGGGAATCCGCCGGCAGGTGCTCGGCATCTTTCTCGGCACCCCGGCGCTGCGCGCGATGAGCAATGCCGAGCGCCAGGACATGGCCGAGCGGATTGCCTATCACGTGGTGCTCGGGACGATCGCCAGGCAGGAGGCTCTGCGCAGCGGCGATCCCGCGCGGCTCCAGCGGGTCCGCCAGACGGCGGCCGCGACGCTGCTGGGCCAGCTCGGCATCGACATATCGCAGCTGCGGCTCACCGAACAGGGATTCCGCAAGAAGTCCTGACGCGAAAAGGCGACCACAACACCGCGCGCGCGGTCCGGCGGTCATCACTGCGAGGCAGCAGCGCCGAGCCTCGCGATACTGCAGCTGTCGCGCATCAACGCGCGCGGAACGTTGAAGGCGGTGCACCCGTCACGCGACGGAACACGCGGCGAAAATGGCTGAGGTTGGAAAACCCCAACTCCCGCGCGATTGCTTCCACCGGCGTGTCGCTCTCGAGCAGAGCAAGGCGTGCGCGTTCGATCCGGCGCAGCATGACGTATTGATGCGGCGGCAGCCCGGTCGTGCGCCGAAACGCGTGCGCGAAACGGGAGGCGCTCAAATGCACCTCAGCGGCCAGCTCGTCGAGGCGCAGGGGTCCCGCGAGGCGCGCCTCGATGAACTCGCCGACCCGCGCCAACGCACGCGCGTCGAGCCGGCTCGCGCGCGACGGGCCGGTTTGGCGGATGAGGCCATGCCGGGCCAACACATGATCGGCAAGCCGATGCGCGAGCGTGTTGGCCTCGATGTCGCTGAGATCCGCCAGGTCCTGGTGTGCACGACGGAGAATGAAGCCGATGCCGAACAGAACCGGGTCGGCAGGGGTCGCCGACGGCTCGATCGCGAAAACGGTCGGCGCGCGCTCCTCGAGTAGCTCGAGGTCGGGATAGATCTCGAGCGCTTCGGTCCATTCGCGGACGCGTGTCCAGACGATACCTTCCGAGCCCGTAACGAACGCTGTTCCCGGCGCGACGTCGGTCTCGATGGTCACGCCATTCCATTGCTGCACCACGCCTCGGTGCGGCGAGAAGGCGATGCCGACCTGGTTCGGCTTGGTGCGCGTCTCGCCCTCGTGTGGCGGCAGCACGGAATATTCCGAGCGCATGCCGGGCCAGGTCCGCACCGTCGAGGTGAACATTCTCATTGCCGCATGCGTTCGAAGCAATTGCGAGACAGCAAGATTCGACCTCCCCGGGACCCCATCCGTTTTCCTATCTAGGGTCGGGAGGAGCTGATCATGGCGGGTCTCTATCACTTTCCCTACGTTTTTTTCAGCGATGGCGTCGAACTGGTCGCTCGCGTCCATCGCAATGTCGACAATCTGACCGATCGGCAGATCGGCGTCGTTGTCACAGGTTCATGGCTGACCGTGAAGGAGCAAATGGCGGATCGCTACGCGGTCGAATTGGCGCGGCGCGGCTACACGGCGCTCACCTTCGACTTTGCAGGGTTTGGCGAGAGCGCGGGACAGCCGCGCCAATTGGAGCTGCCCAACCGCAAGATCGCCGACATCATCGCCGCGGCGACTTTCCTTTCAACCTGCGCCTTCGTTCACACCGGCAAGCTCGGCTATTTGGCGATCTGCGCGACGTCGCAATATGCATTGCATGCCATCGCACGCGGCATGCCGATCGCAGCCTTCGCCAGCGTGGCGGGGTGGCATCACGATGCGGAAACTGTCGCCAGCTTCTATGGCGGAGGCGAGGGCGTCGCCGAGCGCATGGCGCGCGCGCAAGACGCGCTCACGCTCTACCGCCGCACGGGCGATGTGCGGATGGTTCCAGCCTATGCGAAAGGCGACCCGCGCGCCGGCATGTCTTTTCCGATCGACTATTATGGCGACCCCGCGCGCGGCGCGATCCCGGCGTGGCGCAACGAGATGGCGGAAATGAGCTGGCTTTACTGGCTCACCTTCGACGGGCTCGCCGCCGCTGACCGCGTCCAAGTTCCCACCCTCATGGTGCATGGCGATGCATGCGCGCTACCCGAGAACGCCAAAGAGGTGCATCGGCGCTTGGCACGGGCGGAGCTGATCTGGAGCGACGGGGCGCAGCAGGATTTTTACGACGGAGCATCGTTCGTCGAAAAAGCCGTCGCGGCGGTCGATGCGC
>Ga0081539_10003191_pt1 | contig 20733 bp, 14 predicted proteins | sample TabmetS4T2R2_FD_71023 | JGI IMG/M metagenome (GOLD analysis project Ga0081539, IMG submission 71023) | Tabebuia heterophylla rhizosphere microbial communities from the University of Puerto Rico - S4T2R2 | ecosystem: Host-associated > Plants > Roots > Rhizosphere ...
GCGCCATCATGGCGGACGCCGCGGTGTCACGGCTCGTCATCGCGGGCGGCGACACATCGAGCCACGCGATCGCCACGCTGGACGTCTGGGGCCTCTCCTATCTGGCCCCGCTGGTCCCCGGCGCGCCACTCTGCCGCGTGCACAGCGATGACGCCCGTCTCGACGGGCTCGAACTCGTGCTCAAGGGCGGGCAAATGGGCGGGGTGGATTTCCTTCAGCGCGCGAAAGGGTGAGGGGGTGAGGGCGACGGTCACATTCCTCTCGTTCGTCATCGCCCGCGAAAGCGGGCGACCCAGTAAGCACCGTCCTATTCGGTGAGTACTGGGTGCCCCGCTTTCGCGGGGCATGACGACTGAGAGGCCTTGGCCATCACGGCGGCGGACGCAGAAACTGCAGCCCAAGCGCCATCAGCCCGATGGCGGCGACCCAGCTGCCGCCGGCGCGCGCGGCGATCTGACGCCATCCGCCGCCGCCTTGCAGAAACGCCGTGATCGCGCCGATCGCCAAGGTCATGAACACGTAGCCGATCGTGGCCACGCCGGCGATGAAGAGCCACGGATCGGTCGCCGCGGTCATGGCCCGGCCATTCTGGTAGCCGGTCGCCAAAGCGACGAGCGCGCCGAGCGCAATCAGTCCGGACAAGGGAAGCACGAACGCGGTCGCGACCGCGATGCCCATCAGGGCAACGAGCGCCACGTCGAAGCCCTGCACAAGCGAAAGCCCTGGAACGAGGAGCGACAATCCGGCACCCGCCAGCAGGCCGATAGGAAACACGGCGAGCAGCCAGCGCGCGCGCGTCGGTCCTTGCAATGCCGCGAGGATCGCAAGCGCCACCCACGGCAGCATGTCTTCGAGCCCGCTCAGCGGGTGAAGCATGCCCCCGTAGAAGTCGCCCAGCGTGGTGTTGACCAGGTGCGCATGTGCATCGCCCGGCGCAACCAGCGCGACGAGAGCTATTCCAATGCGCCGGCCGATGGCCTTCATCCGATCGCACCTGACGCTGCGAGCAGGAAATAGACGCCGACGGCGCTGATCGCGACGCCGCAGGCGCGAACGGCATGCTCTCCCAGCGGCCAACGGACGATGAGGCCGATCACGATGCCGCAGAGATGCAGCATGCCGGTCGCGACCACGAAACCGACCGCATAGGCCAGCGGATCGGCGGCTTGCGGCAGCTCGCGCCCGTGCGCGTATCCGTGGAAGATCGCGAAGACGCCAACGAGCAGCATCGCGATCGCGAGCGGCGCGCGGGTGCGGAATGCCACAAGCGCGCCGAGTGCGATACCCGAGAGCGCAATCGCCTGCTCGGGTAGTGGCAGCGGGAGGCCGGCAATTCCGACGAGCCCGCCCATCGCCATGACCAGCGGAAACGTAATCGGCAACATCCAGATGGCCGGGTTGCCGAGCTGGGCGCCCCACAAGCCGACCGCCACCATCGCAACAAGATGGTCAAGACCGGTGATCGGGTGGAGCAATCCGCTCTTCAGCCCGAGCGCGGCATCGGCGCCGCTGTGGGCGAGTGCTGTCTGCGTGAACGCCAGCATCACGACAACGACCAGTCCCGCCCGCGAGAACAGAGGCTTTGCTTTTTCCGTGCCGATCATTTCCACGCTTCCTCGCCCTTCAGATGCGCAACAAGAACCAGAACGCCGCAATGCTGCCGATGCTGTAGGCCGGCAGCGCATCGCCCCAGCGTGGCAGCCGCGCCTCCATGCGCCGATGCGCCCACATCAGCGCGAGCACGACAAACACGAAGGCAAGCTGCCCGAGCTCGACGCCGATGTTGAAGAACAACAGCGCGAACGGCAGCGCCGTCTGTGGAATCCCCAAGGTGGTCAGCGCGGTCGCAAAGCCGAGGCCGTGCAGCAGTCCGAAAGCGAACGCTACGACCCACGGATAGCGCGCGGTGAGCCCGATCTGTCCGCGCTGCAGCTTCACGATCTCGACCCCGACAAAGACGATGCTGAGCGCGATCGCGGCGTTGAGCGGCCGCTCCGGCACGCCGACGAGGCCGAATGTCGCTGCCGCAAGCGACAGGCTGTGCGCGACGGTGAATGCCGTGATGGTGTGCACGAGCATCCAGCGCCCGCGCACCAGCCAGATCAGGCCGAGCACGAACAGCAGGTGATCGATGCCGCGCAGGATGTGATCGATGCCGAGATTGACGTAGGTATCGGCGAGATCGATCCACGCCGCGATGTCGTTGCCGGGATCGCGCGCGACGGTCACGGTCGGATGGGCGGCGCTGATCGTGTAGGCCTGAGCCTGGCCGCCGAGCGGGATCAGCCGGATCATCGCCACCGACTGTTTGGTGCCGAGCCCGGTGAAGCTCAAGCGCCCGACGAAGCCGCGCTCGCCGCAGACGAGCTCCGGCGGAGTCCAGCTGCAGTGCTGCGGGAAAATCGGATGCAGGCGCTCGTCATTCGGCGGCATGGTCCACTGCCCGATGTAACGCCCGGGCGTGATCTCGCGCACCACCATCACGGCCATCGAGGCCTCGTGCGCCGCCGCCGGCGATGCCGCGCCGACGAGGGAGAAGCCGAGCATCAGGGCAGCGAACAGCACCATGCTGGCGCGACGAGCTGGAGGCATGCGTTCGTTTCGCCAACGGGCGAGCAAACCGCTCATTACATCATTCATGGCGCAGCGCTGCGCCGGATGACGTAGGACTTGCCGATCTCGCGGATGGCCGCGACCGCGGCGGTGCGAATGCGCTCCTGCTTCGCGTCGTAGAGGACCTGATCCATGACCTCGTCGAGCGTGACGCGATGGCCTCCCTCAACGCCGTCGAGCCGCACGATGTGCCAGCCTGACCGCGACTGCAGCGTCTGCCACTCGCCGCGCGGCAGGGCGACGAGGCGATCGACGAATTCGTTGCCGAACGCCTCGGCGATCGTGGTGCGCGGGCGCTTGGCGAAGAGGCGGGCGCGCAGCCGGATTTCCTCGGCCTCTTCACCCGACTGGATCTGGCGCAGCACATTCGCCGCCTCGGTTGCGGTCTCCGGTCCGCCGATCGGCACTTCAAAGAAGCTCAAGGTCCCGGCGAGGTCGTAGCGCGCACGGCGGTCGTCGAGCCATTGCTGCAATTCACCACGGGTCGGCTCCGCGACCGCGACATTGCCGAAAATGAGCAGGCGCATCTTCTGCATGATGCGCTCGCGGATCATTTCGTCGCCGCGGTCGAGTCCCTGCGCGAGCGCCTCGCGGTAGGTGATTTCGTTCATTATCCACAGGTCAATCAGCGGCCCGAGCTCCTCCTCGGTCGGGTCACGGCTGCGCTCGCGCCGGAAGATCTCGACGATGGACTGGCGCACCTCGGGCGTGATCTCGATCAGCCGGTCCTTGTTGACCGACGGCGCGACCGCCGCATGCGCGGCGAAGATGAGCGATCCGATGGCAAGGAAATGAATCAGCGGCTCGCGCAAGAACGCTTTGAGCCACATGGGTAATTTGCCAGAACCAGAACCCCCGCCGAGCATCGGCGCTCCCCCTGTCGCTGCGCTGCCGGCGAAACGGGGCCGTGCAATGCTGCGGGCCGACTAGATAGGGGGGCGCACATGTCGTGTTTATGACAAGCGCGCGCGGTCCCGAAGACGTCGCGTCCGGCATCATGTTAGGCGCGCGCGCGGATGCGGCAGTCACATCACCGTCAGCCGGCTGTCACGACGCGATGGAACAGTGACCGCGATCAGGCGTCCGCCGGTCTCGGGAATAACGGGGAGATCAGAAATGTCGATACCGACTCTGCGCAGCCGGTTGCTGGTGCATGTCTCGGCTTTGGGGCTCGTGGCCGGATTGTTGGCGGTCGGGCCCGCCACCGCCCACGACGATCGCGACAATGCCAACACTGATACCTACATGGCGGGCGACTTCCACAACCATACGACCTGCACCGACGGCACGGTTTCGATCGAGACGATGATCACGAAGTCGATCAAGACGTTCGATCTCGAATGGATGGCCTCGGCAGATCATGGCGGCACGGGTACGCGTGATTGCCGCTTCGACGATCCGGAATTCGACAGCTCGAAGACGGGCTCGGGCAAGCTCTGGGAAGAGACGATCGGGATCGCGGCGCTGAAGGGCGACGTCGTCAACTCGACTCTCGCCAGCCCCAATGCCCCGACCCCGCACCGCGCGATGTGGCGCTGGCAGATGATCGAGGAATTCGTGTTCCCCGAAGTTGCCCGCCTGTCGAAGAAGCTGCGCAACCCGATGCTCTATGCGGGCCTCGAGTCGAACGTGCCCGGGCATGAACATGTGAGCACCTCGGTGCTCGCCGGGCAGCGGCCGTACAACTGGCACGGCGATCCCGGCAATGCCAGCGCGCTCGCGGAATTCGAGTTCCGCTTCGACCGCAGCGACAGCGACGCGGCGGGCAAAGGCGGCACGCCCGGCCCGACGCCCGGGACCGGCACGCCCGGCGTCTGGACCGGCAAGGTGACGACCGCCAGCGGCGCCGGCTCCGGCACGGCCAATCACATCAACAAGGCGGTGCCCAGCGTCGCCTGGCTGCAGAAGAACTACCCGCTCAGCAGCTACTACCTCCCGGCGCACGTCGAACGCGCCGGCGTGTTCGATCCGAACGCCAATCGCGGCTGGAACGTCGAGCACTTCCGCGATTTCAACAATGCGGGTCCGACGGTCGCGGTCGGCTTTGAGTCGATGCCCGGTCACCAGGCGGCCAACACGCGTGGCGAATATCAGGCGAATTTCGGCGGCCCTGGAATTGATTCAGTCGGCGTGACCACCTACGGCGGCACCGGGATCTACGGCGCGAAGATCGGCGGCCTGTGGGACGCGTTGCTCGGCGAGGGGCGCAACTTCTTCTTCTACGCCAACTCCGACTGGCACAATCGCGGCATGTTCAGCCCCTACGTCCGCGAGTCGACGCAGGATTTCTATCCCGGAGAGTATCAGAAGCTCTACATCCCGCGTCCGCACCACGAGCACCACTTCCGTCCGCAGCACGTGGTCAACTCGGTTCGTCACGGCAATTCGTACTCGGTCACCGGCGACCTCATCACGAACGAGCTGCGATTCAGCGCCGAGATCGAAGGCGAGAATCATGGACACGAACACGGCCATGACGGACGCGGGCACGACCACGACAACCGGAAGACGGAAGTCGGCATGGGCGAAACGCTTGTGGTCCCGCGCGGGAAGTCGGTGCGCATCACGCTCACCGTCACGCTGCCGAAGGAGCCGAACAACTCGCCCTATTCGTTCTACAATCCCTCGCTGCTGCAGCTTGGCATCCGCCAGCCGCTGAACCGGCCGGTGCTCGACCATGTCGACTTCATCCGCGGCAACATCAACGGGGTGATTGCGCCGTCCGATCCGAACTACACCAACGCGACCAACCCGTCGGCGTACATCCACGCGACGTTCGGCAAGCACAACTGGAAAGAGGAAGGCCGCAAGCGGACGATGACCTTCGTGCTCCGCAACATCCAGGGCAACCAGTACATCCGGGCGCGCGGAACCAATCTCCCGGTCGGAACGCCGTTCGAGACCGACATGCAGGGCAATCCGCTGAGCGACCTGCCGGTGTCGAAGATCGCCTGCACCAGCCCAGAGTGCCCGGCGCACATGCAGACCGACGCCACCGGCAACAAGCTGTCGAGCTTCGACGTCGCGGCCTGGTCCGACCTGTGGTTCTACGCCAACCCGATCTTCATCCGGGTGCAGGACCAGCCGAAACTGCTGGTCGAGACCAACCACGAGCTCGCGAAGAAGCTCGCGGAGAACCACTAGCGGCGCCATTGACGTCGGCGCATAGGTAGACTGTCGTGAACCGGTCTGGAGGCGATGCCGCCTCCAGGCCGGACTTTCGTTTTTCAACCGGCTCGACCTGCTCATGTCCGGGACTGCCGTTCCTCCGCGCGCCGGAGTGCTGACCGACCCGCGACGAGGCGGCATCTGGTCGATGACCGGCATTGCGGCGCTCTCCGGATTTGCCGGTCTCGGCTACGAGGTCGTCTGGGTGCGGCTGCTCGCCGTTTCCCTCGGCCATGAGATCGTTGCGATCCTTGGCGTCGTTGCGGCGCTGTTCGCAGGGCTCGCCCTCGGCAGTCTCGTGCTCGGTCGGAGAATTGCGGCGAGCGCCGAGCCCGGGCGCTGGTACGCTGCGCTCGAGGTCGCCATCGCCCTGTGGGCGCTGGTGCTGATCGCGCTGCTCCCGTGGGTCGGCGATCTTGTTCCACACTTGGTGCCGATCGACGCCGCGCCCGCGCGCCAGTCCGTCGTGGCGTTCGCATTACCGTTTGTGCTGCTGCTGCCGGCGACCTTGGCCATGGGCGGCACGCTGCCGGCCCTCGAGGCGCTGCTGGCACCGTTGCTTGGCGAGCGGGGCGCCGTTGGGCGCGTCTATGCGGCGAATACGTTCGGCGCGGTCGCCGGCACGATCGCCACCACGTTCCTGATCATGCCGGCGATCGGGCTGTCGGCGACGCTGATGCTGTGCGCGGCGATCAATCTCGCGTGCGCTATCGCGATATGGCCGTACCGCGATTCACCGCGCGCCCCGGCGGAGCCGCGCAGAGCGACGCAGCACTCTCGGGCCCTGCTCGCGGCGCTGTTTCTGACCGGATTGCTCGGCATCGGCTATGAGGCCCTGACGATCCGCGTCGTCAGCCAGATCCTGGAAAACACCGTTTACACCTTTGCGGTGTTGCTCGCCGTCTATCTCCTCGGTACGGCGCTCGGCGCCGCGCTATGGGCCCGCATGCGGCGCCGCGACTCTTTCGTTGGCGCATATCCTTTTCGGAAAACCGGTATCCACTTTTCCGGGATATGCGCTGAGCGATCCGCGATGCTCGTCGTCGCGACCGCGCTGGCCTGCGTTGGCGGCATGCTCGTGCTCGCCGTGTCGGATAGCCTGCTGGCCGTGCTTCAGCGTGTCGCGCCCGCCAGCATGTCGGGCATGCTCGCGGCCGAGCTGGGTATCGCCGCTGCGGCCTTCCTGATTCCGACGATCGCGATGGGCGCTCTCTTCGCCGACCTCGCGCAGGCGGCGCGCGACCGCGCCGGCAGCCTCGGCCCGGCGCTCGCCGTAAACACATTCGGTGCCGCGCTGGCTCCGATCGTGTTCGGCCCTGTTGCGGTGCCGCTGCTCGGCGCCGAGCGCGCGCTTGCGGCGATCGCGCTGCTCTATCTGCTCGTCCTGCCGAACCTGCGCAGCCTTCTGTTCGCAGCGCCGCTCGTTGGCGTCGCAATCGCGCTGGCCTCGGTGGTCTCTTTGCGGTTCGTGCAGACGCCGCCCGGCGGCGCGCTGGTGTGGCACCGCGACGGCGTCATGGCGGCGGTCAGCGTCATCCGCGATCGCGCCGGCGACAATCACCTGCAGGTAAACAACCATTTCCGCATGGGCGGTACGGTCTCGATCCGTTCCGACCATCGCGAGGCGCACATCCCGCTGCTGCTGCATCCGGCGCCGAAGCGTGCGCTGTTTCTCGGGCTCGGGACCGGCGCGACGCTGTCCGCCGCTGGCGATCATCCGCAACTCGTCGCCGACGGCGTCGAGCTCGTACCCGAAGTCGTCGAGTCGTTCCCATTGTTCGAGCGCTCTGCGCCGCGCCTCGGGCGCGACCCCAACCTGCGCATTCACCTGGCGGACGCGCGCCGGTTCGTCCGCGCGACGCGCGAGCGCTACGATGTGATCGTCGCCGATCTCTATCACCCTGCGCTCGATGGCTCCGGCGCGCTCTATGCGCACGAGCATTTTGCCGCGATCCGCGATCGGCTCGCCGAAGGCGGAGTGTTCTGCCAGTGGCTGCCGCTGCACCAGCTCGATCTCGCGACATTACGTGTGATCACGCGCACGTTTCTCGCAACCTTCCCGGATGCCACCGCCTATCTGGCGCAATTCAGCGTCGAGACGCCGCTCATTGCGCTCGTCGGCGGCGCGCCGCGCGACTACCCGGCGGATTGGCTCGCCCGCCGCGTGACCGATCCTGCCCTGCGGGCACGGCTCGCCGCGCTCGACCTCAAGGACGAGACGGCGTTGTTCGGTCTTTACCTCGGCGGCACGCGCGAGCTTCGCGCGTTTGCGGGCGAAGGGCCCCTCAATACCGACGATCGGCCGCTCGTCGCCTTCGAAGCCCCGCGCGTCGCCTACGCGGCAAAAGAGAATGCCGCCGCGCGCCTTGTCTCCTTGCTGGGCACGTTGCAGCCGCGGCCCGAAGAGGTCCTGCGCGCTGGCGCCGAGGACGAGCCGCTGCGCCGCCTTGCGAACTACTGGCGCGCGCGCGACCGCTTCCTCGAAGTCGGCGCCCGGACCCTGGCGAGCCGTGATCCAAAGAACTTCATCGCCGACATCGCGCCGCAGCTTGTCGAGGTGGTGCAGATGAGCGCCGACTTCGATGCGGCTTATTTGCCGGTGCTCGCAATGGCGCGGCAGCTGCGCCTCAGCGATCCGCCCTCGGCGCGGCGCCTGCTTGAAGCGCTCGATAAGGCCAACCCGTCGCGCCCCGATGCACGGCGGCTGCTGGCGGTGCTGCCGCCGGCTTAACCTCCGCGTCGCCGTTCGCTCCGCGCGGCGCGACCGTGAAGGCGATCACGCCGCCATCCGGATGATAGTGCTGGCGCACATAGGCCGACCATACGATCTGATAGGTGCCCGGCGGCAGCGGCTCGGTGACGCGAAACTCGGCCTTGAACACATTCTCGTCGGTCTTCACCCAATCGATCGGCCACGCGGTGCCGCTGGCATCGACCAGGCGGACAGCCTGCAACTCAATGCCGAGCATGAAATTGATCACGATGGGTGCGGGCGCTTCCGCCACGACCGCGCCTTCGGTTGGCACCGAGCTGTCAAAGCTGCATTGCGCCGATGCGCCACCCGGCACGACGCAAAGCGCGCACCAGATCGCCGCCACGAGGGCGATGCGTGTCGTGATCGTTGTCATGTCAGCTCACGCGCCTCATCAGGAAAAGCGGATCGAATAGCCGAACGAATCGAGTCGCGCCGGGATCGCGTTGAAGGCGACGGAGATGCGCCGTTCCCCGCGATTGACCGGCACTTCGTGCAGCAGGTAGCTCGGGAACAGCACGAGGTCGCCGGCCGTAATCTTCGGCATCATCCATTTCGCGCCGTTGAACGGCCCGAACCGGGCATTCTTGTTCTGGTTGGCGAAGATGAAATCGGTGCCGCCGAGGCTCTTGTGGAAGACAAGGCTCGCCGACGGATGCGGCGTCGTCAAATACAAGACGCCCGATACGAAGCTGTTCGCATGCGTGTGGACCGATTGCTGGCCGCCGGTCTCGAGCAGATTGACCCAGATCTCCTTGATCGACCAGTCGAGATTCTCGCCGAACAGGAGCGCGCCGAACTCGACCAGCTTTGGCTGGATCAGCTTGGCTGCGCGAACAAATGACTTGCGCGCTCGCGGGCTCATGATTTCGGTGTGTGACAGCGCGTCCGACTTCGCGTTCGCGACCGTGTTCGAGGCCACAACCTCGTTCATGAGCTGCGCAACCAGCTCATCATCGAGCAGCCGTTCGATCCGCATCACGGGCGTCGGAAACAGGCTCACGACGTTCGTTGTCATGAATTACGCCGTCAAAGTCGTCGTGCTTGCCCGGCGTCTGCGCGAAGACCGGCCGTCAGGCCTCGCAAAACGCTATTTCAGGCGATGTTTACCGCGACTCTGCCGGGCGCTCATGAAGGATCGATGACGTCGCGGATGGCGGCGCGCGACGAACGCAGGCCCATCCCTCCGGATGAGGCCTGCGCGTGCCTTGACGGTCGGTTTCTTTCAGCGCGTGAGAGGCTGAGCGGCCGATGCCGGCGTCACGCTCTGCTGGCCGACTTGCGCCACCGGCTCGGCACGATAGCGCGGTAGCTGATCGCCGAGCGCGGAGCAAGCGCACAGCGCGAGGCTGGACCAGACCGCCACACTGAAATAGAGCGACATCCAGGCGATCTCTTCCTTCCAGTGTGCAATGTCGTGCGTCACGATCCAGCGCGTGCTCACGTCATAAAGGCCCTGGAGCGGCGTCAGCAGCTTGCCGCCATCAGCACGGCCCGCCCGCCATCGCCGCAGATACATCGGAACGTCGATGGTCATGAGAAAAGCCAGGTAGCCCGCAATTCCGACAATCGTGACGACGAGCGCCCAGCGAACCGGGCCGTGAAACTCCGGCAGCAAGCGGCAAAGGCCAAGCTCGACCACGAAGAACGCAACGGCCCAGAGCGAATTTTCGATGGCGTTGTACAAATAGTTGGTGGTCACCACCGCATACCAGGAGAAGCACTCCGCCAGGACCACCAATACGAGGATCGCCCAGGCGGCGTGCACGGTGGTGTCCGCCCCCGTCATCCCGCCGAGCTGCCACAGAATGATAGCCCACTGCGCCGCGAAGCAGACCTCGGCGACAGTTGCCACGCTCCGGCCGACGAGAACGCTCGAAAGCCAGGTGTCGAACAGGCAGATGCGTTGAACATCTGCGCGCGGCAGGAACGATCTGAACGCGCAGCCGAACACATAGGCCGCGGAGAGGAGCAGCATGAGCCCGATGCCGGAGGCGCCGGGGCTGCCAGTCGGCTGTTCGTTGAGCTGGCGATACAGCACGAACCAAAGTGCGATGTTTGCGCTGCTGACCAGGGTCAAGAAACCCCACCACCGGGCCACGGGATTTGACCGCGACCAGGGCAGGGACGTCGACTGCGCCCGCCACTCCAAGCTCATGTCGTACAACCTCGTCTGTAATCGATTTGACACCGAACCGTAATCATTCTGTCACGAATCGCAACGGTCATGAGCGACATCCGTTCCGGGGCTGTCGGCATTGCGTATCAACGCCGTCGGGCGTGCAGGTGTCGCGAGATTGATCGCCCCGGTAAACGCGCGACCGCTTACGCAGTGCGCAGGAAGCGGGTCTTTCGTTCGGCGTCCAAATTTCTGCTGGTAGATCCGTAGCTTAAGTGATAACCGTCGTCGCCGGCCGGGCTGCCTGCCGCCGATGTGCTACACATCCGTGCGTGCGGGGTGCCCGGCAAAACGCGATGACCGCGACAGTGCGAACCAGGGACTGGCAGGGAAGGGCGAGGCGTCTGTTCAAGCCGGCCCTGTTCGTAGTCACGGGCGTTGGCGTCATCGCGCTGGCCTCGTTCACGACGCAGAAGCTGTGGCGCGAGAACGGCCTGAAAGCGCTGCAGGCGATCAACGAGCCGCGCATCGAGCTGATCGCGAGCGCGGTCCGCTCCGAGATCAACCGGCAGGATCACCTGCCGGTGGTGCTCTCGCTCGATGCCGACGTGCGCACTGCGCTTGCCGGGCCGCAGGACGACGCGCGGCTCGCGAGACTCAATAGCAAGCTGCAGCGGATCATCGTCGAGGCCGACACCGGCGCGCTCTCCATCATCGGTCGCAACGGCATCATCCTGGCGGGCGCGAGCGCACGCGCCGGCGAGGTGCTGATCGGCCGCAATCTCGCCGACCGCTCCTACTTCGTGAAGGCGATCGAGTCCGAGGCGAGCAGCTATCTCGGCGTCGAGGCGGTGAGCAATCGCGTGCGCTATTTTCTCGCCCAGGCGATCCGCGATCCGACGCTGCTCGGCGTCGCACTGGTGCGAATCGAGTTCGACGCGCTCGAATCGTCATGGGGACGCGGCGGTGAGCGGGTGCTGGTGACCGACCCGGACGGCGTCGTTTTCCTCTCGAGCGATCCCAAGCTCAAATACCGCACCATTGCGGGCGCGCAAGCGACGCACATTGCGACCGAGTCCGCGCCCGCGAGCTACCCGGTCGAGCTGACGCGGCCGATCGACATGAATGTGCTGGAGCGGCGCGGCGCGCACGCGGTCGTCACCGTGCAGAGCGGCGAGGAAGCCGAAACCTATCTCTATCAGACGCTGGTGCTGCCCGAGTTCGGCTGGACCATCCATCGCTTCGCCGATCTCGCCGAGGTGCGCGCCGACGCGCGCGACGGCGCCATCATCGGCGCGGCGATCTCGGCGCTGCTGATCTCGCTCGTGCTCTACGTGGTCCAGCGCCAGCGCGCCTATCTCGCCGCCAAGGACGCCGGCGCGCGGCTGCGCACTGAAGTCGCGGAGCGTACGCGCGAGCTGCGCGACGCCAACGCGCAGCTGCAGTCCGAGGTCGACGAGCGGCGGCGCACCGAGAAACGGCTGCGCGCGACTCAGAACGAGCTGGTGCAGGCCGGCAAGCTCGCCGCACTCGGGCAGATGTCGGCCGCGATCGCCCATGAGGTCAATCAGCCGCTCGCCGCCATCCGTACCTTCATGGCGAGCACGAAGATTTTCCTGCAGCGCGGCAAGACCAGCGAAGCAATCAAGAACCTCGACCTGATCGACGGGCTTGCCGAGCGGGTTGCCAGCATCACCAATCACCTCAAGTCCTTCGCGCGCAAGAGCGAGCCGGGAAACCCGGAGCCGGTGGACGTCGGCCGGGCGATCAACGGCGCGCTGTTCCTGATCGAGAGCCAGATGAAGGCCGCCGGCGTGCGCATCGCGCGCGACATCGAGAGCGAGCTCTGGGTCAAAGGCTATGCGATCCAGCTCGAGCAGGTGCTGGTCAATCTGATGCGGAACGCGCTCGATGCGGTCAGCGGCGTCGCCCGGCCGGAAATCAGCATCACGGCGCGCGCCGTTGATGACATGATCCGCATCGCGGTCGCCGACAACGGGCCGGGCATTCCGGCCGACGTGATCGATCGCATCTTCGATCCGTTCGTCACGACCAAGCCGGTCGGCAAGGGCTTGGGGCTCGGCCTGTCGATCAGCTACGGCATCGTGCAGGACTTCGCGGGGCGCATTCACGCGGCCAACCGCCCCGAGGGCGGCGCCGAGGTCACGATCGAGCTGCCGCGCCAAACGCAGACTTTCGCGCGCGAGAAAGCGGTTCATGCCTGACGCTCGTATGTCCGAGTCTTGTCCGGTCCTGTTCGTCGACGATGACGCCGCGATGCGTCAGGCGGTGACGCAATGGCTCGAGCTGTCCGGCTTCGAGCTGATCGTGCATGACACCGCCGCGGGCGCGCTCAACAAGCTGAGCACGGCGTTTTCCGGCGTCGTCGTCACCGACCTGAAGATGGACGGCATCGACGGCATGGAGCTGTTGCGCCGCGCGCAGCAGGCCGATCCCGAGCTGCCAGTCGTCGTGATCACCGGACATGGCGACGTCGAAACCGCCGTCGAGGCGATGCGGCTTGGTGCTTACGATTTCATCGAGAAGCCGTTCGCGCCCGAGCGCCTGTTGGAAATCGTGCGCCACGCCGGTGAGAAGCGTCAGCTCGTGATGGAAAACCGGCGGCTGCGTCGCGCCGTCAGCGAGCCGACGCTTGCAGCGCGGCTGATCGGCACGTCGCGCGCCGCAGAAGATCTGCGCACGCAGATCGCCGAGCTCGCCGGCACCGATGTGAGCGTGATCCTCTATGGCGAGACCGGCGTCGGCAAGGATCTGGTCGCGCGCTGCCTGCATGATTTCGGCCGACGGCAGAAAGGCAACTACGTCGCGATCAATTGCGCGGCGATCCCCGACGCGATGGCGGAAAGCGAGCTGTTCGGGCATGAGGCCGGCGCGTTCACCAACGCGGTGCGCGCGCGCGCCGGCAAGCTGCAGCATGCGAGCGGCGGCACGCTGTTCCTCGACGAGATCGACAGCATGCCGCTTGCGACGCAAGGCAAGCTGCTGCGCGCGCTGCAGGAGCGCCTGGTCGAGCGCCTCGGCTCGAACCAGAGCATCGCGGTCGATCTGCGGGCGATCGCGGCGAGCAAGATCGATTTGCACAAGGCGAGCAGCGACGGCCGCTTCCGGCCCGATCTCTACTACCGCCTCTCGGTGGTCGAGCTGACGATCCCGCCGCTGCGCGAGCGCAAGGAGGACATCCCGCTGCTGTTCGAGTTCTTCGCCTCGTCCGCCGCCGAGGCGCACGGGCGCGACTTCCGCCCCGTTCCGGCCGCGACGCTCGGCGCGCTCACCGCGCAGGACTGGCCCGGCAATGTGCGCGAGCTGCGCAATGCCGCCGAGCGCTATGCGTTGGGGCTCGGCGCGGTGCGTGTGACGCCCGCCGAGGAGACGCCGCGCCCGCTCGCCGAACAGGTCGAGGCGTTCGAGCGCGCGGTGATCGAGCGCTCGCTCGCCGAGACCGGCGGGCGGATCAACCTGGTGATGGAACGCCTCGCAATCCCGCGGCGTACCTTGAGCGAGAAGATGGCCCGCTTCGGGCTGGAGCGGCGCGCCTTTGTCGAGGCCGATCGGCCGAATGCTGCCGACGACAATGAGGCAAGTGGCGGAAATCCGCGCAAGCGCGGCTGAGAGTTTCCGACTCTACCCATAACTCTTTGAATTTTTGAATTCTTTTGGGGACGTCGCAGTGCGGCCGCTGGCACGTAAGTTGCTCACATTGCAGGCCTGATAGGGCAGAAAGAGAACCGGGTAACCGGTGCCGCGAACGGCGTCGACACGCCGCGTGGGCGTGGGGCGTCGCAAGTGGACGGACAGCGCGATGGACGGGGGCGAGCACATGCATTGGCTGCCGGCGCGAAGGCGCGGCGTTTCGCCTGGCCTGTCGTGGCGCTGACGATGCTGGCCGCTTGCGCAGTCGGACCGGACTTCCAGACGCCGGCCGCCCCGCCGGTCGCGGGCTTTCTGCCCGGCACGCGCAGCGTGCCCGGCGTCGCGACGGTGAGCGGCGCCGATATCTCAGCGCAATGGTGGAAGGTGTTTCGCTCGCACAGCCTGAACCGGCTGATCGAGGACGGTATCAACAACAATGCCGACCTCAAGGCGGCCGAGGCCGCGGTGCGCGCCGCGCAGGCGAACGCGATGGCGCTGCGCGGGCTGTTGCTTCCGATCATCACGGCGGACTTCAACGCCAGCCGCCAACTGGTGCCGACGCAGACATTGACCTCGAACGCGGCCTCGGGCGCCGACCTCTACAGCCTGCACACCACGCAGGTGACGGTCGCGTTCGTGCCCGACGTGTTCGGCGGCACGCGGCGGCAGATCGAGTCTGCCGATGCGCAGGCCGAGCAGCAATCCTTCCAGCGCGAGGCGGTCTACCTGACGCTCGCCGCGAACATTGCGCTTGGCGCCATTCAGGAAGCTTCGCTGCGCGGCCAGATCGCCGCGACGCGCCGCCTGATCGAGATCCAGACGCAGCTGCTCGACATTCTCAAGCGGCAAAACGAGCGCGGGCAGATCGCGCTGCCCGACGTGGTGGCGCAGGAGACCGCGGTCGCGCAGGCGCGCCTGCTGCTGCCGCCGCTGGAGAAACAACTCGCGCAACAACGCAATTCGCTCGCGACGCTCACGGGGCGGTTTGCGGGCGATGGTCTGCCGGCGGCGTTTGAGCTGCAATCTTTCGGACTCCCTCCAAGATTGCCTCTGAGCCTGCCGGCAGACCTCATTCGTCAGCGCCCCGACATGCGCGCCGCGGAAGCCAATCTGCATGCGCTGAACGCGCAGATCGGCGTTGCGATCGCCAACCGGTTGCCGCAGATCACGCTCACCGGCAATGCCGGCAGCAGCGCGGATTCGCTCGCGCGGCTGTTCTCGCCCGGCACGTTGTTCTGGACCGTTGCGGGCGATGCCGCGCAGACGGTGTTCGACGCGGGCAGCAAATACTACAAGCAGCGCGCCGCCGAGGAGGCGACCGCGCAAGCCGCCGCGCAATATCGTGGCGTGATGCTGGCGGCTTTCCAGAATGTTGCCGACGTGCTGCGCGCGCTGCAGGCTGACGCGCGCGCCGTGCAGGCGGCGGTCGCGGCCGAGCAATCCGCGCAGCGCAGCATCGATCTGGTGCGCCGTCAGGTCGAGCAGGGCCAGGTGTCGAGCCCGGTGCTGCTCAACGCGCAGCAGGCCTATCTGCAGACCTCGCTCGCGCGCGTGCAGGCGCAGGCCGCGCGCCTCGCCGACGTCGTCGCGCTCTATCAGGCGCTCGGCGGCGGCTGGTGGAATCGCGTGCCGCTGCCACCGGAGACCACGATCCAATGAGGCCCCATGTGAAGACGCGCCTCATCGTTGCAGCGAGCCTGCTCGCCATCGTGGCGGCGTGCGTGGCGTTGTTCGCGTCCCCGCATCTCGTCGCCTCCGATTTGAAGACCGCGGACGCGGCCTCGCAAGCGACGCGGAAAAGTCCGGACAGCGTGCGCGTCAACCCGAGCCAGCTGCACCAGCTCGCAGTCGTGCCGGTCGTGACGGATCAGTTCCGCATCGAGAAGCAGGCGGTCGGCCAGATCGCGTTCAACGAGGACGCCAGCACGGTGGTGCTGACGCCGTTCTCCGGCCGCGTGACGCGCCTGATCGCCAAGATGGGCGACGACGTGAAGCGTGGCGATCCGCTGTTCGAGATCGACAGCCCCGAGGTGGTGCAGGCGCAGACCGATCTGATCGCCGCTCTGCACGGCCAGGAGAAGGCGAAGGCGCAGCTCGCGCTCGCCAAGCGCGTGCTCGACCGCCAGACCGCGCTGCTCGCCGACAAGGCGACCTCGATGCGCGAGGTCGATCAGGCGCGCAACGACTATGCGGCGGCTGAATCCGATCTCGCGACCGCGCAGGGCACGCTGATGGCGGCGCGCAATCGGCTGCGCGTCATCATCGGGCGCGACAGGGAGGAGGTCGAGCGCGTCGAGCGCGAGCGCTCCGTCAACCCGCTGATCACCATCAACGCGCCGATCGATGGCACCGTGATCGGCCGCAAGGTCGGGCCCGGCCAGTATGTGCGCAGCGATGCGGCCGATCCGCTCTATTCGATCTCCGATCTGTCCACCATGTGGCTGAAGGCGAACGTGCCGGAGAGCGATATCGCGCTGGTGCGGGTCGGTCAGGAGATCGAGGTCAAGATCGGCGCGCTCCCCGCCCGCGTCTTCAAGGCGCGCATCAGCGTGATCGGCGCGGCGTCCGATGCGGCAACGCGGCGCGTGACGGTGCGCTCGGAGATCCCGAACCCGGATCACGCGCTGCGCGCGGAAATGTTCGCAAGCTTCAAGATCACGACCGGCGCCGGCGAGCCGTTGCCGGTGATTCCGTCCGAGGCGGTGATCCGCAACGGCGAGCAGGCGATCGTCTGGGTCGCGAGCGAGCCGTCCGTGTTCCGCCGCCGCAACGTGAAGATCGGCCTCGAGCGCGGTGGCCGCGTGCAGGTCATCGAGGGCGTCACGCCGGGCGAGCAGGTCGTCGGTCGCGGCGCGGTCTTCGTCGATAATGAGTCACGCAGCTAGAGCATGAGGATCATGCTCAACAAAACTTCCTAAAACGCCCGACAATCATCGATGTTGCGTCGCCTGATTGCCTTCTGCCTCGCCCGGCGACCGATGGTGCTGATCGCGTTCCTGGCCTTTCTCGGGCTCGGCTATGCGGCGTTCACCACGCTCAACATCGAGGCCTATCCGGATCCGGCGCCGCCGATCATCGAGATCATCGCGCAATGGCCGGGTCAGTCGCCCGAGGAGGTCGAGCGCTACGTCACGATCCCGATCGAGATCGCGGTCTCCTCGACGCCGGGGCTGAAATATCTGCGGTCCAACACGGTCTACGCGCTCGGCTTCATCCGGCTGCAGTTCGACTACGGGCGCGACTACCATTTCGTGCGCCAGCAGACGCTCAACCGGTTGGCGAGCGTGACGCTGCCGAGCGGCGTGCAGCCGGTGATCTCGCCGGCCGGCGGAATCAGCGAGATCATGCGCTATCAGCTCAAGGGACCGCCCGGCATGTCCCTGACCGAGCTGAAGACGATCCAGGACTGGGTAGTGGAGCGCAAGCTGCGCACCGTCTCCGGCGTCGCCGACGTTGCGGTGCTCGGCGGCAAGACCAAGGAGTTCCAGGCCGAGGTCGACCTCAACAAGATGATGTCGTTCGGCCTGACACTGCCGCAGATCATCACGGCGATCTCGGCCGGCAATTCCAATGTCGGAGGACGCACGATTGCGCTCGGTGAGCAGTCGGTGAACGTGCGCGGCCTTGGCGTGATCGGATCGCTCGACGACATCGGCAATATCGTGCTGACGCAGCAGGGTGGCGTGCCTGTGCTCCTGTCGGACGTCGCCAAGGTGCAGGTCGGATTTACCCCGCGCCTCGGCATCGCGGGGCGCGACGCGACCACCGACATCATCTTCGGCGTCGTGCTGATGCAGAAGCTCGAGCGCACCATGGACGTGGTGGCGCGCTTGCGCGCGAAGGTCGCCGAGATCAATTCCGACGGCAGCCTGCCGCCGGGCGTGAAAGTCGATGTCTTCTACGATCGCGGCGACCTCGTCGCCGTCACGGTCCGCACCGTTCTGCACAATCTCCTGTTCGGCGTCGCGCTGATCTTCCTCATTCAGTGGGTGTTTCTCGGCAATCTGCGCTGCGCGCTGATCGTCTCGGCGACGATCCCCGTGGCGCTGTTTCTCGCCGTCATCATCACGGTGCTGCGCGGCGAGTCGGCCAATCTCCTGTCGGTCGGCGCGATCGATCTCGGCATCATCGTCGACGCGACCGTGATCATGGTGGAGAACATCTTCCGCCATCTCGCCCATCCGGTGCGCGGCGAGAGCGCCGACTACGACAGCGCGCTCACCAGCAAGCTCAATCGCGTGCTGATCGGCGCCGTTGAGGTCGACAAGGCGATCCTGTTCTCGGTGATCATCACCATCGCGGCGTTCCTGCCGCTGTTCACCATGCAAGGCGTCGAGGGGCAGATCTTCGGCCCGATGTCGCGCACCTACGCCTATGCGCTGCTCGGTGCGGTGATCGCGACCTTCACGGTGACGCCAGTCCTGTCCTCGATCCTGCTGCCCGAGCATGTCAGCGAGATCGAGACCTTTCTGGTGCGCGCCATCCGGCGCGTCTATAGCGGCGTGCTCCGTCGCGCAGTGCGGCACTATCGCGCCGCCACGCTCATCGCGCTGGTGTTTCTGTTGTGCATCTTCGGCCTCGCGACGCGGCTCGGCACAGAGTTCCTGCCCAAGCTCGAAGAAGGCAACATGTGGATCCGCGCGCTGCTGCCGCCGACCGTGACGCTCGAAGCCGGCATGGACAGCGTCACCAAGATGCGCGACATCATCCGCAGCTATCCGCCGGTCCGCACCGTCGTGTCGGAGCAGGGGCGCGGCGAGGACGGGACCGACCCGGACGGCTCGTTCGTGGCGGAGTTCTTCGTGCCGCTAAAGCCGCTCGACGAATGGCCGAAGGGCATGACCAAGGAGAGCCTGATCAAGGAATTGAGCGAGCGGCTCGAGCGCGAGTTTGTCGGCGTCGATTTCAATTTCTCGCAATACATCCAGGACAACATCGAAGAGGCGGTGTCCGGCGTCAAAGGCGAGAACTCGGTCAAGATCTTCGGCGCAGACTTGGCGCAGCTCGAGCGCCTGTCGAAAGCCGTCAAGAGCGAGATCAGCGAGGTGCCAGGCGTCGCCGATCCCGGCGTGTTCAATCTGCTTGGCCAGCCCAACCTGGTGGTGCGCATCGATCGGGCGAAGGCGGCGCGCTACGGCTTCGCGGTGGCCGACATCAACGCCGTGGTGCAGGCCGCGGTCGGCGGCCAGGAAGTGACGCGGGTCTACGAGGGCGAATACAATTTCGCCCTCACGGTGCGCCTCGCACCGGAATATCGCGGCAATGTGGACGCGATCCGCACCATCCCGGTCGCGCTGCCGAACAGTGATCCCAGGCAGCCGCCCGCTTACATTCCGCTCGGCGATCTCGGCGAGGTGAAGCTGGAATTGGGCGCGTCTTACATTTATCGGGAGAACTCGCAGCGCTTCGTGCCGCTCAAATACAGCGTGCGCGGACGCGATCTCGGCTCGACGGTGGCGGAAGCGCAGAAGCGCGTCGGCGAAAAGGTCCAGTTGCCGGAGGGCTACCGCACCGACTGGGCCGGCGAGTTCGGCGCGCTGGTCGAGGCGCAGAAGCGCCTCGCGATCATCGTGCCGTTGAGCCTCCTGCTCATTTTCATGCTGCTCTACAGCCTGTTCAATTCGGTGCGCGATAGCCTGCTCGCGCTCGCCGGCATTCCGTTCGCAGTCGCGGGCGGTGTTCTCGGGCTGACGATCGCGGGCTTGAATTTCAGCATCTCGGCCGCGATCGGATTCATCTCACTGTTCGGCGTCTCGGCGATGGATGGGATCCTGTTGATTTCCTACATCCGCCGCAATCTCGAGCAGGGACAGGACAGCGAGACAGCGATCATCGCGGCAGGCGAAACGCGCATGCGGCAGATCTTCATGACCGGGCTTTCGGCCTGCATCGGCCTGGTGCCAGCCGCGCTGTCGCATGGCATCGGCTCGCAGGTGCAGCAGCCGCTTGCCTGTGTCATCGTCGGGGGCATGCTGCTGTCGCCGATTTGCAGCCTGACGGTGATCCCGACCTTCGCGCGGCTGTTCATGCGGCGCGGGGCCGCGAAGGATGACGCGGCGGAGGCGGAGCGTGGCACGGCGGAAGCGCCGGTGGCGTGAACGGCGCTAATAAACAATCACCGAGCGCACCGCGAGCACGGTCGCGTCCTTGATCGCTGCGCCGGGCACCGTCGCGTTCGGATCCGGCACGTGTCCGCCCGGATGCATCACGTAGTGAATCGCCGGCTGGATGGTCCAGCCCGGCACGATCTGCGCCTGATAAATGAGCGCGAGATTGAGTTCATAGTCGCGGATCGGGTGCGGCACGCCGGTGTAGAGAACGAGATCCCGATCGAGCGCGGCGGCATCGCGCGAGATCTTGCTGTAGAGGAACGTCGCGCCGATCCGGTCGTCGGGCCGGCCTGGGATCATGCCGGTGAAGATCAGCCCGC
>Ga0081539_10003192_pt1 | contig 20732 bp, 12 predicted proteins | sample TabmetS4T2R2_FD_71023 | JGI IMG/M metagenome (GOLD analysis project Ga0081539, IMG submission 71023) | Tabebuia heterophylla rhizosphere microbial communities from the University of Puerto Rico - S4T2R2 | ecosystem: Host-associated > Plants > Roots > Rhizosphere ...
GACCAGGGCGGGCTCGCGATTCCTGCTCATCCCCTGGTCCCGTATCCGCTCTGCGCGCAGGGCTTCGTCCTGCGCCGTCTCCTCGATGACTCCGATGAGTGCGTCCATCCGGATGGCCTCGAAACCCTCAACCCGACGACGCTCGGCCGCCCGTGGCACGGCCGCGTCGTCCGCTTCGCCGATCAGTACGGCCTGGCGAAGGTCGGCAATAGCGACGCCCACGCCGCGAGTGCCGTGGGGACGGCCTGGTCGACGTTCCCGGGCCGCTCAGCTGAGGACCTGCGTGCCGCGGTGATCGGCCGCGCAACTCATCACCACGGCTCCTTCCATGGCAGCGGCCATCAGCTTTCGACCTTTGGGCGGCAGCTCCGCAAGTACAGCCGCGACGCTCGCGACACCGTTCGCGGCCGAGTCCGCCGGGATGGCACCGGCCGCGATCTCGGTTACCCGGGCGGCCGCCACCGCCCACCGCGCGAGGAATACCTGCGCGACGAGGCGGCGCGATGAAGGTCGGGCTCGTCTCGCCCTATGTCTACCCGCTGCCGGGCGGCGTCACCGAGCACGTCCGCCACCTGTACGTGAACCTCCGCAAGCGCGGCCACGACGTCCGCATCATCACCAGCTCGCACGGCCTCCAGCGCTCCTCGGAGGGCGACATCATCCGGATCGGCAAGGGCTTCTCGATGCCGGCCAACGGTTCGATGGGGACGATCACGCTTTCGCCCCGCTTCCTGTCCCAGGTCCGCGACGTTCTCGAGGAAGAACGCTTCGACCTCCTCCATTTCCACGAGCCGTTCGTGCCGTTCCTCTCGCCGATCGTGTTGCGTCTCTCGTCGAGCGTGAACATCGCCACGTTCCACGCGTACGGCGGCTTCTCCCCGGCATACGAGTTCGGCAGCCGTGTCCTGGGCGGTTACGCGGAACGGCTCCACGGCCGCATCGCGGTCAGCGCCGCGGCGCGCCACTTCATCGATCGCTATTTCCCGGGCGACTACAAGGTCATCCCGAACGGCGTCGACGTCGATCGCTTCCGGCGGGCCGTCCCGATCGCCCGCTGGCAGGACGGCACCAGGAACCTGCTCTTTGTCGGGCGTCACGAGCCGCGCAAGGGCCTGATCGAGCTCCTGAAGGCCTACCGCATCCTCAAGTCGACCGGTTGCGATTGCCGGCTTCTCGTCGTCGGCTCGGGGCCGCAGGAGCGGGAGGCTCGACGCTACGTGCTGACCCGGCGACTGCGCGGCGTCGAGTTCCTCGGCCGGGTCTCGGACGACGAGAAGGCCCAGCTCTACAAGACCGCCGACGTCTACGTCTCACCGGCAACAGGTCGCGAGTCCTTCGGCATCGTTCTCCTCGAGGCGATGGCCGCCGGCACCGCGATCGTCTGCAGCGACATCCATGGTTACAAGGGCGTCGTGCGGCGCGGCCGCGAGGGTCTCCTCGTGCCGCCACGGAAGCCGAAGCCTCTCGCCGAGGCAATCCGCGCCCTCCTCGCCGACCCGGAGCTTCGGGAGCGGATGGGTGCCGAGGGCGAATTGCGGGCCGCCGAGTTCAGCTGGGAGCGAGTGACCGCCAAGGTCGATGACTACTACGGGTTCGTCATCCGGCGCCTCGCCGGCCAGGGCCAGCTGCCGACCGGTTTTCGGGCCAGCGTCCCGCCCTCGCCGCGAGTGCCGATCGCGGTCGGCTAGGACCGCCGCACCCGGAGGCTCCACGGGGGCCTACCGCTTCGCGCCACCACCTCCGGCCGCAAATGCCGGACCGGTCCCCGCTTCGGCCTCGTCCTCGAAGACGCCGTCGTAGTGCCGTCGCTCGGCGAGCGCCAGTCGCCACGAGTAGGCGCTGTACGCGAGGATGACGCACAGGAACACGAGCCCGACGAGGAGCAGTGCCGGCTCCGCTCCGAAGAGCGACGGCCCCTTCACGTTCCGGTTGACGGTGCTCACCGGGAACTGGAACGGGTAGACATAGGTCGGCAGGACGCCCTGGTAGCTGTTCACGATCGTCGATGGCAGTGGCAGGGCGGCGATGTTCGGGTAGAAGACGATGAAGACGGCGACGATCGCGCTCAGCGTCCCGAGCACGAACCTCCGCGCATCGCGGGCCGTCGCCACCGCCACGGCCAGCGCGACCAGCGGGATGCCGATGAGGAACGCGACCGGTTCGACCGGCATGTTGTTGAGGACCACGATTGGCTGCTCACCAAGCACGTAGGTCGTGATGAACAGCCCGACGAGCGCCACCCCGGCGGCCAGGACCATGGGGCCCAGGCTCCGCCACGCGGACTCGTATGGTCGGATCTCGGCGCGTCCGAGCCGAACGAACTGCCACACGATGAGGAGCACGGCGGCGCCGACGACGATCGCCAGGCCGAGTGTCCTGCCCGTGAGAACGAATTCCGGGATGTACGTCGGGCAGGCCTGCGAGCCAGGGTTGACATCGGTGACCCGGACGTACCCACACAACGGTCGGTGGAAGAGCCACAGCGCAGCCGGGCCGATGATGGCGGCGCCGGCGGCGAGGCGAGCAAGGAGCCAGGTCCGACGTGAGGCCCCATGCCACAGCTCGGCCAGGAAGTAGGCCACCACGAGGACCACGAATGGCAGGCTCGTGTAGTAGTGGTACTGGAAAGCCGCCCGGTCGATCCTCGCCCACGACACCCACTGCGCAGCGAAGCCGATCGTGATGAGCGCCAGCGGCAGGCTCTGGCGGCGGTACGCCTGCCATGCGCAGAAGGCCATCGCCGGGATCCCGAGCCACCAGATCGCAAGATTGCCGGCGTCGTAGATGGAGGCCGCGGTACTGCCCGCGAAGGACTGCTGGAAGAACCAGACCGGCTTGAAGTCAAAGGGCCACGCCCACCACGGCGACGATGCCGCGTGCGCGTCGGACAGGGTGTTGTGGTAGTTGTACATCTGGCCGGTCAGCTCGACGAGAGTCTGGCCCGTGTGACCCGGCGGCCAGTTGTCGAGCAGACGATGGTTGCCGATGAACGCCCATGGGACGTACGACGCGACGTAGACCGCCAGCGGGATCGCCAGTAGCGAGCCGATCATCCAGACGACGGGGATACCGAAAGCCCAACCTGGCCTGAGCCAGCCAGGCGGTGGATCGGCCGGTTGGTCGAGGAGTCTGGCGGGGTCGTCCGGGTCCGGTGGGCGGGCAAACGGCCCATAACCCGATCGACCGGCCAGCCACAGTCCTGCCGAAGCGACGATCGCGAGGCCGACGAGCGCAAACCCGACCTCGATGGGCGTGACCTTGAAGCCCAGCGGCCGGAAGACGGAACTCGCCTTGCCGGTCGCGAAGGCGGCGAGCACGATCAGGATCCCCGCGCCGCCCGGCGCCGCGACTGCAAACCACGTCTCCTCCACGGACCAACGGATGGGGTGGAGGACGGCCGCGACGACGGCGATCGCGGTCAGCCCGATCATGATCAGCGTGAACGTCAGGTTGCCCTGCAGGACGAAGCCGAACGGCAGTTGCCAGCCCGCATTGGCCGGCGTCTTGTCGGGCACCCACATCGCCAGGTAGCCCAGGGCCGTGGTCGCGACGATCAGCCCGCCGATGAGAACGAGGCGGCCAAGCGCGCTGCGGGCCAGCACGAGGATGCCCAGGGCGCCGATCGCGTAGGCCGCGACCCACTTCGAGGCAAGCGCCAGCCCGAGCAGCAGTCCGACGGCTGGCATGGCCACCCAGAACGACCCGCGCCAGCGCAGGGCGCCCGTCCAGAGGGCGGCGAACAACGTATACGCCGCCACGATGAACAGCCCCACATACGCGTCGTTCATGCCGATCCGGGACTGCACGAAGAGCATCCCGTCGACGAGGGTCAGCAGCCCGGCGATGACCGCGATCGATCTCCGCCGGAACAGGATCCGGGCGAGCAGGTAGAGCAGGACGGCCATGATCGTGCCGGCGATCACGCCCGGCAGGCGCCAGGCGAACGGATGGTTGCCGATGTCGACGGCGGCTACCTTCCCGGCGCCGTCGAGCGCGAGCACCTGCTCCCGGTCGGACGACGGGTAGAGGTCGTTCGCGTCCATCGTGGTTGCGACCGGCTCGAACGGAAGGGGCGCGTCGGCAAAGAGCGCCGGTGGGTCACTATGGGCTTCGATCGAATAGACCGTCCAGCCATCGCCTGAACGATCGAATGGGCCACTCCCCTCTGCCGGCTGCCGGCCAATGACGTGAACCTCCTGGGTGGCGCCGTTGAACCCGACCCACGTTGCGGGTGCGGGCATCGGGATCGTCTGCTTGACCGCGGCCGGCCCGGTGCCCGACTTGTCGCCCGTGGTGATGACCCGGACACTCGGATCGTCGTCACCGCCCGTTGTGACGTAGAGCTTCGGGTCGTCGAAGCCGGTTACCGACACGAGCCCGTGGGCCCCTCCTTCGAGGACGAGGGTCTGGACGACCGAACCGTCCGCCGCTGAGATGAACGAGACGCCGTGGCTGTCGGCCACGGCGAGGCGGGGGATGGCATCGACGGTGAAGCCCGGTAGCCGACCCTCGTCGATGGCGGTGTCGACGGCCGGCCGCGGGTCGCCCGAGGCGGGGACGGATTCGATAGTGACGCGGTCCTGGGCCTCGTTCAGGCGGGTCTCGTAGTCGGCCGCGGTACCCCCGAGGACCTCGGCCAGCTCGGAAGCCGCCGCGGCCTTGTCGGGGACCTCGGCCACGTTCGCGACGAGGGCCGGCGTCGATCCGGCGTCGGCGATGCCGGCGATCCCCGATAGCTCGGCCTGACCGAGGATCTCGCCGCTGACGGGATCGATCGAGACGACCGTCTCCTCGCCAACCTGCGCCGCCAGGGCCGTGCCGTCACTCGAGACGTGGAGCCGCCGCACGGGCCCATCGACCTTGCCGATGGCCGCCGGATCGACGATCGAGGGCACGGTGCCGGCGGTCCGGTCCGTATCGAGGACCTGCAGGTCGAGGGTCAGGATGTCGCCGCTGTCGGTGCCGACATAGAGGACGTGATTACCCGCATCCAGGCTCAGGGCGCTCGCGCCGACAATGGGTGTCGTCGCGACGAGGGCCCTCGTGCGCAGGTCGTAGGTTTGGATCTCGCTGCCCGTGGCGACGTGGAGGCGGTCACCCGCACGTGCGTTGCCGTCGTCCCAGCGTGGCTCGACGAGCGCATCTCGAACAGACGTGCCGAGGTCGGCCGTGCCGGTGACCTTGTCATCACCGAAGGCCACGAGACCCAGCGCCATCGCGTACTTCGCGAGGTGCGGGTGCGTCCACTCGTAGATGTCGTGGTCGAGACCGTAGCGCCAGTCCTGGAGGAACTCGGTCGCCGTCCGAGCGTGGTAGACCTCGTCGAAATGCATGCGGTACGGCTCGGCGAGCCGCCACAGCCGGACGCCGAGGACGGCCATGAGGAGGACCGCAACGATCCAGGCGTCGAGCCGATCGAGCCGTCCGCCGGGCTCGCGCGCGAGGAGCGCCGTTCGATCCGGGCGGATCGGGCGCTGGCTGAGGCGATCCCGTAGCCAGCCCCAGACCCCGAGCTCGACCCACGACGGAGGCTCGCGCCACACCGGCAGGGCATAGACGCCGGCAGCCGACGAGGCGTCCGTCGCTGTGGATGGAACACTGGCCGCGAGAACCGGGCCCGTTCGGCCTTGCTCGAACGGGCGCATGCGGCGCGCCTCCCGACCGCTCTCGGACCAGGGGACGCGCCGCGCGATCTCCGATCTGAGCCGCTCGAGGGCGCCGTCCGTGAGCTGTGTGCAGGCCCACACGAAGGTGAGCAAATGCACGGCCGCGACGAGGGACACGCCGGCGGCCGAGCGGATCCCAGGGCCAATGCCCAGCCAGTCCTCGACCGACGGGTTGTCGTAGAGCGTCGTGAGGACGACGTACATGTTGGCGAACGTCGCGATCCCGACGACGACATACGCCGCGCGCCAGCGGATCGAGACCGCGGCGAGGATCGCTGCCACCGGATAGAGCGGGTAGAGATAGCGTTCGTGGACGCGTGTCGGGAGGACGAAGAACACGAGCGTGAGCACCGCCACCCCGGCGAGGATCGTCGCCCGATCGGGTCGTCGCGCGACCGCCAGCGTCACCCCGACCACGCCCACGAGGAGAAGCACGGTCCCGACGAGGACCGCGGGGATCGCCCCGAACATGAACGCCTCGGGGCAGTCGTAGCCCGTCGAGGTCGAGTGGTAGACGACGTCGCAGACCCACATGCCGTTGCGGGCGATCCCATTGCCATTGAACTCGAGGAGCGCCCATGGGTTGTAGGCGTTGACGCTGACGACGGGATAGCCGCCCGCGGCGGTGCCGATCTGCGTCACGAGCTCCGGCAGTGACATCCCGAATGGCAGGCACACGGCGACGGCCGTGATCAGGCCGACGAGCCCGGTCGTGACGACCCGCAGCGGTCCGCCGAAACGGCGCTCCGGCGGATCGTCGCTGCCGTAGGCGCCGGCGGGCCACAACGCCCTCCGGATCGTCACGGCCGCGAGGATCGGCACGAAGATCCCGAGCTGGGGCTTGATGATCGCGGCGATGACCGTGAAGACCGCTGATCGCTCCGGACTGTCGCGCCACAGCTCGCGGATCGCCAGGAGCAGGAAGATGACCCCGACGGAGTCGACCTGTCCCCACGCGACGCTGTCGAACCAGATGATCGGGTTGACCACGACGATCGCTGCTGCCGCGAGCGACGCCCGCCGCGAACCACCGAGGTCGCGAACCATCCCCGACACCAGCCATGCGAGGACGAGATCCGCCAGGATCGGCGGGATCTTGATCAGGTCACCGAGTGCCGTCGGTCCATCGAGCCCGAGGAGGCGGCCGGCCCAGCCGACGGCCCACAGCACGTAGAGATAGCCGGGCGTGTAGTCGAGGAAGAAGCCGCGCTGGTAGAAGCCGAACGGACCCAGCTCCGCGAGCTTCCAGGCCCAGTACTGGAAGGCGTAGAGGTCGTTCTTGAAACCTGAGCCCGGCAGGGCCTGTGCAAGAATGAGACGGAAGGTGAGACCCAGCGCGAGGACGATGAGGATCGCGCTGACGGAATCCCGCGTCCCGGTCGTCCGCGTCGGCGCTCCCGTGCCCCGATCGGGCTCACCCGTTGCGGGGCCTGTCACCGGGAGATTTGGCCTCCTGCACGAGCGTTGAGGTGGAGCGCAGGGTAGCACAGGGTCGCCCGCCGGACCCCCCGGCCGAACGTCCGTCGCCATGGGATCCGCGCCTGGTTTCGGTCGTCGTCGGCGTCGGTTTCGTCGTGCTGGCCCTGGCCCTCTACTCGGTGCGCCAACCGCAGGACTACTACAACCATTTTGTCTGGCAAGCCGATGCCTTCCTGCATGGCCGGGCGGAGATCGACTACCCGGTACCGCCTTCAGCGACGTCGCAGGGCAACGACCAGTTCCAGGACGTGCTCCGAGTCATCGACGACACAGGGCGGGCGACGGCCTTCGGCCTGATCCCGTTCCCGCCGCTGCCGGCGGTGTTCCTGATGCCGTTCGTCGCGATCTGGGGGCTGGCGACGAGCGAACATCTCGTGGGCGCGCTCCTCGGCGCGATCGACGTCGGGCTCGCATGGTGGGTTCTTGGCCGGCTGCCGATCGGCCTGCGCGCCCGATTCCTGGGGACGTTGTTCTTCGCCTTCGGAACGGTGTTCTGGTACACGGCCCAGCTCGGGACGACCTGGTATTTCGCGCACATCGTCGCGGTCGGGCTGACGTTCCTCGCCGTGGGCCTGGCGGTCGGCGCGGATCCGGACAGCGCGCTCGACGAGGACGAATTGCCCGACGAGGAATCGCCCGACGAGGACCATGAAGCGGCCGAACACGAGGGCGCCCGAACCAGCCTTCTCCGAAACCTCCTCTGGGTCGATGTGCGCCAGTTCCTGGCCGGGCTCGCGCTCGGCCTGGCGGCCACTGCCAGGCTGTCGGTCATCTTCGGCGCGCCGTTCCTCCTGCTCGTCGGTAGCGGCGGGAGCTGGCTCCGGCGGGGCTGGTCGGCCGCGGTCGGGGCCGCGATCCCGGTCGCTGTACTCCTCGCCTACAACCTGATCTCGACCGGTCATCTCGTTCATCCGGCATACGGCTATCTCTACCGCCTCGAGTCGCTCGGCTACCCGCAGCTCGGCTATCACCCCGATTGGGAGATCGAGGATCCCCGCTACATTCCCCAGAACCTCGGCGTCGCCCTGTTCAGCCTGCCGGTCCTCTTTCCCGACACGGAGCCGCGGGCGATTTCCGGCCTGCCGCTCTGCACGGACGAGGGCGCCCAGCGCAGCTTCCTCGACGCGGACTGCCCCGTCGCTCTGCCTCGCGACACAGGCATGAGCGTCCTGCTGTCGAGCCCCGCGTACCTGCTCGCGGTGCCCGCCCTGCGGCGGTTATACGGCCGGTCGCGCCTGGTCAGCGGGGCGGCGGTTGCCGTCATTCTCATCGCGGTCTTCAACCTCATGCATTTCAGCCAGGGCTGGGTCCAGATCGGGTACCGGTTCGCAAACGACTTCGCGCCGTTCGCGCTGCCGGTCGTCGCGCTCGGCATTGACCGGCTTCGGGGCCGCCTCGGCGCAGCGGTGGCTGGTGTCCTGATCGTGATGTCCGTGGCGGTCAGCCTGTGGAGCGTGTATCTCCAGCACGCACTCGGCTGGTGAGTGGCGTGAACCCGGCGCGGCGTCGTGACGTCCAGTGGGGCGTGTCCATCCTCGCCGGCCTCGTCGCGATCGCCGCCCTGGTCCTGGCCAGGAACACGCTCATGCCCGGCGTAGGCTTCTGGGACACGGCCGAGTTCCAGACATTCGGTCCGGTCATGGGCACTGGCCATCCGACGGGCTACCCGACGTACGCGCTCCTCGGCTGGTTTGCGGGTGTCGTCCTCCAGCCCTTCGGCGACCCGGCGTTCCGCATGAACCTCCTGTCGGCGATCTCGGTCGCGATCGCGTGCGGCCTCACGGTCGTCCTCGCGTGGCGCCTCGCGGGATCGGCGATCGTGGGGGCGGCGGCGGGCATCGGACTCGCAATGACGCCGATCGTCTGGAAGATCGCCACGCACGCCGACGGGCATGCGGTCCACTTGCTCCTGCTGGCACTCTTGTTTGTGCTCCTCGTCGCCTGGGAGCGCGCCCGACGCGGGACGAACGGCTGGCGCCAGCCGTGGGATCGCCTGCGCGGCCAGCCGCCACGTGGTGATCGCTGGCTCATCGCGGCGACATTCGTCTTCGCCGTCTCCCTCGGCAACCATTCGCTGACGCTCCTGCTCGTCCCGGCGATCGGCCTCTTCGTGCTTGCCGTTGATCCAGACATCTGGCGTCGATGGCGGCTCGTCGCCGCCTGTGTCGCCGTCCTCGTCGTGATGACCGTGCTCATCTACCTCGAGCTGCCTCTTCGCGCCGGGCCCTTCCGCGCACCACTCGTCTATGGCACCCCGAACACCCTGCAGGGCTTCTGGTACGTCGTCTTTGCTGAACAGTTCCGAGGGGCGATCGTGGACCCCTTCGGCGACCTCGGCGGGAAACTCGGTCAGCTGTTCGACTGGACGGCGACCTGGTACGGACCGCTCGGGCCCGTCATCCCGCTCGGGTTCGTCGCGACCCTTCTCGTCGCTCCGCGCTACGCGCTGCTCAGCGGCAGCGCCGCGGTCGTGACGCTCTTCTTCGACGCGTCTTACATCAACGCTGAGATCACGCGCTACTACATCGGCCCGGCGTTCATCGCCTGGACATGGGTCGGGATCCTCGGCGCGGCTTTGGCAGGCGCGCTGGGGAGCCTGATCGAACGTCCATGGCGGAGCACGGAGGATCGCGGTGGTCGCTTGCGACCCGCCTCCGTCGGGCTTGCGGTCGTCGCTGCGGGCCTGCTCCTTGCGCCGTCGGTGTCGGTCTATCCGACGCGCTACAGGACGATCGATGAGAGCGCCGACACCAATGCTCAGGCCTGGTTGGCGGATGCGCTGACGGTCATGAAGCCGAACGCCGTCGTCGTGAGCTGGTGGAGCTTCTCGACGTCGCTATGGTACGCACAGCGTGTCGAGCACCGACGGATGGACATCACGATCCTCGACGATCGGACCCGGCTCGACGAAAACCTTGGAGACCTCCCGGACGTGATCGATCGCGCCCTCGCCGAAGGCCGGCCTGTCTACGCCATCCGCCTGGACCCGAATGAAGACAAGCTGCTCCGCGATCGATATCGGCTGGAGTCCGCCGGCACTGTCGCAACGAACCTGCTCGAAGTCCTCGGTCCACGCGGGGTCCTCGGGTGACGGCCGTCGCCGAGCGACCCTCAACCGCGGCTGCGCAGACGGCAAGGCCCGCCCGCGTCGCCCAGCTCTCGTACTTCTTCCCGGCCCACAACGAGGAGGCGAACCTGCAGCCCCTCGTCGAGGAGGCCCTGGCCACCCTGCCGACCCTGGCCGAGACCTGGGAGATCATCGTCGTCGACGACGGCTCCCGCGACGCGACGCCAGTGATCGCCGACGACCTGACGGCCGCGCATCCGGGTCTCGTCCGGGCCGTTCACCACCCGGTGAACAAGGGGTATGGAGCGGCCCTCCGATCGGGGCTGGCCGCGGCGCGGTACGAGCTCGTTGCCTTCACGGACGGGGACCGCCAGTTCCGTGTCGAGGATCTAGGTCGCCTCACCGCGCGACTCCAGGAGGCCGATGCGCCCGATGTCGTCGCGGGCTTTCGCGTCCGCCGGGCCGACCCACTCGTCCGGACGTTGTATGCCAAGGCGTACCGGCTTGCGAATCGGCTGTTCTTCGGGCTCCAGGTCCGCGACGTCGACTGCGCCTGCAAGCTCTTCCGGAGGAACGCGCTGGACGGCCTTCGCGTCGAATCCGGCGGGGCCTTCTTTTCGGCCGAGCTCCTGATCAAGCTCCGCGCTTCTGGCAGGCGCGTTGCCGAAGTCGGCGTTCCCCACTATCCCCGAACCGCAGGCTCGCCGAGCGGGGCGAGGCCTTCTGTTGTGCTGCGTGCCGTCAAGGACTTCTGGCTGTTGCGCCTACGCCTATGGGCGTCGCCCCGCCGCGCCCTTCAGCGTGGAGAGCCGATCTTGGCGTCGGACTGATCCCGGGGCGGCGCCGATCCCAGCCCCGGAATGCACGTCTGACGTGCCAAACGACCGAACGGCGGAGGACCCCGCCCCAAGATGCACGGGAGATGTGCGTTTCGACCGGGGACGAACGGCGAATCGTCAAGGATGCACGCCGCGCGTGCAGATCGACCGAGGGAGCCGCCTGCAGGGTCGGGTCTTGGTCGTTTCGCACACCCCGCGTGCATTGGCTCGGGGGCCGTCTTGTACGACGCCCCGGAAGAGGCTTACCGCCCCTTCGGGCCCTCGCGATGCTCGCCGCCGAGGTCGACATCGAGGGAGTTGACGAAATCGCGGAAAACGTCCAGCCGCGGGTCGACGATCTTCTCGCCCGTTGACTCGAGAGCGGCGCCGGTTCGCTCCTCGTCGTCCTCGCCCTCGAGCCCGCTGTCGGCACCGAGCCCGGCCTGATCGAGGACCGCTTCGGCCGCATAGATCCGGACACCCGACCGGACCGCCAGCGCCAGCGCGTCCGACGGCCGCGAGTCGACCTCCCAGGTCTGCCCGTCCCGCTCGAGGAAGAGCCGGGCGTGGAACGTCTCCTCGGCCAGCGTCGAGATGACGACCCGGTCGACCCGCACGCCGAGCTCGTCGAGCGTTGTCGCGAACAGGTCGTGGGTCAGCGGTCGCTCGGGGGTCAGGCCCTGGAGCTTCATCGCGATCGCGCTCGCCTCCCACGGTCCGATCCAGATTGGGAGGTAACGATCCCGCTCGGTTTCCTTGAGGATCACGACGTGGCGACTGGAGAGCATGTGCACGCGAACGCTCTCGACGACCATCTCGACGAGCCCTTCGGCCATGGATCGATTATCCCACGTAGGCCGGCCGCGGCCCGGAGCCTCGACCCCGGATGAGCAGTCCGACGACCATGCCGGCGATGAAGCCACCGATGTGCGCGAAGAACGCGACGCCACCCTGGGCGTTCGATGCGCCGAGGGAACCGAGGCCGTCGATGAGCTGGAGGATGAACCAGAAACCGAGCACGATCAGGGCCGGCACCTCGATGAGCTGGTAGAAGAAGCCGAGGAACACGAGGGACAGGATCCGGGCGCCGGGATACAGGACGAGATACGCCCCGAGGGCCGCGGCGATCGCCCCGGATGCCCCGACCAGCGGGGCGTCCGACTTGGGATCGATCGCGATCTGGGTCAGCGCCGCGGCAACGCCGCCGACCAGGTAGAAGACGAGGAAGCCCACCCGCCCCAACCGATCCTCGACGTTGTTCCCGAAGATCCAGAGGTACAGCATGTTCCCGAGGATGTGGACCCAGCCACCGTGCAGGAACATGCTCGTGAAGATCGCCAGGATCGCCGACGAGGCGAGGTTGCCGTGATCGATGGCCGCGGTGACCTTCTCCGGCACGACGCCGTACTGGAGGAAGAAGCGAGTCAGGCCATCGTCACCAGAATCGGCCAGGATGCCGAGCTCGTAGGCGAAGACAACGAAGCAGGCCGCTATGAGGAGCAACGTGACGATGGGCACCCGCCGCGTCGGGTTGGCGTCACGGAGCGGGATCAATGGCGGGTCGCCGGGCGGTTGCGCTGGGTCACGGTTTGCGGCTGGCCTTCGGCGAGGCGGGCGCCGAGGCCCTCGGCGACGAAGAGGCGGCCGGCGCCGGCGGTGGTGCGGCGACGAGCGTCGCCGAGTGCAGGCCGTCGGGCGAGATCCAGAACAGCGTCGCGGGCTTGTTGTCGGCGCCGGGTACGACGAAGAAGCCGCGCAGCCCCTCGAGGGCCTTGTTCCCGCCGACCAGCCGGTACTGCTCGATATAGGCGCCGTCGACCTTGCTCACGGCGATGATCCGCCCATTCGGCTGATCGAAACCGTAGATGCGACCCTGCCGCCACTCGGAGCTCGACGCGAGGAGTGTGTAGTGCGGCGCGGGACGCAGCACGTCGTCGCCGGGTAGCTTCGGCTGCCAGCTGTCGCCGTTCCCGCCACGGTAGCGCTGGATCGCTCCGTCGTTCGCAACGTACAGGTCACCGTCGATGTAGAGCGACGTGATCTTGTCGACCGGCCGCTCGGCGTCCAGCCACGGGCTCGCCTCGATCGGGTAACCGCCGCCGTCTCCGCTGGGTGAGTACGCCAGGATCTGCTGTCTGGACTTGTCGATGACGTACAGGTTGTAGAGGCCGGCGGACCGGTTCTTGAGGAACGTCCCGATCCCCGTGACGTGATTGCCCCAACTCGCCGAGCCCTGGACGTTCACACGCACGAGCGTGCCCCGGCCGGTCGAATTGGCGGGCCGCCAGCGCCAGAGGACATTTTTCGAGTCGACGACCAGGAGGTCCGGACCACCGACCCCAAGGAACTTCGGCGTCGCGACGACGCCACCTGTCGCGCCACGCGTTCCGGACCTGAGGACAAGCGTCTGCTTCCGCGTTCGCACATCGATCCGGTAAACGGCCTTGGACGTCCTGTCCATGACGTAGGCCTGGCCATCCGGACCGCGAACGAGCGCTGTCAGGTTCCGCGCCGGTTCGCTGGCCTTGAACCTGTAGACGATGCGGTCAGCGATCTCGACGACACGGAAGAGCCGATCGAGACCAGCTGCGACCTGGTCGCGCAGCGGCCGGATCGTGCCCGCGGAGACCCCCGCAGACTCAGCCCGGCCCAACTTGTCCTGGGCGTCGGTCAGCAGTTGGAGCGCCTGAGGCGGATCGTCTGCGACGAGATCGACGCCGGGTCCGAAGACCTTGTTGATGTCGGCGCGGGCCTCGTCGAGAGCCCGCTGGCCGGCCTGCGCCGAGGACAGGGCGCCTGGGCCGGGGCCGCCGCCCGCGACGTAAACGGCCAGTCCAAGACCCACGGCAACGACGACGAAGGCGAGGATCGCCACCGCGGCCCGACGCTGGGTTTCTCGCCGCGCGCTGAGCGGCGTCACCCGGCGATGCCCGGCCTTGCGGTGCGGCAGGAGATCCTGGACGCGGTGGACGGCACGGTCGAAGGCGCCGCCTGCGGCATTCTTCGCGGCGGTGGCACCGGCCTGGACCGCCGCGACCCCGCCGGCGACTGGCTCGGCCAGCGGGATCGGCGAGCGGTCCGGAGCACCGGCGAGCGGCTCCGCCGGTCGAACGGGAACGAGCGCGCGCTGCTTCTGGGTGGCGGCCACCTCGGTTGCCTCGAAGGCGATCGCGCCGTCGCTGCCTGAACCATCGGCCGCCACGAAACGGTGATGGAGGTGCTCCATTGCGGATTGCGGGTGGAGCGTGACCATCGCGTCCTTGAGGTCGTCGGTGCCGACCCGGGCGGTGATGTTCGGCGACACGAGGACGAGCGAGTCGCCAACTGAGATCTCGCCCCGCCACACGTCGGGCTCCAGTGCGTTGGCTGGGAGGCCGCGTTCGCGGTGTGGGTCGGGCAGTGTCGACAGCCGGGCCTGGCGGATGAGGTATGCCTCGGCCGGGCCGACCGTGGCGACGTAGAGCTCGTTGCCGCGAACGACGGCGACGCCGATGCCGATCGGACCGCTGTCCTCGTGACCGAGGTTGAATCGGTCGCGCTGGTGGCCGATCTTCTTGTTCGCCTGGCGGATCGCTCGTTCGAGGCAGACCCTGATTCCGCCCGACTCGTCGTAGTAATACTCGTTCCGGACGGTCTCCGCTACGAGGCGCGTCGACTCGAGGGCCCGACTGTCGGCCTGCTGCGAGGTGACGAGCAGGTACAGGTGGCCCTTCGACCGGGCGACGGAGCCGACGCTCGGCTCGACGACCACGATCGTGTCCGGCGAATCGTCGAGGCGATCTTGCTCGGCAACGACGCCGAGCTTCATCTGGAGCCTGACGGCCATAGGGCCTCGCTACTTGAGGGGCACGGACGGGCGGGTACGATCCCGGTTCGATCGCCGAGGCTCGTCCCGAGATGGCTGGCAGGTGCTCGGGATTATACGGCCGGCCCTTCGCGCCGAACCCGCACTCGTAGCTCGCCCGCGCGAACACCACCAGGCGCGGCGGCAAAGGCCTCGAGCAGCTCCGGGGTTCTCAGGCGCAGCTCCTGGGCAACAATCGGCGCATCGGCCTCGACGAGCAGGCTGAACCCGTCGATCCGGATCAAGCGGCACGAGCCGGACGCGGCCGGCACCCGCTCCTCGACGATCGCCTCGAACGTCGCGATCGCCCGGGCCAGGCGGAGCTCCTCCTCGAGCCCGAGCTTCCTGGCGGCTTCCGGAATGAGGTCGCCGATCCGCTGCATCGGCCGCCGTCGTCCGATCACTTCGCCATCACCCGGCCATTACCGCGCCATCACCCCACTCGTCGGCCCGACCAGTGCCGCCCCATCGAGGCCGGGCACGACCTCCCAGCACGTCGAGGCGGCGACGAGCTCCGGGTCGAGGTCGTCGAGGGTCGTGGTCGTCACGAAAGCCTGCGGCAGGTCCGAGATCCGCCGGACGAGATGCGAGCGACGCTCCGGGTCGAGCTCGGAGAAGACGTCGTCGAGGAGGAGGAGCGGTGGTCGACCGTCGAGGGCGGCGAGCAGGTCGAGCTCGGCGAGCTTGAAGGCCAGGATCGCGGTCCGCTGCTGGCCGCGCGACGCGAATGCCGCCAGATCCCGGCCGGCCAGCTCGAAGACGAGATCGTCCCGATGCGGTCCGACGAGGGTGGTCCCGTTCCAGACCTCCTTGTCGGCGGTCTCGACGAGACGTCTTGCCAGGGCATCCAGAGGTGTTTCGCTGTCAAAAGCCGGTGCGTTTGTCTCGTAGCGCAGGACCAGCCGGCCCGTGGCGGCTTCATCGGGCGCGATCTCAGCGTGGGCGCGACGAAGCGGTTCGGCGAGCTCCGCGAGCGTCCGCAGCCGCTCCGCGACGATCGCACCGCCGGCCTCGAGGAGTGGCGCATCCCAGTACCGCAACTCGTCGCGCGGCGCGGTCTCCTCGCGGATCGCACGGAGGAGGCTGTTCCGCTGCTGGAGGACACGAGCGTAGGTGGCGAGTTCGCGGGCATAGGCCGGCGACCGCTGGCTCGCGAGCTGGTCGATCGCCGCTCGCCGGAGGCCAGGTGATCCAGCGACGAGGAGCATCTCTTCCGGGGCGAAGACGACAGTTCGAACGAGCCCGATCAGGCCACTCGCGCGACGCGGGACGCCATTGACCCGGATCCTTTTTCGGCCGCTGCCACCGCCGGCGACGGGCGAGCCCGGCCGCACGAGCGCGACCTCGATCGTTTCTGCGCCGGCTGGACCCTCGAGCTGGGCGACGCCCTCGACTCGGGCCAGGTCGGCGCCCCAGCGGATCATCTCGGTGTCGGTCGACGTTCGGTGGGAGCGGCCCCAGGCGAGAAGGACGATCGCCTCGAGGAGGCTCGTCTTGCCGACGGCATTTGGGCCCCACACGAGGTGGGGCCCAGGCCCGAACGCAGCGTTGAGTTCCGCGTAGCCCCTCAGATCCCGGATCGCGAGTGACGTGAGCAGCTTCGTGCCTTTATGAGGTCGTGCGGACCGGCATCACCACGTGAACGTACTGGTCGTCACCGACCGGCTTGAAGACGCCAGGCGACAGCGGACCGTTGAGCTCGAGCGCGAACTGCTCGGCCTCGACGTTCGTCAGGACGTCCGCGAGGTAGCGGGCGTTGAATGCGATCGTCGTGCCGTCGCCCTCGACCTCCGCCTCGACCTGACCGACGTGATCGCCGATCTCGGCGTTCGCGCTGACGGTCACGCCCGCCTCGCCGTTGGCGCTCAGTTGGAGCTTCACGATGTTTGCCGACTCGTGGGCGATGAGCGCCGCCGGCCGAACAGCGCGCAGGAGCTCCTCCCGATCGAGGACCGCCCGCGTCGTGTGGCTTTGGGGCAGGACCTGCTGGTAGTTCGGGAACTGGCCGTCGATCAGCCGGCTGACGAGGTCGACCCCCTCGAGGTGGAACAGGATCTGGTTGCGGCCCTGGGCCAGGATGACGTCGATCGGATCGTCGACGTCGGCGAGGAGACGGACCACCTCGTTGAGTGCCCGGGCCGGGATGACGATCGATGTCTCGGAAACCGCATCGAGGATCGGGATCGTCTTGACCGCGATCCGGTAGTTGTCGGCCGCCGCCAGCGTGACCGCTTCACCTTCGAACCGTGCCAGGACGCCGGTGAGGATCGGCCGGGCCTCGTCGCTCGCCGCGGCGAACGCGGTCTCCTCGAGGGCCCGACGCAGGACGTTCTGGGCGATCCGGGTCGTCGGTCGCTCGCCGGCCGTCTGGATCGCCGGAAACTCGTCGGCGTCAATGCCCTTGAGGTGCGACTCGAAGCGTCCGCAGCGGAGGTGGAGTGTCTCGCCGACCTGGAGCTCGAGATCGATCCGGTCGCCGCCCTGCAGGGCGTTGACGTAGTCGGTCAGGAGCTTCGCGGGCACCGTGGTCGAGCCGTCGGTATCGATCTTCCCGGCGACCCAGTAGGTGATCCCGATCTCGAGGTTGGTCGCGGTCAGCTTGAGCCCGCCGTCCTCGGTCTTGAGGAGGACGTTGGCCAGGACCGGCAGGGTCGATCGGGTCGAGACGGCCCGACTGACGACCGACAGGCCGCGCGCCAGGTTCTCCTGCATGACGGACAGCTTCACGTGTCCCTACTCCAGCTCCGCGTGGGAGTCCATCTCGGCGGCCCCTTGGCCGACCCGCCCGGCGCCCGGGTTTCCTCCCGTGTGTCGTGGGTATCTTCTCTCTATCTTCTCACCCCGTCATCACCGTCATAACGGTGTGGATGTCGTGGACCGCTCTGCGTGACGCCGCTCGGCCGACCCGTGGACGAGCGGCGTGTGCCGGTGGACGTCTCGCCCAGGAATCCCTGGTCCACGGTGTACGGGTTGTCGAGAACGCGGCGGATGACGGAACTCCGATCTGAATCAAGCCCGAGTCGTCCCCGCCGGACCGCCGGGATATACACCCGCCCGAATTGGCCCTTTCCACACACGCGGATTCTTGTCCACCGGAATCGGGGCCTTGTCCACACACGAGTTACGTGGGCGTAACGAACGTTGATGGTTACATCACGCACGGATAACAGGCCGGGTACGCGCCGGGCGGCTCAGTCGGCGTAGATCAGCTCTCGGACAGCCGCGATTTCGCGTCGCAGTTCGTCGTTGACGGCCGACTCGCGGGTGATCTTGTCGCAGGCGTGGAGGACCGTCGAATGGTCGCGGCCGCCAAGCTCGGCGCCGATCCGGAGGAGTGAGACGTCGGTCTCCTCGCGCATGAGGAACATCGCGATCTGGCGAGGCATGACGATCGCCTTGTCGCGCTTCTGGCCTTTCAGGGCATCCATCTGGACGCCGTAGTAGTCGGCCACCGCCTTGGCGATGCGTTCCGGCGTCACCTGCCGCTTCTTCGGGTTGTAGAGGACGTTCGAGAGGACCGCCTGGGCGAGCTCGATCGAGATCGGCATCGCACCCATCGATGCGTAGGCGACGATCCGGTTGAGGGCGCCCTCCAGCTCCCGAATGTTCGAGACGACCTTGCGGGCGATGAACTCGATGACGTCCGAGGTGATCGGGACTGCACCTTCCTCGGCCTTGGCCCGGAGGATCGCGATCCGCGTCTCGAGATCCGGCGCGGTCAGGTCGGCGATGAGACCCCACTCGAAGCGGCTTCGGAGTCGCTCCTCGAGCGTCAGGATCGCCTTCGGCGGTCGGTCCGAGCTCAGGACGATCTGCTTGCCGTCCTCGTGGATCGCGTTGAACGTATGGAAGAACTCTTCCTGGGTCCGCTCCTTGTCGGCGATGAACTGGATGTCGTCGATGAGAAGGAGGTCGATCCGGCGATAGCGCGAGCGGAAGTCGTCGATCTTGCCCTGCTGGATGCTCGTGATGAATTCGTTGGTGAACTTCTCGCTCGTGGCGTAGACGACGCGCTTGCGCGGGAATTTCGCGATGACCTGGTTGCCGATAGCGTGCATGAGGTGCGTCTTGCCCAGCCCGACCCCGCCGTAGAGGAAGAGCGGGTTGTAGGCGTGGCCCGGCCGCTCGGCAACGGAAAGACTCGCCGCATGGGCGAGCCTGTTGGCCGAACCGACGATGAAGTTCGCGAACGTGTAGCGCGGGTTGAGGTTCGTTGCCCCGCCCTCGCCACCGACGCGGGTTGGCTCGACGCGAACGTGGGTGGTCGAGGCCTCAGGGGCCGAGCCGTTCGTCGAGGCGGGCGTCTCCGTCGCCGTGTTGACGACGAACTCGACCTGGACGCTGTAGCCGACGATCCGGGCCAGAGTCTGGGAGATCAGCGAGCGATAGCGGGTCTCGAGCCAGTCCTTCGCGAAGCCGTTCGGGACCGCGATTCTGAAGCGATGCTCATCGACGTCGACGAGGTTCGTTTCCTTGAGCCAGGTCTCGAAATTGGCCGGCGACAGGGAGACCTGAAGTTCTCCGAGCGCGGCACGCCAGACCTGCTTCGCATCCATTCGATCGACGTCTGCCTGTGGTGTGTCTGGGGTAAATGGGTAACGCTGACCGAGGTAACGGGCGAGGAGACCTGGGGGCAACGCGGGTGATGGCGCCAGAATTGGCTCCGGTGCGGCAGCTCCTTCGGGACCCCTCCGAGAGACCGTTTGAGGGTTACCCGCCAGCTTCCCGGCGCCGAGGGCTCGCGCAGGATAGCACCGTCCAGCGACGCCCCGCAAGGCAATCCTGCGATACTCCCGGGGGGTATAGGGCCCGGGGCGTCTTGCACCGCATCCGTGGCACCCGATACTTTCCGCCGGCTATGCATAGGAGAGCTGACAATCCGCGCTGCTCTCCGGCCGATCGTTGACTTCCCATCAGTCATGCATGGGCGAGCTGGTAGTGGACTCCCGCCTGCCGCTCGCGGTCAATTCGGCAGCCCACCGCCCCAAATTCGTGCGTGAGCGCACCGTCACGGTCACCGCTCCGGGCTGTGGGCTTCACTTCAGCTCACGGATGCATGGATGAGTGAAACTCGCCTGGCTACTCCACGGTTCGCAAGGTGCTGTCGGATAAGAGGTTTGATCAGTGAGCAACGGTAGCGCGCCAGGGCCTGACGGCCTCTTCAAACTCCTATCGGACCTAGAGGCGCCGCACGTGGCCTACAGCTGACGAAAAGCCGATCGACGAACTCTGGCCTATGACCGAATGATCCGGCAGCGTCAGGCGGATTAAGGCAGCGGACACGGCTGAACTTATCGGTTTGACACTCATTCCGGCCCCCGCCTATCATCCGCCCGACGACGAACGCGCCGATGCGCTCACGGGCGCCAGGCGCGTTTGCGTGCCTCTAGGGGTCGGTACCGTCGAGTCCCCGAGGCCGGATGGAGAGGATCGCTCAGAACCCCAATGAAGCAGACCTACCAGCCCAAGAAGCGCCATCGCGCCAAGGAGCACGGCTTCCGCGCCCGTATGAAGACGAGCGGGGGAAGGCGCGTCCTGGCACGGCGTCGGGCGAGAGGTCGGAAGCGGCTGACGGCCTGACGAGCGAGCCCGGCTTGAGGCCGCGGCTCGTGATGCTCTCCCGTCCGCAGGATTTCGCCGCGATCCAGGGCCACGGGACTTCCCGGTCCCACCCGCTCCTCGTCGCAAGGTTCCTGCAGAACGGCCTGGAGACCACGCGGTTCGGATTGTCGACCGGGCGAAAGCTCGGCGGCGCTGTCGTCCGCAACCGGGTGCGGCGACGACTCCGCGAGGAGCTCAGGGTGATGGCGCCCTCGTTCCAGCCCGGCTGGGACGTCCTCATCATCGCCCGGCCCGCG
>Ga0081539_10003193_pt1 | contig 20730 bp, 18 predicted proteins | sample TabmetS4T2R2_FD_71023 | JGI IMG/M metagenome (GOLD analysis project Ga0081539, IMG submission 71023) | Tabebuia heterophylla rhizosphere microbial communities from the University of Puerto Rico - S4T2R2 | ecosystem: Host-associated > Plants > Roots > Rhizosphere ...
CGGCTTCTGGTAGTCTTTCAGCAGCTCGTCGAGTAGTTCGGGTCTGATCGGTGGCATAATCAAATCTCCTTCCGAGACTGAACGGTTGATTATCGCCACTTACACAGAATTTAGAGAACCTCCAATTCATTCAGCCCCTCAGCGTCTTTCACCGCCCGCAACTCTGTTGACCAGCGGGCGAAGTTCCGCTCGAAGTTCTTCGTTGGCTCACGGGTGATGATGTAGCAGAAGAACAGGTTCTCGATCTGTCGGCACAATTCGGTGAATAGTTCTGGCGGAAGATGGTGCCCAGCAAGCAATAGGACAAAGTGCTGACGCGCCGCGCCGCTAAGGAGCGCGATGTTGTTAAGGTAGCGGTTGGGTGTGCCCTGCGGGTCTTTTTTCTCGACAAAGTTGGCGTAGTCGCGGCTGCGTGCCACTAAGCGTTCGACGAACTGGAGCGGTTCTTTATCAATACCTGTTTCCGCTACATGCTCAACGAACCATTGATAGATCTCGTCCTCACGTAGCGGCCTGCTGCCCTCGATTTCATGCTGCGACATGATGTAGTAGCGCAGAAACCGGAGCGGCTTCTCGCCGCAATGGTTGAGTGTATCTATTAGCGCTTTCCAGCGCTCCTTGAGTTTGGGATAGTCCTTGCTCGCTGTCTTCATGAAGAGCAGATTCTTGAGCAAGTCCATGGCGTTTAGCCCAATGCCGCGGTCGTTGATAGTCTCGAAGACCTTCAGCGCGTGCGTTATGTTGGGTGTGGTGATGCGGATCAGTTTGACGCGCAGGGTGAAAGCGGCGAGGAAGGGCTTGACGCGCGCTGGATCATTATCGAAGTTGACCCGGAGGAATTCTTGGACGGTGCGGTAAGCCTTCAAAATATGCTTCACCGAGTCAGTCGTCTCGGTGATGTTTTCAGGTGGCGTGCCCCGACTGGCGATCTTCTCTAGCACACCGTCGCTGTCTTCGTATTGCAAGCTGAGGCGGTGACGAAAAACGTTATCGCCAGTGCGCGGGTCCATGCTGGCCGCGCTGATCTGCCATTCGAGCGTAGCCGGCGGGTTAATGTCCAAGTTGGCAAGGGAATCCCGGATGGCACAGAGGATCAGGTAACAGGTCGTCAGCCGCTGCTGCCCGTCAATCAACTGGAACGTACCTTTGCCGTCAGGGCAGACGACGATGCTGCCGATGAAATACTCAGGCCCCTCAACCACTCGGTTGTTCTCGTCGTAGAACTCGTCGTAAACGTCTTCAAGCAGCTTTTCGACGTTCTCGGCTTCCCAGACGTACTCGCGCTGGAAGTCCGGCACGGAGTAGAAGTCTTTGAACAGATCGCTCAAGTTGAGATCGAGTGATTCGATTTTCGGTGAGGTATTCATTGATACTGTCCTCCACTAATCTTTCTGTAGGGGTTTATTTGCGAAGCTGTCTCAGCCAGACCAGCAACGAGGTTTTCTCTGCTTGGTTTTGATAAGAATGCAAGTCTTATCGTTAGTTACCGAACAACCTTTGAAAGCGCACAACATACCCCCAAGGCAACTCATCCACCGACAGATTATTAGCTCTGCTCGCATAAGCAGGCACTGCTTGTCGGTCTTAAGTAACACTACTGACTTCTTAATGATCGTATTGGATTAGGTTTTACCTTTGCCTCCACAGACGGTGCAGTTTCCCGTGCCCTTACACTTAGAGCAAGTGTAGGTCGTGAAAAGATGCTCAGATTTTCCTGTTCCCCTACACTTTGAGCATTTTCCTGTTCCATCGCAACCTTTACATGTTGCCATCTGCTTGATCTCCTTTATTACTGTTTGTCCTTAGAGTAAGGGCAGCCTACCCACGGATCATTTATTTTAGTCTTTATCTTTCATGCTTCCTCGAACAAGCAGGCCAATAACAACAATAGCGATTTCAAAAGGCGCAGCTGATGGCATGAACGTACAACGTGATTGGAGATTCGCTCCACCGGACACAAAACTTACAATAGGATGCTCTGCAATTGATGCCCTTGCCTAGAAACGTGAACGACTATTTCAACAGACCTTTTTTGCCGAGAGCGATTGGGCCCCGCCTTGCTGGCCCATCTTTGCTCACATCTTCCTGTTGATAGCGACCTGGGCCTGCAAGGCTTGCCCATCTTTGTTCACAGCTTCTTCCTTCTGACCTGATTTCGCGCGGGCGCGTTGTGAACCCACCTTCTGACTTTCTTTTAACGATATCAAGGCGTTAAAGAACACTACTAGGAAAATTACCTCGAAGATATTAGCCACTGAGGTAACGAACTTGGCATAAGCAGTGGTCGGGATAATATCGCCGTAGCCCGTGGTCGTGATCGTGTAGATCGAGAAGTACATGTAATCCATCAGTCGCAAAGGTTTAGGTTTACGCTGCTCCTTCTGAGCCTTGTCAAGATCGTCAAGCTTCTCATTGGTTTGTCCTTGCCCATCACTCAGAGTCTTAAATTGGTCTTTTCGTAGCACGACAGGGTGCTGGTCGATCTTTTCAAGGGTGGCAATGACGACTCTCTCCCACTGCGCGTGCGCGTGGCTGTCTAGGTTCGGCGGCAACGCACTATCTATCTGGGGCAACGCTTCATCGGCGGCGGGGAAAATCGTCCAGTCGATATTTTCCAGGTTGGGAGTATGTTCGGCTTGTAGCCGCTGTAAGATTGCATATTGGACGTTCTGCGCTCTTGCTTCCGATAATTCGTAATTCGACAGGTAGCGCACCGGTGTGTCCTTATCAATCTTAATCGGCTCATTATCGGTGTGGCCGAGCAGGTTGACTTTTACGTGGCTGCCCCCTTTCGATCCCTCCTTCGGGTTCAATTCCTCCTGCAGTCTCGTCACTATAAACTTTAGACTACACTCATTGAAGTCACCCGGTTTCGATGGATATGGATCCGAGGGCTTAGGGTTAGTATCCGTGTTGCACTGATTGCCTCCATATACGTTTGCATGCACCACGTCAAAAAAGAAGTGGTATTTTTCCCCGCTGGGAGAAGCAGTATTTGCCCCCGACTGCGATGTCGTACCTCCGGCCGTTTGATCACCATCTGCTGTAATAGTCCGATTCCCTTTATCCAACGAGTTCGTTGCTTGCTGCATATCGTTATCGTCAATACTTTTGAGATTGACCATATGCAACGCGGGCTTTTCTGGATTCATTTTGAGAGTAGCTTGATCGTGAAACGCAAGGGCGAACCCGAACATATAAGAGACGCCTAGGAAGAGGGCCATGAAAAACATGATGGCCCAAAAAGGATGTTGACCAACGCCAATGCTGAGATCATGAGAGAATGTTTCCCACCAATGGTAAAACTTATTCCATAGGGACACATTCGGCTTTCTTTCCGATGGCTTTAATCCATCTGGTTGGCCATTGTCTGTTTCCTTCTCCTGAACATCCTCTACTTCTGTTTGTTGCTCGTCTCTCTTTCCCATGATGGCAAAAGTCATGATGCCGACGAACAAAAGCATTAGAAAAGTCAGCGCCAGAGCAGCAAGTGACCACCTTTGGCTTGTCCTCCAAACTGTGGAGTACACTAACCACAACGAACAATAACTAACTTGGCAGAGAAGAGTTGCCAACCAGTTGAACCTCCAGAAGGCAGCAGTGGTCTGCTTGCGGAGCACACACAAACCAATGAGCTGCAATGCACAAGGAGTGCCAAAAAGAAGTGAAATCCATACATGGGACGCACGCTCTTGATGCCAATCACAACCGAGAGCCAACAAGACGACAACAATCAAGGCGAAGATAAAAATAGCGATGACAGTAGATTTTGGCGTATTGATTGGTGGGTTCGCCAAAGTGTTGTCAGACATATTTCTAGGCTCCTTGCGGTTTAGTCAGTCAAGATCATGGTGTGAAGCGCATTGCGTGTACTGATAGGCGATGTAAGCCGGTGTTAGACTTTCGCGCACCGGGCTGTAAAGTTAACGTCGGTCGCTGTCGGGGCCGCGGCGGTAGAGCAAGACCAACTCAATGCGGCGGTTGCGACGGCGGAGGTCTTCGGTGTCGTTGTCTGCCTGTAGTTTGGTCAAGCTATAAGCGGTGTCATCGAGGGTGCGCTGCACCGAGTTGTATTCGCCGAACGAGGTCACGGACATCAGGTGCGCGGCCGGATCGATGCCGACCTTATTTTTGTCCTGCAAAAAATCGAAGACGGCGATGGCGCGGTTGGCCGCGAGTTCCACGTTTGACCGATAGCGCTGGCTGGGACTGGTATCGGCGTGCCCCTGAATCTGAATCTCTTTAATAAACCCGAGCTGTGTCCGCAGTTGTTGCCCAACGACCGTCAACACTTGCACGCCTGCGGGCTTGAGTTCGACGCGATCCGGCTCGAACAGTATCTTGTCGCTGAAGGTAATACGTTGCGCATTGAGGTCGTTATGGATTTCGATGTCCGGGATGCTGCTGTTATTGAAATAAATCCCGTAAGTGCCATCGGGCAGCTGGCGTGGTGGCACTTGATAATCAGCGGCAATGGAATTGATCATGTTCATCTGGTTAGCCTCAACCTCTTTCAGGTTAACCGTGCCCAGCGTGATGACGGCCGCCACCAGAAACAACGCCAGACATAGCACGAGTACCAGTGCCAGCATGATGTCGGCGAACGAAGGCCAGAAGTTGAAGCTGAGCGGATTGTCGTCTTCCATCATCGCCTCCGGCGGAACGAGAACCACTCGCGCACGCGGTCACGCCAGCCCGGTTTGGTGGACGTATACTCGAACCCCTTGCGCAGCTCGGGACGGGTGCGCTGCTCGTCCCCGTCGTTGATAACGGCCGCGCGCGGCCGTGCCGCCAGCCGCACGGTTGCCAAGCGTTCGAGCTGCTGGGTGAGTTCTTGCAAGACGTGCGTCTGCTGCGCGAGCACTTCCGCGATGCGCTCGTCAGTGCCACCCGGCTGTGCAATGACTTGTTGGCTGAGCGCGTCCACACTGCGGTCCAGCGCCGCGATACTTTGCGTGAGAACCGTGACCTCTTGGCGTAGTTGCTCACCTTGGGCGGCAAAGCTGCTGCTACTTTCAGAGAAATTACTGCTGCTCGCGGAGAGTTGTTGCAGGAGGGCCGGCAACTGTTGGTTCAACATCTCCAGCCGTTGCAACTGCTGCTGACTCAGTTCGTTTTGCTGAACAAACTCGCGTTGCAAGTTCTTGCGCCAATCGTCCGTCTGTTCGTTGAAGTTGATAAAAGTATTCTCAAACTTCTGCGCAGCATCGTTGAGCGGCTTATCCAGTTCGCGCAGCCGGCCACCTAAATGGTTCAACCGCGCATCTAAAGTTTCTTGGACTTTACTGAGGTGCTCCTGCAAAGTGGTTACGAGCGCGCCGAGTCGTTGCGTTAGCTCCGCCCGGAGTGGCTGGCCCAGTGCCTCGTCAAGCGCGCGGCCGATCTCTTCATTGCGTTGACTCAAATTTTGGAACGCCTGTTGAGCTTGCGCCAACACCTCGCCTAATTTCTGATCAATCGCGCCGCGATTGGCCACGTAAGCGGTCTCATAACTTTGCAAGGCGGTGAGAACTTGCGTCAGTTGCTGGTGCTGACTGTCGAGTTGCCCTTGGATGTGACGTTGGAACTCTTGCGCCCCGGTGATGTTGCTCTGCACGCTCTGCTGAAAAGCCCTCGACTCATTCAACATTTGTTGATAGAGCGCTTGTAGCTGCTCTTGGAAAGGCTTGAGCGGCTGTAAGCCTGCGAGGAAATGCTCGGAGAGCTGTCCCAGCCGATCAGCTAACTGCGACATCTGTTTGAGGGTCTCGGTCGTATGGTCAATCGTCTCGCTGAACGCGCCGGTCTTAGACTCAATACCTTCGATGAACTCCGCGGCTTTTTGCGCTCGCTGTTCCGCTTCGCCCGCGGCGGCGAGACTCCGGCGCATGTGCGTTTCGGTTTGCTGCTGTAGCCGCTGCGAGCTAGTGGGCATCAGTTGCGGCACCCACACCGTCAGCGTCATGCGTTCGAGCAGGCCAGCGAGCGGCAACGCGCCCCAGCGCATATAGATGGCGAACAGCACCACGCCGAGCACGGTTAGAAACACGCCCAAGATGCTTGGGGCGAACGCGCCCTTTAATGCCGTCAACAACTGTTGCAAGCCTTGCCGCAGATTGTCGTTGTTGATCTGTGTGCTGTCGCGCAACACTGGCTCCAGCGAAGCCAAGGTGTCGGCCAGTCCAAACAGTGTGCCGAGCAGCCCGATGATGATGAAGATGGATAGGAGCGCGCGATGTAGGCTGTTGGCGCGAAACAACTCGTCGGTCGTATTTTTAATAAGACCGCGCACGTCCAACTGGCTCTCGTGCCAGCCCGCCGTAAAGAGCGCGTGCAGGTGTCTGGTCAGCGGGCCGTTTGCGCGTAGACCCTTCGCCTCGCGAAATTTTGTGAAGAGTCGCTGGTCGTCTTCACGCCATGTAAGCACCTCCGGCCTGCCCGCTTCGGACGTCTTGTCTTCAGACGGAAGCAGGCCGTTGACATCTGCACAGCGCTTGATCTTGTAGCGATAATAGATATTCCACCCAATGTTCCAGAGCAGCAGGCCGAACCAGAATGTAAACACCCCGAGCAACGCATAGACGATCCATAGCGCGAACGGGTTATTGGGCTTCAGATAAGCAATAATATCCTTCATGGTGAGTTCAGTAGGGTGGCTGGCCAGCACCAACTGCGCGTAGCGGCGCAGCTTCGCCGGCAAACAGTGCCAGCGGCTTCACTCGCCCCGACCTAAATCCAAGCGGCCGGGCCGCTCCAACGTCCAACGCTCGCCATCGCGTTTGAAGATTGCCGGCTGCTGCACCTGATAATGCGAGTAGTACAGCTTCGCGTCATAATCCGGATCACCGAACACCTGCCCCAAAGCACCAGCATTCAAGCTAACCGCCTCAATCGTCAGCCCCAACCGCGGGAAGACGACATACTCGCCATCGCGAGTGCTCTGGAAAGCGAAGAAATCCCCATCACTGGTCTCTTTAAACTCCGCCTCAATCGTCGGGTTCTGGCGGCGTTCGACGGCGTTAACCGTGCCTACTCTAATCGGTCGGTAGTGTTCCCGAAACTCCTCCCGCACCAGATTGTCGGTCACGGCGCGGTTGTAAAGCTCGATGACCTCCCGCGTAGCGGTCGTGGCCAGCGACGTGTTAGCGGTTCTTTGCTCGTAGTCTGATCGCTCATCAGTCTTGTTAGGGATAACTCGTTTCTTCCCCTCTGCGGCTTCGCTCGAATTGAGACCTTGCCCCGGCGCAAATTCACCATCGGTGCGGTCGCCATGGTCCCCGCCGGTAACGGGGGGCGCCTTGCGCTCGGCCAGCTTGAGCGAAACCGCCTGTTCGATTACATCAGGCAAGAATGTGTCAGCATGTTCAACCTTTTCTTTAATGTCCTTGACTTCCCGTTTGATATTTTGCAAGCGTGCTTCGAGTTGACCAGTCAACTGATTATCAGTCCGCGCGTTTTGCTCGTTCGAGTTTCTGGTAAGCCCTATCATTCCCTTTATGAATTTCAATAGGCGTGCCCCAAACGAATCAGCCCCCACGTAATTAAAACCTTCTGTCTGAGTTACGCTTGGCTTTAGTGCATCGTCTTGGGGACGGAACTTCATTGACCGATATAATGCTTCAACCGCCTTCTTAGCTTTTTGGGTTTCGTCTTCAAGGTTTTTTATGGTGCCCTCAAACTGCCCGGCTTCCGGGGCGACAGGGTTGGGCCGCCGGCTAATGGAGTAACCAGCCCACATGCCGAGCAAGAAAAGGATGGCACCTCCTACAGCGTATTCAATCAGCGTCAGGAGCTGTTGCAGCCAAGCCATCTTGCGTTCTCTTCTCCGGGTGCTCTTATGTGGCCCGAGCTAGATAGATCAAAAAATGAGCGCGATTAAGGCGTGCAGCGTTCCTGCTGCCCGGCGGCACAATGCAAGGCGGCCGCCGGATCACAGTTAGAGCGTCAACCGCCGAGCCTGATCTCCAGCCAGTGCCGTAGGGCGATGATGAACACCGGCTCGACTATGACGTTTGCCGTCTCCTGTGCCCCACGATAACGGCTCAGGCTCTGTCCCAGCCGCCGCCGCACTTCTTCCGCCTGTTCATTACTCTGACCTATGACTGACACCAACCCTTTGTTTCTAGCAAACCGATTAAACGTCTCGATGAAATCGGCTAACCGCTCTAACTTTTGAGGCGGGGCTAACCTTTTGGTGAAAGCTTCTGGCGTTAGAATCATTTTCCACGGGAGTTGGCGCGCGCCTTCTGTCTGCTCATCGTCAGGGGCAATGATGTCGGGCCACTCTTCTTCGGTAATAAAATTCTCGCCAGCCAGCACTTTACGCTCAGGATTGCCTCCTTGTAGATTGTCATCAGAGACAAGACCGTAGGCAGCCTCTTTTTTCGGTTCTGGACTCAGCATTACTCTGAATGCTTGATTGTCAGTCCAGCCAGCACCTTGCGAGAAGGCGGCTTTGTATAGCGCATTGATGCGCTCTTCGCCGTCAATATCCAGCCAGTGGAAGATGCGCGAGCCGTTACCACCTATATACACATTCGGCACCTCTTTGCGATATACCTCATTCTCTATTAGGTATTGCAGTAGCGACCCGACGTAGTAGAACAGCCCTGATACGCCTAAGGCTAGATGCTGTCGCAAGGCCTTGACCTGCTCTGTGGCTGCGTGTAACGGAAGCTGCTCGAAGATGCGTTCACTGTTGTATCGCAGTAACGCATCCGTCAGGGCGTAGTAAGGCCGCCGATCTTTCTTACTTTGCGCCTTGACGTCAGGGAGTTGTGAAACATCGACACCGAACAGACCGAGGAATTCCGGATTGTGCCAGAGGTAATTGGAAAAGATGTCTCTGCCCGCTAACAACACCGATGTTTGCCAAATGGGTTTATTACCCTGCCAGACTGAGATGTCTGAGGTACTTCCTCCGATATCTATAAAGACGGTGCCGACTTCCGTTGCTGCGCTGCAATGGTTGACGAAATATAAGGCAGCGGACTCACTTTCAGTTCGGCTGGTTTTGCCCGCCACTATTGGCTTTAACCCAGACTGAGCAGCACAATCAGTAGTTACCTGCCTCCAAATGCCGGGGAAGCCCTGTATCTGTTCGTCACTGAAAGCAGTGGGATAAGAAAAGGCCCAACTGCTGCTCGTCGCCCCGGCCACTACAAGTTCAGCGGCTGTTTGCAAGCAGAGTTGCATCAGGAATGCCCTAATCATTCTTCTGAGACCTTCTTCAGAAGACCACTTCAGGTCGTAGGCCATACCCGGCTGATTAGGATCGAATGTGCCAGCCCCCGGTAACAAGTAAACATGTCCGTTCAGAAAAGCCTGTAGTTCTTGTCCGCTCGGATTGTTGTTAAAACTATGGAAGAAACTAAGCACGGGCATCTCGCTCTCACTACGAGGCAAGAAGAAGTTAAATAACTGTGCCTGCGCTCTGTCGCCTGAGGCGGTTACGCTTACTTTTCTGATTGCGAAATTAACGGGAAACTTCTGCTCACCAGCTCTGGCACAGATAGTGGTGCTGGCTGCACCGAAGTCAATCCCGACGTTGTAACTCTGACCTTGCGTGTGAACTTGTTGTAGCGGTGTGAGCAGTAGGAGGCCGGCGTTATGTGTTTCCATCTGGTTGTTTTGCGTGTTTGGAACGGTGGCGTGGCAGATGATCGCTTCGGGGTAAGTGTCCGTGCGCCAATAGCGCCGCTGTCCACGCCCGCCGAGCGGCACTTCGCTCTCGACCGTTGCGCCGAGCGTGAAAGGCTTGGCGGTGAAGGTGGTCGTGACATCGTCGCTTGAGTAGCAGGTGTAGTAGGCACGCCAGCCCGCGGCTTTGAAGTTGGGCCAGATTTCGAGGAGCGGCACGTTGTCGAGCATCTGTATGTCTTCGCGGCGATAGAGCTTGATCAACTCGACCGTGCGCCCGTTAGTGTCATTCGGATCAGGGCCGGTCACTTTTAGGAAGAGATGGAGTTTGAGTCCTTCCGGCGTCTGCTCCCAGCGGACGCGCTGCGCTAGGTCTTCGACCGACAGATGCTGCATCAACTCTGACCTGAGCGGTAGGAGAGGCGTGACGACGGTCGTGCCGCTGGGCAGCGTCTGCGATTGATGGCCTGCGCCGAGCGTTGCGGGGAAGGCATTCTCCTGATAGATGACGAACAACTTCTTGGTGAAGAAATCGCTGCCCCGCCAGACGTCCGCATTCTTCAACTGCGGTACTTGAGCCGCCGCCAGCGTCTGCGCGCCGTCCACGGTCACTTCCTGCGGGAGCACGTTCCATTGTTCCGCGATGCTGCGGTCAAACACGAGTAGCGGTTTGGCCGGCGCGCGTCCCTCCGACGGAATGACATGGACGTGCGAGCCGTCTTGAAAATGCCAATCGGCGGGCTTGTCCAGATACCTGAAGACGCCCGCTTCCTGCCCGTGAATCCCAAAGCCGGATTGGCTGAGATTACATTCGCCCGCGCCCAACTCGTTTTTGTAATTCCGCAATAGCCCGGAGATTAAATTCCAGCGCGCGGTATTAAGCCCCTTATGCTGACCAATCTGCTGGATGAGTTTGCCAAGCCAACCGGATAGAATCTCTCGCTGGCGCGGCGGCAGCACCGACACAGGGTCTTTGAGATGCGTACCGCTATACCAACTCACCTCTTGACTGCTGATATGATTCAGGTAATCAGCCGCCGTCGCCACCAACGTCGTGGGCGAGGTTATGCCGATGGGTTGGCTGTTAAAGAGAAAGATGTAAAGCGTGCGCCACGTGGTATCCGCCGCCAGCGAAGACTTCGGCAACAGTTTTGAGAGCGTGCGCAGAAAGTCGCGCTGCGTCGCTTCATCTTCAGGCTCATCGCCGTCCTTGGCCGGCAGCACCAACGGCAGCGTCACCTGCATTACGGTCAAACGATTTAGGCCGACAACTTCCTTCAACGCCAACATCGCCAGCAGCCCGCGCCATTCGCCCAAGATACGTTTGTGCAAGACGTGCTGCGCATTAGAGAGCGCCATCTCAAACAGCATCGGCCGCGCCCACATGTCTGGGATCGAGCTGACCTCGGTTTCAATGGGATCAACTTTCAAGCCGCTGCTCAGTTTTTCGAGCGCATCGCGCGTGCGCACGTCCCACTTGCCTGCATCCTTAAAAGTTCGGACGTTATGGTCTGTTTTTAGTTTGGGCAAGATCGGATGTGTCATCGGTGCTGTACCTCCGCGAAGCGCCAGACTGGGACGAGCGAGTTATTCAGCCTGTACTTTGCCGCAGGCATCGTACAGAGCGCGAGCGAATCTGCCGACGCCGTCGGCGGTCGGGTCTTTAACCTTCCAGTCGGACATCTCCTCCCAGAGTTGGCTCAGGGCCTTCTTGTACTCTTTCGTGATCGGCAGCAGGAGATTGCCGAACGCCTCGCGGTCGAATTGGCCGGGCGGCCTGAGCTTAATGATCTGTTTGCCGTTCTCGTCGAGGGCGGTCTCGGCGAAGGCGTTATAGTTAACCAAATGTCCCTTCGTCATACTGTCGTCGCCGGACAGCGACTGTTCGACGTTCGCCAGCCAGAGCAAGAAGCTCTCGCAGTAAGCCTTGAGTTGTTTTAGCTCCTGCTCCATGCTGCTCTTCAGATCAACTTTTTTGCGCTTGAAGAGGTTGACGTACCAAGGCGCGCGGTAGTCACCGCCGTTTTTGTTAATGTCTTCCAGCATCGGGTAGTAAGCCGTCAGATAGGCGAAGGCGAAGCGCGCCAACTGATTGAGCTTCTGCTTGAGTTGTTGGAAGCCTTGCTCATGAGGTAAGTCCGTCCAGTCGGTCTTCTCCTTCATCGCCCGTGCAATATGCGGGTAGCCATCAACATTCTCCTGCGCGAAGAAATGGAGCGCCGCCAACGCCGCGTACATCTCCAACAGGTGCGGCTCGTTCTCCTGCTGCTGACCGCCAATGCTGGATGCGCGCATCGGCTTCAACGTCTCGTTGCCCAATAGGTAGACAGCATTGCAGACCTTCAGATCGTCCTGATGGTAGTAATAAGTCAACGCGGTCTGCGTACTCAGTAGAAAGTTGTCGGCATCCACGCGCAGTCGCTCACCCTCGACCGGGTCGAAGGAGAAGTAAGGCAGCATCAACACGCTGCCCAGCTTAAAGCGGTCGCCTTTGATCTGGGCCGCGAACTCGTTGCTGACCAGCCGGCTGATGGTCGGCACGCCCGCCGCCCCCGTGCCACCGAAAATCGAGCCGAATAGTATGACCTTCGCGTCTTCGCCACTGCCGACATCAAGTTTGAGTTGATTGCGCAGGCTGGCCCAAGGCTCTTCGTCGCCCAGCCGCACGGCCGCCGCCATCACGGCCGCGCCGATAGACGGATGTCCGCGAAAGCCGTAATCCAACTTCGTCTCTTTCTCTTTGCGGCTGTACAGGACGTCGAACAAGTGCGCCGCCGTCTGGCCCAGCGTGTTGTAGTGGAAGAACTCGTCCAACCGTGGCGGCTTGTCTTGCAGCGGCGACCAAACGTCGGGCTGCGCAATCCGCAAGCCCGTCTTGAACAATTGTGTGTCTCCGAGCCTGAGTTGTTTGCAATCGTAATAGTTTTGCAGCAACGTCTCGGCGCGTTTGAGGCTACCGTTGGAGCCGTCCGGATCAACGAACAGCGCAAACAAGGATTTGTTGTCCGGCATAAGCCCGGCCGCGCAGAGATGAATAAACGATTCGACGCATTTGGCCCCGGTGCCGCCGATGCCGATCACGTAATAGCTCATGACTTTCTCTTCCTCTCCTATAGTTGAGTTGCTATCACCAGTGCCGTACAGTCATCGCGCCGACCGGGATGTACTTGTATGAAGACGGCGAGAAGAGCAAGGTCGCCAAATAGTAGACACCGAAATTATTGAGCAGGTAAAAAACAATGGCCCAGTAGCGTCCCTCCTGCGCGCCGGGCGTCAATATGAAGCCCGCTCCGACCCCGAACAGGAGCGCGAGCACGAACAGGATCAGCCAGAGGTTACGCTTCTCTGCATCCCGCCAGTGATTTAGGCTGTACACCCACTGCCCCAGCACAAACCACAGCACCGCCATGCCGCCAGCTATGCCGATGCCTAACGTCGCTAGGATGCGGAACTGTTCGCGCCAGCCGTCCAGCGTGATGTCTGGCCCTGTGCTCACCATTGAGTCCAGCAACTGATCCTCGACGAGATGGATCAAGGCCAAGAAAGCGAGAAAGACTACGATCATGCCCGCAAACAGGCCGATGCGCCACCATTTGATCATAACGCGCTCCCTTCGCGGCTTTACTTGTCCACGCTGATGTAACAATACACGTCGCAAACTTTGGGCGGCGTGGTACTGATTAAGGCCCCTTGCAGTGTGCTTAGAAAATTCTCCAAGTTGTACGTCTGCGCCCCATTAAAAGCCGACGGGTGCTGATGCCAGACCCTAATATCCGCGTCGGGCATGTTCCACCGTGCAACCCAGTCGGGCAGCGCGTACCGGTTCGGCCGCAACAGAATGCGATAACGATAGACGCCCGCGCCCGGCAGGTCGGTGATGTTGAGTTCGGCTTGAAGGTCGAGCTTGCTGAAAGGAGCTTGTTCAGGCATCAGTTGCGCCATCACTCGGAGAGCTTTTTGGGCTTGCGGGTTTTCGACAAGCGCTAACTCTCTCGCTCCCCTATCTTCCCCCTTCCAAGCCGTCACCTCCGGCGTTAATTCATGACTGTACGTCAGCACATTCGCTAGGGCCGCGTTGTAAGGCAATTCGAGACTGAATTGGGCTGTCGTTCTGCCTTTGCTAATCTTGAAAGCCTTAACGCGGTCGTCCTGATTAGTACCAGACATCAAATTGCTACTGCTTATTTCACTAATTCTGTCTGCTGTTTTGAGGCGCGCACCGGCAAAAGAGGCAGTGCGTGCTACCAGATGGCGGGAAAAAATCAGTGCGTGGTTTTCCGGGAAAGCATTCAAGCCGTTGCGTTCCAGCACCTCGAAATAATGTGCGATGTCTGCATGCGACCCGAAGGCGAGCAAGTAAAAAGGCCTGTACGTATCTGGCTTATCGCCGCTCTTATAAGCGAACGCGAAATTGTCCGGGCCGACGTCATAAACTTGGCCGTTGAATTGACTGCGAATAGCATAGATGCCAACGGCTAAGTTGTTTGAAATGAACTTCTGTTTCAGCTTGTCACTTAGTTGATTGACATCGGCGTTGTCTTGAAACAGGTCTGTGACGATGACCGTCAAGTGATCCGGCTGGGCTTGGGCAATGACTCGTTCGATAAAGGTCTTCGTGTTGTATTTGCTGTCGCCATAAAATGTCGGCTTGACGGCTTCTAGGTAGGCCCGACCCGGTAGCTGTGCGACGTTGTCGCCAAATTTATAAAAGGTAACCTGTCCGCCCTGCCAGCCTTCGATAACGCCTCGCTCCAACAAAGGTACGACCTGCTGGTACGAACTGGTCGTTGGCGTTAAGGTGAATCCCTTCATCGACAGCGTAGCGTCGAAAAACAGGTCAACCTTAGTCGCTCCTGAAACCGCCACCAGCGCATCTTGTTCGGTCTCAGGAGGGGGGCTGCGTCTTTTGTTACAGGCAGACCAACCGGTCACCAATAATAAGGCGACACCCCAGAGGACTACGGTTAACGCCCCTGATAATTTGCGAAAGGGTGGTCGGTAAGAAGTCGTGTTTTGGGGCATCTCGTCCGAGACCAAGGTGGCCAATTTCATAAGGCCGAAGGGGTCTTAGCTAAAGGCGTCCTTCACGCCTGTTGCGTGTTAGGGTATATGTAGAAGTACGGAATACATTGAGACAACTTTTCACGTAATACCCTTATTCGACGTTCCGATGGTCAATAAAAATTTCAGAGCGCAATAACTGTTTAAGTAATGCGCGGCTGTAGTAAGCCAGAACCAGCAGATTTATGTTCTTGCGTGAGTGAGCCGAAAGCTATATCGGCCACTTCAAGGTGGAAAACTTTAGCTTCGCCGGGAATTTGCTGACATAACTGGAGATGCCCAAGGCCAAAATGGTTCGAGTATAGCCGCTTATGAAACAGTTATGTCGCTGACGCAGCGCATATTGCGCTGTTATGAAAATATTTGTCAAGGGTTTTTGCGCGACATTGAAAAAAATCAGCAAGCCACTCGATTGCCCGCAGCAGCGGGCTGTCGGTCTCTACCAATATCCTTATACCTTCTGGTTTCTTAAAGAATTAAGCTTGCCCCTCCGGCCCCACGCCTCCATCTAGTAATCGTTCTTCGAAATCATGAGGAAGCTCCAACCATCATGTGTAAGCTCGCTTTGTATCTTCCGCCCATCCCCGGCAACCTTAAAAGTTACTCTTAGTCCATGCCGAAAACCACCGGCGGCGCAGGGGCAATTATAGATTGCAGGCTGGGTGCAACTAATGCGTATTCGAAGCAAACAGAGGTTAGCTTGATGCGCAGATTAACCTTAAAGCTATCGTAGGCCGCTCGAATATAAAACACCTTAAAAGCTGCGAAAAGTGCAATCAGAAATGAGGCGACGGAAGCGCGCGAGCTTAGGGGTATGGGCGGTTTCGGCTGACTACAAGAAGAAGGCGCACGGCGTCTGTTGAACGCTTTAACCGCATCATAAAGTTAAGGATATGCTCAGTTTACTTGGGTCAGCGTAGTGCCTAATACCAAACGGAAAGGTTGACTGCAAGATTGTTCAGCAGGGCGATCAAATGCGGTCTGCAGTTTTTTGCTGTTTTCTATACTTTTGGCGCTAAAAATGGGTGACCTGTAGTAGGGCACCCGATGCCATTCTGCATGAGCTTCACTTCTGTTGCTGGTGCGGGCAGACGAGAAAGGTCATAGCCTATATAGGCTATAATCTTTCACTGCGCTATGCGATTTCTCGATATCATCCGACGCTCTCCTGACAGCCTTCAGCTTTGCCGGGACCGTATAGCAGCCCAGTCAACTTCTCGGTAGCTCGCTGCTGCATGGTAGGCAAGACGTGGCTGTAGGTGTCTAGAGTTAGCACGATGGTTGAATGACCGAGCCGCTCGCTGACCACCTTCGGATTCTCCTCGGCAATTAGCAGCAGGGTTGCACAGGTGTGGCGCAAGTCGTAAAGGCGAATGCGCGGCAGCTCCGCCTTCGTGAGTATCGGGCGGAAGTAGCGGTAGGTAAGGTTTGGGATGGACAACGGCGTGCCCTGTTCGCTGCAGAAGACTAAATCGTGCTGATGCCATAACGCGCCAAGCTTCAACCTCTCTTCGGACTGCTTGCGCTTGTGGGCGGCGAGCTTTTTCATAAGCGGCGCGGGCAGGGAGACCGTGCGCCGGCTACGCGCCGTCTTAGGCATCTCAAAACTCCAACTCTTCTTGAGCCGGACGAGCGCACGCCTGATCTGCGTCGTGCCGCGCTCAAAGTCAACGTCTGACCATTGCAGCGCGAGGTATTCCTCCGGGCGCATCCCTGACAGCAGCGCAAACTCAAAGATCAGCCCGTTCGGCATCACCTTAGCAGCTTTAAGAAAGTTCACGGCTTCAGTTGGCGAGAGGACGCGCCGCTCCGTGTGCGGCACTCTCGGCAACTCGACTAAATCGGAAGGGTTGCGCGCGAGGAGTCCCCACTTAACTGCTTGTTTTAGGGCGTTGTGCAAAACTGAATGAGTATGCCGAACAAGACGCGCCGATAGACCGCGCGCTTGCATCGCGCTATAGACCGTCTGAATATCTAGCGGTTGCAGCTTGTCTAATCGCCTCTGTCCGAGCGGCTCTCGGATATACCTTTTGAGCAAAGCGGTGTAGCCGTCTGACGTGCGCCGCGAGACGCGCGGGCGCGCCGCCGTCTCCAGCCAACGGTCAAGGTAGCTACTGACTGTCAGCGGCGTCGGCGCAACGAATGTACCTGAGTCCACCTCGCTCAAGGCATTGTTGAGGTACGTTTGCGCGTCCTTCTTCGTGCCCTTGATTTGCTTTGCAGCGTAGCGGCGTTTGCCTTTCGCGTCGCGTCCCAGAAAGACGCTGACTATGAACACACCATCACGCTTCTTTCTGATCGCGCCGCTCCTACGGGGCTGCGGTTTCTTGTCCGGCATTACTGCTCCTGTTGCCGCCAGACACGCCCGCATGGTAGTTTGCGGCGTGTCGGCGGCTTCTGTAGAAGGTTGTCGTCAGACTCGGAAGTGACGGGGCTGCGCGGGCGGTCGCAACGCTCGTGTAGCCCTTTCCGATTTAAGTAGCTATGGGCACTGCCGACTGGGCCGCACGCATAACATGCAGCCCGGCTGCCGCGCTCAGGTGCTTGCAAGGCGTGTTGTTCCTGCCCGCCTTGCAGGTGCAATGACCGAACCGCTTGCCCTCGCGCAAAAAGAAGTTAACGATGTACTGCGCGCCCGTCTCGCGGTTAGTAACCCGGTACTGCCGGAACACTCTCGTCGGCTGTACGAACAGCTTGCCTGCTCTCGCCCTCTTCGTTGCACTCGCTATGGCTTCTGCTGTCGTTAACTGAACCATCTTTCGTTATTACCCTTTAGAGATCGTCGACATCTACATCCAGCGGGAGCCATTTTACTTCAAGAGGAAATTTACCTCAAGAGAAAGTTTACCTTGACGTAAACTCTATCGATCTTTATCATGCCGGTATGATTATTCTGAACGTCCGAAAGGTCGCGGAAAAACAGGGCTATAAGAACGCGCATCAGCTACAACTTGCGGCCGGATTAGCCTCGCACGTCGCCACAAGGTTATGGCGCGGCGAAGCGCAGGCAATGAGTTTCTCCGTGCTAAACGCATTGTGTCTGACCTTAGAATGTCAACCGGGCAAGCTGCTTAAATACGAGCCCGATACTGATACCTGAGACGGCTGATCGACACGAAGCATTGCGGAATGCCGCCCAAAGGTTCATAGCCGCTTGCGTGCCCTAAGACAGAGTTTCCGCCGCGGGGTAGCTTATACCGCCTTAATTTCTGCCAGTAACATTTTCCATCCCTGCATCAAGCGCCAACCTACGCCCTCGTCCAACGCGGACACGCCTGCGGCAGATGCCTACTCTAAAGAACCTATGAATCCGCCGAGGCTATCCTTTTCTGGTAAGTCTGAAGGTGCGACAGGGTGACGACTACTGTCGCATAAATCCTCCTCCGCGCTTTCTCTGAGGCGTTGCGTGAAAGCGAGCGCGCCCCTTACGTTGCGAGCCTGCCGCTCGGCGCGCGCGCTGAAGGTATGGGCAACGACGCCGGGCGGTAGAGTGCCGTTGAGGAACGCTTCAACCTTCCCGTCTAATTCGCCGCTACGATAAATCTTGAGCGCGAATGCTCCCAGTTGCGGGCATGAAGCGCCGCTCGACCCAAATCCTTTTGGCGAGATAGCTGATGTTCTCCGTAATCATATCCGAAAGAATGGGCAGGGATTTGTTTAGGCTTACGGGTGGGTACACCGCTGCGAATATTGTTTCATCTTTCAGCAATCGCGCCGCCCAACAACGGCATGCACCCGACCGCGAATAGCGTAGCTCTCATCCGCGAGACTTGCTTTCATTCGGCGGCTAGTCGCGGCGGGTGATGCCGAGCGTTAGATGGCTGTTGAATAGTTATGAAGCTGAAACCCAAGAGACGGCGGCTTTTAATCCTCTCAATCGTCTTAGTAGTAGGCGTTGGGCTGTTCCATTATGTGACGGGCGTGTTTGATTACATCCCGCGCTTGCGCGCCTCGGCCCAGAGTCCTGACGGCATACTGACCGTGAAGGTGTATCAGAAGCGGCTCACGCCGCGCCCGTTCTTTCCGCGCATGGGCGCGGTGGCGAAGGTCTATGATAAAGCTGGGCATCTGGTTTACGAGAACATCATTTTCCGCGATAGCGATTTTGATGACACGCTCGCCGAGGCTTTCAAGCAGATTACATTTGCGGGCGGCGAGATTCGGATCGGCCCCGGATTCTATGAGCCGAGTCAGGTCTATGTTATCAGGCGGGCGGATTTGCCGGTGCGGGAATGATTGCGGCTCCGCCATCTAACAACGCCATGCAGCCGACCGCGACCAGCGTTGCTTTCATCCGCGAGACTTGGCCCTTGCGCAGTTGGCCGCGCGGCGGCTGATAGCGGGCGTTATGCCTCTAATTGAATCTTAACAGGAACATAGCATTGAAAAAGAAGTACACCATCTCGTTTCATCCGACCTCAGTGCCGATTACAGAGCCGATCACTAAGTTCGGCGGTCAGCCTGTTTGGCTTGCTGAACCTGAATGGCCTTTGAGTAAAGAGACAGGCGAACCGATGAGATTCATCTGTCAGGTCGCTCTGTACCCAGAGATATTCGGTCATGTTGAGGGCAAGATAGCTTACATTTTCATGACCGACGGCGAGGATTACGTGGATGGGACATGGGAGCCAGAGGGCGGCGAGAATGCTGTTATCATCCAGCCGAACGGAGCGAACGGAGCGAGTAAACCACTCGATACCGGGCCAAGTTTATATGAGATGAAAGAGCAAGAAGGAGAAGGATTATTACAGTCAGTCCCATGTGAGTTTGCTGTGGAGTTGAAGCTCGGAGATGATCCAGAACGAGGGTTTGAAGATGATTTGGACGGGGCAGCTTATGAAGAGGTCAAGATTGGCGGCACGCCCATCTTTCTTCAGGGGGAAGAATATCCCGAAGGTGACGATTGGCGTCTCTTGCTTCAGCTAGATTCGGCATCTGTACCTTTTTATGTGAATTTCGGCGATGCTGGTGTAGGCTACGCTTTCATTTCTAACGATGGTCGCAAAGGTAAATTACTATGGCAGTGTGGGTAAGCGCGGCGAGGCATAACAACGCCATGCAGCCGACCGCGCATAGCGTTGCCTTCATGCGCGAGACGCCCTTCTATCGGAGGCCATTCGCGGCGGCTGATGGCGGGCGTTCGGCTGCTCACGTTGTCTTTGAAGCATGAACGCAAGACTTGTCGCTAATGAGCGGCGCGCGGCTCTTTACAAATGCAGTTGCCTGTTTCCCTTTCGCGCCGCGCCGCCGCGCGGCGTGGTATCTTGGATGCGGCATGGCGGAAGTTGAAGGGCTTCGGCTCAAATGGGCAGCGCACGTTGCTTAGTTTCTACAACGGGCAGCCGAACAACTCATTGCAGCCGACCCTCGCCAGCGAGTCTTTCATTATCAAGTTGCCTGATTCCTGCTGTGTTGTCGCTGGCGCGCTGGCTCGGTCGGCTGAATTCGGGCGTTAGATGGCTTTCTCTTTCGAGGGTTGATATATGAAAGAACCGAGCTGGCTCGTTCGCGTTGTCGAATATTTCTCAAACGAGACTGACGAATTGGCGGGCGAGTTTGCGCTGCCTCAAGTTGAATTGTCTGAGCTTCAGCGGCTTTGGAATGCGCCGTCTGACGAGCCGATGATTGAATGCTTCTCTATCGAAGAAGAGCAAGCGCCATTCTTTCGGGAGTTAGCTGGCATTAAGTTTGATTTTGCTCGGTACAGTTATTTTCTGGCGGCTTATACTACCGATTGGGAAGCAACGAAGCGTGAAGGCGGATACATGGGCTTGTTCCCGCCGCCCCGAGAGTTGCCGGCATTCCCGGAGGCAAGGTGCGTGCTGCCGAAGAGCGCCATCTAACAGCGCCATGCAGCCGACCGCGAATAGGCTGGCTTTCATGCGCGAGACGCCTTTCTAATCGCGTTGTTTCCGCGGCGGCTGATGGCGGGCGTTATGTCTCCGCTTCGCGTTCACTTAATGTGGTTCCCCGCCGCGCCTCTCTTGTCCAATGGCAGAGTTGAAATGTTCATCCAGAGGCTGCTCGAAGGTGGATCCTAGTTGAATCAAC
>Ga0081539_10003194_pt1 | contig 20724 bp, 18 predicted proteins | sample TabmetS4T2R2_FD_71023 | JGI IMG/M metagenome (GOLD analysis project Ga0081539, IMG submission 71023) | Tabebuia heterophylla rhizosphere microbial communities from the University of Puerto Rico - S4T2R2 | ecosystem: Host-associated > Plants > Roots > Rhizosphere ...
CATGCCGAAGACCGCCCCTTATCCCGCCCCCCCGTGGGCGGGGGGGAGCCGGGAGGAGCCGTACCGGGAGCCCGCCGATCCCTGGGGTGACCAGGGCACGAACGTGCCCCAGCCGGCGTGGGGCGGTCCGAGCGGGATCATCCCGCAGCAGCCGGCCGGGCGCCGGTCGGCGACGCCGGACAGCGGATCGATGTGGAGTGCGCCGCCACCGGCCCCGCCACGCCGCAACACCCTGGTCGTCGCTCTGGTCGCCGTCCTCGCCGTGCTGACGATCATCGGCCTCGGCGCCGCGGCGTGGTGGCTCAGCGAGCGCGACGACCGGACGGCTCAGCCGGCGCCGTCGGCGGCCCCGTCCACCCCCGCGAGTCCGGGTCCCGCGCCGCAGGGCAGCGAGGACGCCCGCTTCTACGTGGAGGAGGGCGACTGCGTGATCAATCAGGGCACCGACGACGTCCCCGATGTGCGCACCACGGCCTGCACCTCGGGGACCTACCAGGTGCTGAAGCGGATCAAGGGCAAGACCACGGGCGAGAAGGACGCGGAGAACAAGTGCTCACGGGTCCGGGGGTACACCAAGTGGTACTTCTACGACAGTCCGCTCGACGATCTCGACTTCGTGCTCTGCCTGAAGGAGTACAAGGACGCCGGCTAGCCCGTTCTAGCTTTGTCTAGCATCTCGGATAGATTCCGCTAGAGCGACATCGAGACAGACTCTAGCTTTCCCGCTAGACGGCCCGATACGGTGCTATCCGTGGATCCGGTGAGGAATCCCTACGCCCCCGGTGCCGGCCAGCGCCCGCCCGAACTGGCCGGGCGCGGCCGCGAGCTCACCGCGTTCGACGTCGTCCTGGAACGGGTGGCCCGCGGCCGGCCCGAGCGCAGCCTGGTGCTCACCGGCCTGCGCGGCGTCGGCAAGACGGTCCTGCTCAACACGTTGCGGTCGGCCGCGATCGGCCGGCTCTGGGGCACCGGCAAGATCGAGGCCCGTCCCGACCAGTCGCTGCGCCGCCCGGTTTCGGCCGCGCTGCACATGGCGATCCGCGAGCTGGCTGCGCACCACCGCAACCCGGACCGGGTCGACGAGGTCCTCGGGGTGCTCAAGGCCTTCGCGGTGCGGGCGGACGCCGGCCCGGACGGGCGGGGGACGGTCAAGCTACGCGATCGCTGGGCGCCGGGCATCGAGGTACCGGCCGCCCGCGGCCGCGCCGACTCCGGGGACATCGAGATCGATCTGGTGGAGCTCTTCACCGACGCGGCCTCGCTCGCCACCGACGTGGGCACCGGGATCGCGTTGTTCATCGACGAGATGCAGGATCTCCGCCCGGCGGACGTGTCCGCCCTGTGCGCGGCCTGTCACGAGCTTTCCCAGCTCGGTGCGCCGCTGATCGTGGTCGGTGCCGGGCTGCCGCACCTGCCCGCGGTGCTCTCCGCGGCGAAGTCCTACTCCGAGCGCCTCTTCCGGTACCAGCGGATCGACCGGCTCGACCGGGTCGCGGCCGATCTGGCGCTCTGCGCGCCGGCCGCGCGCGAGGACGTGGAGTACGAGCCGAAGGCGCTCGACCTGCTCTACGAGAAGTCCGGCGGTTATCCGTACTTCGTGCAGGCGTACGGGAAGGCCACCTGGGATCACGCGCCGCAGTCGCCGGTGACCGACAGCGACGTGCGGGTGGCCGCGCCGGAGGCGGAGGCCGAACTGGCGGTGGGCTTCTTCGGATCGCGGTTCGAACGGGCGACGCCGGCCGAGCGGGAGTACATGCGGGCGATGGCGACGCTGTCCGGCGATCCGGACAACGACATGGACGCCGCGGTACCGACCGCCGAGATCGCCACCGCGCTGGGCCGGAAGCCGGCCAGTCTCTCCCCCGCCCGGGACGCGCTGATCAAGAAGGGTCTGATCTACTCCGGCGAACGGGGCACGGTGGCGTTCACCGTGCCGCACTTCGGTCGCTACCTCCGGACGCAGCCGGTGTGACGGCGCGCCAAGGGGTATAACGAATTTCATGAAGCCCCTACGCACCGCCGCCCGCGCCATGCTCGCCTCGATCTTCGTGGTGAGCGGGGCTCGCATCCTCGCCAGTCCGGATTCCCGGGTCGACCCGGCCCGGCGGGTCACCGACCGGGTGGGGCCGCTGCTGGAGAAGGTCGATCCGCGCATCCCGACCGACGCGCGGAGCCTGGTACGCATCAAGGCGGCGAGTGACGTGGTCGCCGGACTCGCGCTGGCGACCGGCCACTTCACCCGCCCCGCCGCCGCCGTACTGGCCGCCGGCCTGGTCCCCACGACCATCGCCGGTCATCCGTTCTGGGGTGTGCCCAAGGATGAGCGTGCCCAGCACCAGACCCACTTCTTGAAGAACCTCGGCCTGCTCGGCGGCCTGCTGCTCGCCGCGGCGGACACCGAGGGCAGGCCGAGTCTGCGGTACCGCACCAGCCACGCAGTCGACCGCTCGCAGCGCTCGGTCCGGCGGGCGGTCCGGACGGCCAAACGGGACGCGAAGATCGCCGCGCTCTCGGCGACCGCCGCGCGCCGATTGCCCGGCTAACAACCTTGTCGCGATCCCCGCGTTAAAGCGGACGAGGGGCCGCGCGGTTGGTCTGCGCCTTCTAAGCTCGCTTCCGCTCGGCTGCGGCCCGACCGCCTCGACGCACACGTCGTGGCGGTCGTGGGCGTGCCGTGCCCGAGGACGAGAGCGACGGGGGTCGCGCCATGCCGGCGATGAGGGAAAGCGTGCGGGGCAGGGAGACCGTCGTGGTCGCGCTCGCCTGCATCGGCGCGCTCACGATCATCGGATTCTGCCAGGACCGGTACGGGTTGAGCGGGCTCGCCGTCGACCGCGACGCGGTGGCGGGGTGGCTGGCCGGGGACGGGCTGTACGCGTACCGCTCGCCGGTGACCCGGCTAGGCACCGATGCCTCGCCGGTGACCGCCCTGCTGCTGGCGCCGGTCGCCGGCCTGCCGCTCCCGGTGCTCGGCTGGTTGATCGGCCTGGGCGGGGTCGCCGCCCTGCTGCTGGCCCTGCTCGCGCTGGCCGGCCCGGTCGCCCGCCGGTACGGGAGGCCGCGCGGACCGGCAGTGCTCATCGCGGCCGCGCTGGCCCTGACGACCGAGCCGGTCCGGGCCGCGCTCGGCCTCGGCCATCTCGACCTCATCCTCTTCGGACTCGTCGTCGCCGACATCGTCGCCCTGCGCCGGGCGGCGTGGGCGCGCAGCCGTGCCGCCTGGTGGCCCGGGCGGCCGGCGTCTCAGCCCATACGCGGCTCTGCTGCCACCGGCGCCTGGTCCTCCGGACGTTTCCTCGCCGACCCGCTCCGCCGCGGCTGGGCAACCGGGGCGTGGGCCGGCGTGGGCACCGGCATCGCGACCGCGCTCGCGGTCGGCCCGGTGCTGTTCGTGGCGTACCTGATGGTGAGCCGCCAGTGGCGGGCCGCACTGACCGCGCTCGGCACGGCCGCGACGCTGCTGCTCGGCGCGGTGCTGTTCGCGCCGTCGGCCACCGCGACCTGGGCGGGGACCGTGCTGCCGCAGGTGGATCGCGGTGGGCCGATCGACAGCCCGGCGAATCAGTCGCTCGCCGGGGTGCTCACCCGGCTCTACGATTCAGCTGGGACGCCGGTGCTCGTCTGGCTCTCGTTCGCGGTCCTGCTTCTGGCTGTCGGTCTCATCCGGGCCCGATCCGCGCACGCCGACGGCGACGAGATCGCCGCGTTCACTTTGGTCGGCCTGGCCGGTGCGGCGATCGGGCCGGTCACCCGGACACCCGAACTGATCTGGCTGCTGCCGGCGGTGCTGATCCTCGTCAACGCGGCGGCCCGCCGTCGGGTGGTGGCCCGGCGGCCCCGGCCGAGCCGGTTTCCCGGCGCGGGTCGTGCGGCGGGCGCGGCAGTGGTCGTCGTGCTGCTCATGCTAGGTCCATCGTGGACGCCGGCGGGCAACGCCTACGCCTTCGCAGTGATCATCCTGTTGAACGCGCTGCCCTGGCGGCCCGGCGTGGCGCCGGCCCTCCTGGTCTACCGCCGTCCCGCTCCGGCCCGCCGGGTCCCGGCCATTCCCGGTCCTAGGGGCAGTTGACCCACTCTTCGGTGCCATCGGTGAAGACCTGCCGTTTCCAGATCGGCAGCCGCGCCTTCGCCTCGTCGACCAGCCGGGCACAGGCCACGAACGCCGCCGCGCGGTGCGCGGTGCTGACCGCGGCCACCAGGGCCACATCACCGATCCGCAGGGTGCCGATACGATGCGAGACGGCCACGGCGTAGACGTCCGGATCGGCGGCGATCTCCTCGGCCACCGCGCGCAGCACCGCCGCGGCGCTCGGGTGACCCTCGTACTCCAGCAGCGTGACGCCGCGGCCGGAATCATGGTCGCGGACCACGCCCTGGAACGAGACGACGGCCCCGGCGCGCCGCTCGGCCACGGCCTTCTCGTGAGTGGCCAGATCGAGGGGCGAGTTTACGACCTCCACGATGGCGATGACTCCGGTCATCAACGCTCCCCGGGAACGAGTGGCAGCGGAAGGAACGGTACGGCGTCGCCGGCCGCGACCTGGGCACCCGGCCGCACCACGAAGAAGCCGTGTGCACGCGACAGGCCGCGCAGCATCGCCGAGCCGACGTGGCCGACCGGTGTGGCGGACCGCCCGGCCGGGTCCAGCCGGGCCAGGACGAGATGCGTGAAGTCGCCCCGGCCGGGAACGGCCGTGCTCGCCTGGACCGCGGACAGTTCCGGTGCCGGGCGGCCCTGCAGGCCGGCGAGCAGCGGCGCGACCAGCGTGACCAGGGCGATCACGGCGGACTGTGGGTTGCCCGGCAGACCGGCCAGGAAACGCGGCCGCCCGTCGGAGCCGGAGACCCGGGCCAGCAGCATGGGGAAGCCGGGGCGGACGGCCACGGTGTTCACCACGTACTCCGCGCCGAGCTCGGCCAGCGCCGGATGCAGGTGGTCGACCGGGCCGCGCATCGTGCCACCGGTGGTGCAGACGAGATCAGCCGTCCGCAACGCGGTACGCAACGCACCGAGGTGCGCCTCGAGCGTGTCCTGGACCGGGCCGGCGACCGGGCCGGCGTCCAGCACCGCGCCGTACCTGCGCAGCCAGGCCGGTACCTGTGGGCCCAGCGAGTCGCGGACCCGCCCGGCACCCGGAGCGCCCGCGGTGAGCAGCTCATCACCGAAGACGCGCAGCGCCGCGCGGGGTGCCGGGCGTACGGTCAGTGACTCGTAGCCGCAGGTGGCCGCGACGCCGATCACGGCGGGGTCGACGGGCGTGCCGGCCGGCAGCAGCTCCTCGTCCTTGTGCGCCTCCTCGCCCGGCAGCCGCCAGTCGGGCACCGCACGCGGCTCGCCGCGGACCAGGCCGGCACCATCGCGAGTGGACTCCTCGATCCGGATCAGGGCCTCAGAACCGGGCGGCACCATCGCGCCGGTGGCGATCTCGACACAGGTGCCGTCCGCTTCCAGCGGCGGCGGGACCCCGCCGGCCAGCACGCGGCCGACCGGGCGCCAGGGCTGCGGGCCGCGCACCGCCCACCCGTCGATGCTGGAGGTCGGGAACGCGGGCAGATCGGTGAGCGCGCGCAGGGGTTCGGCGAGGGTACGCCCGTCCGCCTCGGTAAGCCCGACCATCTCGGCCACGCCGGCCGCGGCCCGGCCGGCCGCGTAGGCGAGGGAACGGGCCCGTTCCCAGTCCACCGGAGTCACGTTGTCAGCGCTCACCTGCCGAGCCTATCCAGCACCGGGTGCGGCCGTATGATCGCCGCCGCGAATCTGGTCGACGGTGTGCCGCAGCAGCGGCCCGAGCACGGCGAGGCCGTCCTTCGCCCCGCCCGTCGAACCCGGCAGGTTGACGATCAACGTGCGCCCGGCGACACCGGCCAGACCTCGGGACAGGGCCGCGGCCGGCACCCGGTCGCGGCTGTACGCGCGGATCGCCTCGGCGATGCCGGGAATCTCGAAGTCGAGCAGCCCCCGGGTGGCCTCCGGGGTCCGGTCGGTCGGCGTCACGCCGGTGCCGCCGCTGGTGAGCACGACGTCGACGCCGTCGGCGACGGCCGCGCGGAGCGCCTCGGCGACCGGCTCCCCGTCCGGTACGACGACCGGGTCGCCGTCCACCAGGCAGTCCAGCTCCCGTAGCCCGGCGACCAGGCGAGGACCGCTCGTGTCGGCGTAGACACCCGCCGCCGCGCGGTTGCTCGCCACGATCACCCTCGCCCGGATCGTCACGGGTGAGCCCGCGGTCATGGCCGGTCCTCCGGGCGTACCCACTCGCCGGTCTTGCCGCCCTCCTTGCGCAGGACGCGGACGGCGTCGATGCTCGCCGCCGGATCCACGGCCTTGATCATGTCGATGAGGGCGAGACCCGCCGTGGCCACCGCGGTGAGTGCCTCCATCTCCACCCCGGTCCGGTCGGCGGTCTTCGTGGTCGCGGTGATCTCCACGGCGGTGCCGGTGATTTCCAGATCGACGGTGACGGCGTGCAGGGCGATCGGGTGGCAGAGCGGGATCAGGTCGGGGGTGCGCTTGGCGCCCATGATCCCGGCCAGCCGGGCCACCGCGAGGGCGTCGCCCTTGGGTACGCCGGTCCCCCGAAGCAGCGAAATCACTTCGAGCGTCGTCACTACGCGTCCGGCCGCGATCGCACGGCGCACATTAGTGGTCTTCGCGGAGACGTCCACCATGCGGGCGGCGCCCGCTTCATCGACGTGAGTCAGCAAGGATTCCTCGGGCATAACGGGAGTTTATAGAAGCTTCTCCGAGTAACGCGTTCGTTCGTCGGCAGCGTCGGGCCCACAATTCATGAGAGCCCCACTTACTGATCTTCCTGCAGGTCAACCACTCTGCTGCCGCCAACGTATAAGGGGTTAGCCAGGTGGATTGACAACTTCACAGTGTTAGGGAATAGCCACGTTCCGCTATACGGACACGTCGGTCGAATGCCCAATTCCCAGTGCACAGAGTTTGCCGATCGAGACGCGCTGTAATCGTGAACCTCTCGATTGGCGCTTTCTGCGCAAAACGGCATCAATACCTATGAACTTCTCTCTCTCGGCTATAACGTTCCTCGCGTCGCGACAACGAGTGGGGAAACGGGCCGCCGGCCCGAATGAGAGTGAGGAGACGACCATGCGTCGTGGACAACTGGAATGGGGCTGACAGACGCAGGGGTGCACCATCCCGCCCATCACCCCTACGCTGGAACCCGAAGCATCAGCTTCGTTGCGCTCCGCGACGGGACCTAGGATGACAAGCTCCAACGACGACGCGACCGGTAAGCGGCTCTGGCTGCTCATCGGTCTCGTCGTCGTGGTGGCGGGAATCGCGGCGACGTCCCTCGCGGCGTACGCCGCCCTGCACCCCCCACCGCCGCCGGGCATCGCGGTGCTCCTCCTGGTCGCCGCCGTCATCCTCGCCAACCACCTGCGGGTCTACGTCCGCATCTCGTCCAGTCAGGACGGCACGACATGGGGCGAGGTTCCCATCCTCCTGGCCCTCACGCTGCTGCCCGCGGCCTGGGTTGTGCTGGCCGCTGTGGTCGGCAAGACGGTCCTGACCGTCCTCACGCGCAAGGATCTGCAAAAGGGTGCCTTCGCGATCGGCAAGGAAATTCTGACCACGAGCACCGCGGCGGCCGTCTTCCTCGCCATGGGGGTCCAGCCGAGCATCACCGATCCGTCGTTCACGCTGATGCCTACCGTGGTCGCGTTGATCGCGATGGCCCTCGTCGATCACGCGGTCTACCTGCCGGTGGTGGCCATCGCTTCCAGATCCAGCATTCGGCGGCTGGCCAGCAAGGACTTCGACATCAAGCTGGCTGGATACGTCGTCCGGCTGGTCGCGACGCTCGCCGTCGTCGCCGTGCTGGCTCTGGACGGGCACAAGCTGCTTCTGCTCATCCTGCCGCTGGTCATCTTCTGCATGCACCTCTGGCAGTCGCGCCGGGTGCGCACCCGCGAGGAGCGCGAGTCCTGGCAAGCGTTGGCCGCGGCGACCGACGAACTTAACGCGGTCGACCTGACCCACGTGCTGCACTCGGCGGTCTCCCGAGCCGCGCTGATCTTCTCCGCGGTCGAGGCGGAGATCGATCTCGACGCGGAGGAAGTCCAGCGTCGGGTCCGCGGCACCAAGAACGACGTGACCTTCGACGGGTTACCCGGCCCTGCTGCCCAGTACCGTACCGACGAGATCACCGCCCGCCTCGTGGCCCACGACGGTCTGCTCCGTGTCGGCACCTTGCGGCTCCGCTTCGGCGGTCCTGTCAAGCTCACCGAGTTCGAGCACTACAAGCTCAGGACGTTCGCCTCCGCGCTGTGCACGGCCATCCGCAACGCCTTGGCGTACGCGGAGCTCGCCCGGCTGAACGAGCAGAACGCGTACGCGGCCGCGCACGATCCGCTGACCGGGCTCCCGAACCGCCGGGAGCTCTACGAACGAGCCGGCCAGTACTTCGCCGGGCGAACCGAGGACGGCGTGGTCGCCCTTCTCCTCATCGACCTCAATCACTTCAAGGAGATCAACGACACGCTGGGGCACGGCGCCGGAGACACCGTGCTGCAGCAGGTCGCGCGGCGGCTCGACGACGCCGCCGCCGACGGTGATCTGGTGGCGCGGCTCGGCGGCGACGAATTCGCCGTGCTGCTCTCCAATCTGCCGACCCCGGCGCTGGCCGGCCATCGGGCGCGGACCATGCTCGCCACGCTGGAGCCGGCGATCGAGGTCGAAGGCATGGGCATCACGGTGGAAGCGGCTTGTGGCATCGCGCTCGCACCCGGCAGCGGCGGGATCGACGAGCTCATGCGGCGCGCGGACGTGGCGATGTATCAGGCCAAACGCGCCGGTCAGCCGATCGCGACATACACACACGCGCAGGACACGGCGGACCTCAGCCGGCTCATGCTGGGCGGTGAGCTGCACCGGGCGGTCACCCAACACGAGTTCGTGGTCGACTTCCAGCCGATCGTCGACCTGGGCAGCGGCGAGGTGATCTCGGCCGAGGCGCTGGCCCGGTGGCAGCACCCCGATCACGGCCATCTGACGCCGATCCAGTTTCTCGAAACGGTGGAGCGCTCCGGGCTGCTCCCCGCGTTCGCCGACGCCGTGCTCGATCAGGCGCTGGCCGCCTCCGACGCCTGGCGGGAGGCCGGCTTCAATCTGCCGGTCGCGGTGAACGTGTCGCCGCGCAGCCTGCTCGATCCCAAGTTCCCGGCCATGGTGCTGGCCCGGCTGCACCGCCATACTGTGCCCGCCGACCAGCTGGTGCTCGAGCTGGCCGAGACCCTGGCGATCAGCCAGCTGGATGTGGTCGGCCGTGCGCTCTCCGAGCTCCGAGAAGCCGGGGTGCGGCTGGCGCTGGACGACTTCGGCACCGGTGTCTCCCCGCTTTCCGTCCTCTCGCACATCCCGGTCCACCAGCTCAAGATCGATCGCGGGTTCGTCAGTTCGGTCGAGACATCCTCCGAGTCTGCCGCGGTGATCCGCTCCACCGTCGATCTGGCCCGGAGCCTGCACCTCACGGTCGTCGCCGAGGGGGTGGAGAGCGAGCCGCAGCGGCAGGCGCTCTGGGAACTCGGCTGTGTGGCCGGTCAGGGCCACCTGTTCGCCCGGCCGATGTCGTCGTCCCGCCTGCTCGCTACGATGCAGCGCGGCTCCGGCGGGCGGCCCGGCGTGTTGGCCGACGCCCTGCACGACGGTGGAGCCGTAGTGCGCATGCCGCGCCGACGGGCGACGGGCCAAGGCAGATCGTCTCTGCCACACTTGCCCGCGTGATCGAACCCGCCGGCCGCCTGCTCGCGCGCGTCGACCGGGCGGCGGGCGGCTTAGCGGCAGATCTCGTCCTGTACGCCGGGTCGGGCCTGTTCGCGGTGGTCACCGCGGCGACGTCGACCCTGCTGCCGCATCGGGCCTGGGGCGCGATCGCGGCCTGGGGCTACGCGGCTGCCGCGATCCTGGTGACGGGCCAGATGACGGTCCGGTGGACCCGGGCACAGTCCGCAGCGGGGCACGGTGGGGTCCCGGCGGGCCGCGGCCTCTCGGCGTACGCGGTGGATGGCACTCGCGTGCGCGCCGCACTCGGCTGGCTCACCGGCGTGGCCGCGGCCCTGATCCCGTTGGTAGTCGAAGCGGTGCAGCGCGCCGGCGGCCGGGCCGACCGGGCCCAGGAAGAGGTGTTGGTGGTCGAACGGATGGGCGCCCGGCTGGTGCACGACGGCACGCCCTACCTGGGACCGGAGGCGATCGGGGCGCTGCCGGCCGGCGAGCGGCTGACGGCCTACAGCCCCTATCAGCCCGGGATGGCGATCTTCGGCCTTCCCCGTGCCGTGACCGGCGATCACTGGTGGACGGACGCCCGCGTGTGGTTCGCGGTCGTGACCGTGGCCGCCCTTGTCGCCGCGGTGCGGCTGCTGCCGCGCACGGCCCTGCGGGTACGCCCGATCCAAGCCGTCAGCGTGCTGCCGATCTGCCCGTTGACGCTGGCCACCGGGGGCGACGACCTGCCGGTCCTGGCGCTCAGCCTGCTGGCCCTGGCACTGAGCGGCGCCGGCAGGTACGGCCGGGCCGGCCTCGCGGTCGGGGCCGCGGCGGCGTGCAAGCTCTTCGCCCTGCCGGTGGTAGCCGTCCTCGTGGTCCTGGCGATCGCCACCGGTCACGGCCGGCGCCTGATTCCGGGCGCCGTCGGCCTGCCGCTGGCCGCCCTGGTCCCGCCCGTCCTGATCGACCCGGACGCCGTGGTCGAGAACGTCCTGCGCTTTCCCCTCGGTCACGGCCTCGTCGCCAGCCCGGCGCAATCCCCGTTCCCCGGTCGGTTGATCTCGCAGAGCCTGCCGGGCGGCCGCTACCTCGCGGCCGCTTTGCTGGTCACGATCGCGGCGGCGATCACCGTACGCCTCGTCCACCGGCCGCCGCGCAATGCCGCACAAGCCGCGGCGGTCATCGGCTGGGGACTGCTCGCGGCGATCCTGCTGATGCCCACCACCCGCTTCGGTTATCTGCTGTATCCGGCGGCATTCCTGGCCTGGGCAACGGCTTTTCGTGACCCTCAGCAAGTGCACAGGAACACGAGCCCCGCACGGTGACCCGGCCTTGTACGGTCGGGGGATGCAGATGACCTGTCCGAAGTGTCATGGCGAGATGCGAGTGTACGAGCGCAGCGGCGTCACTGTGGATCAGTGCACCGAGTGCCGCGGCATCTTCCTCGACCGCGGTGAGCTCGAAAGGCTCTTCGAGGCCGAGTCGGCGTACAACAGGCAGGGAGCACCGCGCCCGGCCCAGGCGCCCGGCGCCTACGCCCCGCCGCCTCCCCCGCCGCACAGCGGCGGATATGCCCCGCCGCCCCCGCCTGCCTACGGCCAGCCCGCGGCGCACGGCTACCCGCCGGCTCCCGGGTACGGGTACCACGGTCACTACCGCCAGCAGGGGTACCACGGACATTACCGGCGCAAGAAAAGCTTCCTGCACGACTTCTTCGACTGAGCGGGCGATGGCGCGCACTCCGCGCACGGTCAGCGGGCGCGCCATCACCTCACCATGTGCCGTCGTCCCGGACGCGTCGCGCCGGGCCGTCGCCGGTGAGCAGGCCGACGAGTGCCTCGTCCAGGGTGCTGCCGACGAACCACTCGCCGGCCTGATCGAGAACGAAGACCCGGCCTCGCTCGTCGACGGCCAGCAGGGCGTCGCCGCCCTCGGTGCCGATCGGGAAGAGCGATTCCCCGGTCACCTCGGCGAACTCGGCCAGCACGGTCGCGGCGTACGCGCCCGGCACCGGGTCGAGGGTGAGCAGCCGGATCGCGCGGCGTTCTCCCGGCCCCCGCCGCCCGCACCGTACTCCGGGGAACTGAGCGACCGCCCGCCGCGCCGCCGGGAACGGCCGTAGCCGTCCGCTCGACGCCTCCACCGCACGCTCGATCGCCTCGTTGCCGAGCACGTCGATACCCATCCAGCCACCACCGGCCAGGGCCCGAGCCACCTCGTACGGGAACCTGCCGGGCTCGGGGATCCGGTCGGATCCGCGGCGCCACTCGGTCGTGAACGCGAGGTCCGACCAGGGCAGCACGGCGAGGTCGACCAGTGCACCGGTACACGTCTCACAGGGCCGGGCCGCTCGGCCGGCCAGCGGATCCCCCGGCTCCCGGACCAGGAACGCGTCGAACCCGGCCGTCCGCAGCCACGCCCGCGCCACATCGCGGTCCCGTCCGTGGCCGGACTCGTGCAGTGCGTCGGAGACGGCGATCAACTCGGCGTGCCGCTCCACGCCGCGTACTCTCGCGCCGGCCCGCAGACCGTCCAGATAGGCCGCCACCAGGGGATGGTGGTTGATCACCTGATCGCCCTTGGCGCCCTGCGCCCGGAAGACCCGGCCGTCGACGGCCAGCTGCGCCACCGTCGTGGGGCTGGGCCGGCGACGCATCTGGCGGAGCAGCGCGACGGCCGGATCCACGGTGGACGACGGCCGGGGACGGCGAACCCGATACAACGCGGCGATGTCGTCCGGGGGCAGAACCGGCCAGGTCGACAGCATCCCGGTCGCCCGATCGATCACCGTGCGCGCCCCGTCCCCGGGTAGCGGTCGCACCGTTGCGGGCGGCCGGGTCCAGATCACGTATCCCAGATCGAACTCCGCGAGCATCGGCTCGCATCCGTACCCGCGCTGCGCCGACTCACTACGCGCCCAGCCCGCGGCGATCTCGTCGGCCGCCGCTCGTGTGATCATGAGGCTCTCCTTCCGTTGCGCTCCGAAGTTACTCGACCACGCAAAGTTGCGGCGCCTCGATACTGTCACGGCGTTCGATGACACCTTCCCCTGCAGTGGGGCGAAGCCGCCTCGGCAGCTCGGACGGGAGGCGATGACCATGGCGCAGACCGCGGACCGCGACGCCAACCGGGTGCTGCGGGAACGCCTGGCCGACGTGCACGGGAGATACACCCGCCTGCGGTCCGACCTGGACGATCTCCAGCGCAGACTGGCCACGTTGCGGGTCAGCGCCGAGTCGGAGGACGGCTTGGTGCGGGCCACTGTGGGCCCTCGCGGCGAGCTGGCGGGCCTGGTCCTGGACCGGCGCGTTCATCGGCACCTGGACGCGGAACAGCTCGCGCACACCATCCTGGCAACCGCGCGGCGTGCCGCTGAGCGCTCGGCCGACGAGGTCCAGGCGTTGCTGGCCGGTTACCTCCCGCCGGAGGCCGTGACGATGCGTTTGCTGCGCGACAGCGACTTCGGCTCGCTGCTGCGCCGGCCGGACGGGATCGCGGGCGATGAGTGACTGCCGGCTCTGGCTCGACGCCGCGCAGGCCGCGGCGGGTGCGCGAGAATTGGGCGCGGCGGGCCGGCAGTTGGGGGCGCAGCGCCGGCGCGCCGGAGCCGACTTGGAGGCTGCCTCCGCCGCGCGGCCGTGGGGCGGCGACGACGTCGGCCGGACCTTCGACCGGCATTACCGGCCGGTCGAGCGCCAGGTGCTGGACGCGTGGGAGCAACTGGCGGCGTACGTGTCGAGCCTGAGCGACGCGGCGGCCGGATCCGTGCGGGACAACCTCCGCGCCGACGCGGCCGCCGGGCGGCGGGTGCGATCGGCGTACGGAGCACACCCGTGACCGCCTGCACCGAGCGGCACCCAGCCGTACCCCCGAACGGCCCCACCCGCGAGGGCCAGCCGTGACCGTGCTGCCCAGCCCGATTCCCCATCCGCTCGACTATTGCCCGTTCGACGTGCCGGGCTGGGCGTACGAGGCGCTCGAGTGGGTGGTCGGCTTCGACTGGCCGGCCGGTGACGAGGCCGCGACCTGGGATGTCGCCGATCGGTGGTTCGCGCTGGGCGGCGCCCTGGCCGAGCCCCGCGAAGCGGCGTCCGCGGCGGCGGTGCAGATCCTCTCCGGGTACGGCGGGACGGGCATCACCGCCGACGGCTTCCGGGCGGCGTGGGACGAGCTGGCCGCCGACGAGAACGCCCCGCTGAATGCGTTGGTGCAAATCGCGCACGAACTCGGCGATCTGGTCGAGGAGTGCGGGCGCGACATCGAGGCCGCCAAGCTGGAGGCCTGGATCGAGATCGGACTCTTCCTCATCGAGCTGACCGGCCTGGCGGTCGCCGTGACGCTCACCCTGGGCGCCGCGTCCCCGGCCGCGGGCGGCTTGATCGCGGCGACCCGGATCGCCGTCCAACAGATCTTCAGACGGCTCGTCGAGCAGCTCGGCAGGAAGGCGATGAAGCAGGCGGGCGCCCGCGCGGTCCAGCAGCTCGCCACTCGCCAGGGCCTGAGCCGCCTCGGCCGGAAGGCGCTCCGCGAGGGCGCCGACGAGTTTACCGACGAGGCCGTCACGAACGCCGGAATCCAGTTGTACCAGCAGTCCACCGGCCGGGCGGACGGGATGGACTGGGGTGACCTCGGGATGTCCGCCGCGGCCGGGCTGGCCGGCGGGACCGCGGCGGGCGGTGCGCATCTCGGCGCACGCGGTCACGGTGGCGCGTTCCGCGGGGCCGGCGGCGAGGTGCTCGCCGAGTTCGGTGCCGCAGCCCTCTACGGCGACCTGCCCGATGCGTCCGGGGTGGCGAAGTCGGCCGGCAGCGGGGGCGTCGGCGGCGGCTTGCACGGTGTGTCGTCCACGATCGACCTCGCTCACCTGACATCGGGCAGGTCCGTGCCTGCGCCGGCCGACCTGCACTCCGGCGGCGTGCCCATGGCCGGTGCCCCGCCGCCCACCTACGCCGGATCTCTCTCCACTGAGGCCGGACCGGTCACGGCGGGGGCCACGTCCTCTCCGGAGCTCCCTTCGGCGGCGCTCGAGCGGCCCCGCGCTTTGGATTCCCTTTTCTCGGTCTCGGACCGTCCGCCGTTGTCCTCTGACGCGACCTCGCCGGCAATCACATCCGCGGCACCCGGGACGGCGGATGTTCCCGATGGCCTCCCCACCAGAGATGCCCACACCTCAGCGCCGGCACTCGCCACGACGGGGTCACCAGGTTTGGCCATGACCGGATCGCCGTCCACCGACCTGGCGGCACCATCCGTGGCGGCGTCGACGCTCCCCGCCTCGGGTCCGGGTGCTGCCGCCGGACCCGCGATATCGTCCACGCCTCCCGTCACCGCTCCCGATGTGACCGGCAGCCCGCCAGCTCCTGTTCCGGAGGTGCCCCGGCCAGCCGACCGGCCTCCACTGCCCGATCTGGACCGGATCGCCGAGGCCCTCGGCCCCCGCCCGGCGCCCCGACTCGACCAGCCGCTCTATCTCCCGCTCGAGCCGGACGCTCCCGCACCGACCTGGACGTCGCGTCCCGTCCTCACGCCGGTCCCACCCCGCGGCTCCCCGCCGCTACCCGGTCGGGCATTCCTGCCGACACCCTTGCGGGACGAGGACGGATATTTCGGATACGCCGACCAAGCTCGGCGAGTCCACGAGCTCAACCGCCGTGACGAGTACGTCGCCTACCTGACCACGCTCGCCGAGGAGAGCCGCGGCAGGGTGCTCGACCTCGGGCGACAGGCCGACGAGGCGTTCCGCGTCGGCTCCACGCTCCTAGGCGAGCACCACCGCCGCCGGGCCACCCAGCTGAGCGTCGTGATCGACGAGATCGAAACGGAGATCGGTCTGATCGGAGCCGGTGAACTGGCACCCGATGTGATCGACGTAGGCCCGCAGGAGTGGGCCCGCATCAACGACGACGTCGGCGTCCTGGCGCCGGGCGGGGTGCGGACCGACGAGCGGTCCGCCCTGACGGGCAGCGGCGGCGGCCTGCCGATCGATCGGACGCGACGTTACAACACGTACGGTGGGCTGCGGCCCCCTCTCGCCGTACACCAGGCGGACCTGGAAAATGCCGTGCCGCGAGACGGCGACGGCCACGCACAACGTCTCGCCGACCCCCGAGTGGGCACCTGGTTCACTTTGGCGAACGACGGCGGCCCCGCCGCCGATCCGACCCGCGGCATCAATTGCCTCGACAGCGTCCTGGCGCTCTACGACACGTACATGCACGGCCGGCCGCGCGTCTCGGCGCCGAGGACCTTCGACGCGTACGCGCACGGCGATCCGAACCGCCCGGTCGGTGGAGAGTTGGCCGGAGTCCACCGTATTCAACTGGCTACCGGCAGCCGCTTCCAGAATCTGTGCCCGTACCTGGGCGGCTCCGAACCCGCCCGGGCCAAACCCGCCATGGATCTGGCGATACGGAATCTGACGAACCAGCTGCACAACCGCGGGCACGGCGCGTTCGCCTTCCTCCTGACCGAATTGGAGGGCGGAGGCTGCCATTGCTGGGCCGCGATCAACCAGAACGGGACGATCCTGTTCCTCGATCCTCAGGTGGGCAGGATCGCCGAGGATACGCCGATGTACCGGCACGAAGGCGTACCGGCACCCGCCAATCTCGTTTCGATGGACGCCCTGGTGGTGGACGGAAGGGGCGAGCCCGCGCCGCTGCCCTTCCACGAGCCAAGCCAATGGGACACCTGGGCGCAACCGACCGGCAATGAGAACTCGACCAACGAGGAGGCCGAGCGGCTCGCGTTGGAATCCCTGAGCCGTGAGGAACGGTCAGCGCTCGACAACTCGATGGCGGAAGCTGTGGCGGCTGCCGAGACGGTGTCCTCCGATCTTCACCGCATCGTGGCGGCGTTGCCGGTCGACGATGCCGAGCGGCCGGTCATCGTCTGTGAAGAACACAGGGTCATGCCATCAAGACGCGCGGATCGCTGGCCAGGAAGGTTCAGAAGCGACTCGCTCTCAGCTCGGTGCCTCCCGAAGCTGTGTTCAGCGCAGTCAAGGACCGCGTCCGGTTCTCAGTCCAAGTCTCCGAGCACCGATACGGGCGATCGGTTCGCGCCGTCCTCGACGGACTGCACGAAGCGGGTTACCAGATGACCGAGATGGAAAGTTTCTGGGTGGACCACGGACGGCACAACGGACTCAATGTCAATGTCGTGACAGCGGATGGATTCGTCCTGGAAATTCAGTTTCCGACTGAACTCTCCCGCCATGCCGGCGACCGTACGCATAGCTATTACGAGGACGTTCGCCACGACAGCGTGTCGGCCGCCGAACGGGTCCACGCTTTCCTCGAGATCCTTCGTATCAATAGGGATCTGGGCGTCTTCCACCATCGACCTGAGGGTTTAGAACTGCTGGAGGATTTGCCTACCGCGCATTGCGATCACGTAGACACGACGTTCGGCGCGTGGTTACGTAGTAGGCCTGGCCTGCTCGCGGCATATCAGATGACATGCATCGGCCGGTCGCGGTCGGTGGGTTGGGTCGAGGTGTACGCCGTTCGTGGTGTTGACGACCGGGCGATTCGGGGGGCCTCCTCAGCTCAGACGCAGCATTTTCTGCGTTGGACATCGATGGTCACGGAGCTTGAGGAGGTCCCGCGATGTCAATCGTAGGCGGCTTGGACATCCACCGGAAGCAGCTGACATTCGACTGGGTCGACGAGCAGAACGGCAAGTGGGAACGCGGCCGGATCACCCCGGCCGACCGGGAGCACCTGGCCGACTGGCTGACCCGGTTCGACGGGGTAGGGCAGGTGGGGTTCGCGATGGAAGGCTGCACCGGCTGGCGGTACATCGCCGAAGAGATGAGCAAGGCCGGCGTGATCGCGCACTTGGCCGAGCCGGCCGACACGTCCGCGTTACGCGGCCCGAAACGGCGGGCCAAGACTGACAAGGCCGACGCGAAGCTGCTCCGCGAACTGCTCGCGGCGGGCCGGCTACCCGAGTGCTACATCCCGCCGGCACAGGTCCTCGAATGGCGGGCGCTGCTCGAGCTCTACCAAGATTTGCGGACCCAGCACACCGGCTGGGCGCAACGCATCCAATCGGTCTGCTTCCATCAGGGCACCACCGCGCCCGGGCAGGCCGGGATCGTCCGCGGCGACCGGGCCCGGCTCAAGAAGATCGTCGACGAGCAGCTGTCGATCTCCGGCCGGCTGCAGGTCAACACCGCCCTGGCCCTCATGGACACCCTCGCTGATCACCTCGACCGGCTGCGCCGCCGGCTGCTGTCCACCGCCCGCGGCGTGACGGGCGCCCGCGCGTTGATGCACGACATCTACGGCGTCGGACCGCTGAGCAGCCTGGCGTTGTGCGCGTGGCTCGGCGGCGCCGACCGGTTCACGTCCTCACGCAAGGCGGTCCGGTTCGTCGGGTTAGACATCACCGTGCATTCCTCCGACGGCAAACGCAGCCCCGGCCGACTCTCCCGGCAAGGCCCCGAAGTGCTGCGCTGGCTGTTGTTCGAAGCTGCGAAGACCTCCGCCCGCGCCTGCGCACCCGGCTACGGCTACTACACCCAGGTCAAGGACCGCTACGACGCGAACCGTGCCTGTCTATCCCAGGCCCGCCGCATCGTCCGGCACGCCACCCACATCCTGACCGGTCTCGGCGACGACGCGTTCACCATCGTCGCCCAACCCGCCGCAGCCACCACCATCGCCCGCTGAACCAGCAGGACCGGGCCGGCGAGGACCGGCCAGCCCGACGTCAACGATGACGGGCACCAACGCGGCCAGCTCCCTCCAGTGCACTGTCAGACCGTGCCACCACCGACAACCTCGGTGACCACGGACGGCCCAGTCAGACTGAGCGGCCGCACCCCGGCAAGGGGGCCACCCGATCAATCATCATGTCGCGGACACGAAACCTCGTCCGACGGCCATAGGTAAGTCTGGCTGCCACCTCGCCACCCACCCGCACGGCAACGCGAGCGAACCCCGATCCCCGTGAGGAGCCGCGACTACACAGGCCAACCATCCGCATCCGAAACTCGCCCAGTCCAGACGGCGAGACAGATCCACCTTGCTCAAACCTCTTCAAACAATCACGAAACTATCCCTGGACAGACACCCTCATGCAGGTAAGCGCGCGGACGGACGGACGACGGACGACGGACGACGCCAGGTGTCGCTGAGCCCGATCGCCACCAACGTTTCACGAAGCTCTTGTCTGACTGTGTGTTTCAGTGTGTGAAGGGAAGCTGGCGTTCTGTCAAATAAAACGTTCGTGCCTACACCGGAAATAGGTCCGATTCGGCACCCGGCACCCTAAGCTCCTTGCGAATAAGTCGCAGAAGCTTGGACTCAGCGTTGAAGTACTTCTCCCGTAGCTCTTCTACTCTTCCGTCATTGAGCGACGCATCCGTTCCCCAGTGGAGTGCGGCGAAGTAAGCTCCTGACGAGGCGAGTGCGACTGCGGCGGATCCGAAGATCGCCAATTGATTGGCGTCTGCGAGCGCCTGATCGTCCCACCCCACAGGCAACGGCCCCGAACCCTTGCCATTGGAATGCTCGTCGGCGATCTTCGCCATCGATCGAAGTGATTTGTAAAACTCAACATATGCCCGCTGGCGCTGGTCGAAGGTACGCGCTAGATCTTCGCGAGCCCAATGCTCGCGCTCACGCCGGCTTTCTCGCTCCCAGATGGCCATCTCCCGCCGATCGGCGCGTCGTTGCGTGATCAAGACCCCGGCGATGCCAGCTGTCACGGTTCCCACAACGCCTAGTGCAGCCACTACCAGAGGCACCCACAAAGAGGTTTGCATGGTGTGATGGTGGGCCAATCGCACAAGTTGGTCTAGGTTAGCCCGTTAGCCGTCGCGTGTGTTCACATCGCACAGTGTCCCGGACACTAGTTGAAACTCGTGCTGGTCAGCGTTCTCCAAGGAGTTACCGCCCTTTGACCGACTTGAGTCCGCAATCCGAGCCGGTTTAATCACGAAGCGACCCTGCTTCATACGAGCACAGGAGCCACGAGCGCCGATGAAGTGGCGCCCAACTGACATGCCTCTGGCTCCACATCCACCCAGGAACCCAGACCAACCGCGCGGACATCACGCCACCAGACGAAGGGAGGCCAACGATCATCATGAAAAACACGACAACAGAGGGGAGAAATCGCAGCATACGAACGTGCAAGACGCTGGACATCGAGAACGGGCAGCTCAAGACGTCCCTGGACGTCCCACTGAGTGAGGCCGCCGCGGATGTGCTGTGGCGCATCATCGACCGCGCCCGGAAGACTCGACAGGCATGAGGTTCGCCTTCTACGGACGCGTCTCCACCGAGGACCAGCAGGACCCGCAGGCATCGAAAGCCTGGCAGCTCTCTCGCGCTCGAAGCCTGATCGAGCCGGCCGGCGGCGAGATCGTCGCCGAGTTTTTCGATATCGGGCTCTCGCGTTCGCTGCCGTGGAAGCGACGCCCCGAAGCGCACCGCCTGCTCGACACCATCAAGAGCGCCGGGCGGGACTTCGACGCGGTGGTCATCGGCGAGCCGCAGCGTGCCTTCTACGGCAGCCAGTTCGGCATGACGTTCCCGGTCTTCGTGCACTACGGCGTCGGGCTGTGGGTGCCGGAGGTTGGCGGCGCCATCGATCCCGGCTCCGACGCGCACGATCTCGTGATGGCCCTCTACGGCGGCATGAGCAAAGGCGAGCGCAACCGCATCAAGATCCGCGTTCGGTCTGCGATGAAGGCACAGACCGAGTTGGAAGGCCGGTTCCTCGGCGGACGTCCGCCGTACGGTTACCGGCTCGGCGACGCCGGCCCGCACCCGAACCCGGGCAAGGCCGCCGAGGGCAAGCGCCTCCACACACTGGAACCCGACCCGGTCACCGCGCCCGTCGTGGAGCGGATCTTCACCGAGTACATTGCCGGACGCGGCATGACCTCGATCGCCCGCGGCCTGACTCAGGACGGCACCCCGTGCCCGTCACAACATGACCGGCGCCGCAACCCGCACCGCGCCACCGAGGTG
>Ga0081539_10003195_pt1 | contig 20714 bp, 18 predicted proteins | sample TabmetS4T2R2_FD_71023 | JGI IMG/M metagenome (GOLD analysis project Ga0081539, IMG submission 71023) | Tabebuia heterophylla rhizosphere microbial communities from the University of Puerto Rico - S4T2R2 | ecosystem: Host-associated > Plants > Roots > Rhizosphere ...
GTCGGGCTGGTGGCGCGATAGGCCGGGCTGCGGGACCGAGAGGGGCGCTGCCCCTCTCGGGCTCTCCCCGCTGGGGGGCGAGCTCGCCCCCCAGACCCCGAGGGCAGGTTCGGAAATGGGAAGGGGCACAACCCGCACGCCGCTTCAACGGGCAGAACCGCCCCTTCCCATTTCCGAACCTGTACACCAACGCGGGGTCCGGGGGGCACGGCTGCCCCCCGGCGGGGACTTGGGCCCCATTCGAAGGCGCGAAGCGACTTCGACGGGAGCCGGGCCAGGAGGGGCAGAGCCCCTCCTGGCCCGCACCACGAGTATCGCGCTACGCTGAAGCACATGCTCGCCGCCGCCGATCCGCTGATCCCGCCCATGCCGGTGCCGCGCAAGCGCGTCTCCACCGCGCTGCTCGCCCTCTGGCAGGCGCGCGGCGACATCCTGCCCGCCTTCTCCGAAGAGGCGTATGAACGCCAGGTCATCGCGCTGCGCCTGCCCGCGCATCGCATGCTGATCGCCAATCACCCCGAGGTGGTGCGCCACGTCTTCATCGCGCGGCAGGACAATTACCAGCGCAAGTCCTGGTTCATGGAGCAGGCGCTGGCGCCGGTGGTGGGCGACAGCCTGTTCATCAACCATGGCGAGGTCTGGGCGGAGCGGCGCGCCGTCGTCGCGCCGCCGCTGCATCCGGCGCGCATCGGCGGCTTTCATCCGCTGTTCGTGCAGGCGGCGGAGGAGCTCGCGGAGGATCTCGCCCACGCCGCGCCGGGGCGCGTGGATCTCGCGGCCGCCTTCGCTGCGGCGACGGCGCGGGTGATGATGCTGGCGCTGTTCGGCGCGCCGGCGCCGCGCGAGGATGCTGCCGCGCTGGCCACCGCCTTCACCGCCTATCAGGCGGCCGCCGAGAGCGTCGATCTGCGCTACATGCTCGGCCTGCCGAACTGGCTGCGCGGAGGGCAGAGCCGCACGGCGCGCAACCGTGCCGGCGCGCTGCGCGCGCTGATCGCGCGCAACCTCGCCGCCGTCGCGGAGGCGCCGCCGCTGCTCGCGGCGCTGCGCGACGCTCAGCGCGCCGAAGGCGGGGCGGTCCTGCAGGGCGAGGCGCTCGTCAACGAGGTGGCGATGATGCTGCTCGCCGGCAGCGAGACGGCGGCCAATGCGATGACCTGGGCCACCTATCTGCTGGCCGCCGATCCGACGAGCGCCGCCGCGCTGGAGGCCGAGCTCGCGACCCTGCCGCCCGGCCGCGCGCCGGATGCCGATCAGGCCTCCGGTCTCGCCTTCACCCGTGCCGTGCTGCAGGAGGCGATGCGGCTCTATCCGCCGGTCGCCATCCTGTCGCGCCAGGCGCGTGCCGCGGACCAGATCCGCCGCTGGACCATCCGCCCCGGCGACACGGTGATGGCGATCCCCTGGTTGCTGCACCGCCACACCGCCCTATGGGACCGGCCGCACGCCTTCATCCCTGCCCGCTTCCTGCCGGAAGCCGCGCGCCGCCAGCCGAAATTCACCTATATCCCGTTCGGGCTCGGCCCGCGGGTCTGTGCCGGCGCGGCCTTCGGCATGGCGGAGATGACGGTGTTCCTGGCGGTGCTGATGCGCCGCTTCCGGTTCCGCGTGCCGCAGGGTTGGGCGCCGGTGCCGCATTGCCGGCTGACCTTGCGGCCGCGCGACGGCATGCCCCTCGAGGTGGAGTGCCGCGGGCCGGCCTGAGAAAAAAGAAAAGAGTGGGGGCGGAGTTCACCGCGGCAGTGCCGCGACCCCCCACACCCCCACCTCCTTTTTTTGGCTTATTGGCTCGGTCTCCTCCCGCACTCTCAGGCGCCATGCCGTTGTCTCGTTCAGAACGGAGCGCGCCACGCGCGCCCCGGGGCCACTCAGCACACCCCCACCAGCCGCGCCGCCGCGCCACGCGTCACCACGACGATCGCGCGCTGGCGGAAGCGCCGGGCCAGCACCGCGGCGCGCTGCGGCGGTATCGCGAGCAGTAGGTGGTCCTCGCCCCAGCCACGTCCGGCGCCGTGGCCTTCGGCGCAGCGCAAACGGCGCGTCGCCTCCGCCAGCCGCCGCATGGCGCGGCGGTTCCAGCCCGGCGGCATCTGCCGGCTCAGCGGGTTCCACGCGGTGACGAAGGCGCCGTGCCGGCTGCCCAGGCGGCGCAGCAGCGCGTCGATCGCGGGGCTGCGCCTCCCGATGCACGCGACCGCGCCCGCCGCCTCGTATGCGGTGTCGCGATAGGCGCGCAGCAGCCGTGCCGTCATGCGAGGTGCAGCAGCATGGCCTTGAGATAGGCGCTTTCCGGCAAGGCCGGATGGACCGGATGGTCCGGCCCGGCGCCGCCCTGGAACAGGATGCGCGCGGCGCGGCGGGCGCGATGCACGCCCCAGGCAACGGCTTCGGCGAATTCGCCCGCTGCGACGTGATGGCTGCAGGAGGCGAGGAACAGAAAGCCGCCAGGCGCGGTGAGGCCCACCGCAAGCCGCGCCAGCTTGCCATAGGCGCGCAGCGCCGCCGGCTGGTCCTTGCGCGTCTTGGCGAAGGCGGGCGGATCGGCGACGACGATGTCGAAGCGCGCCCCCGACGCCGTCATGCGCTCGAGCGTCTCCATGGCCTCGCCCCGCACCGCCTCCACGCGCTGCGCGAGGCCGTTGCGCGCGGCGGCGTCCCTCGCAAGCGCCAAGGCGTGCTCGCTGCGGTCGAGCAGGGTGACATGCGCGGCGCCGGCCTCGGCGCAGCGCAGCCCGAAGCCGCCGGTGTGGCAGAAGGCGTCGAGCACGCGCGCGCCGGCGGCGAGCCGCGCCACGCGGTCGCGGTTCTCGCGCTGATCGTAGAACCAGCCGGTCTTCTGGCCGCCGAGCAGGTCCACGGGGAAGCGCAGCCCGCCTTCCTCGACCATTGCGGCGGCGTCCTCGCCATGGAGCGGGCGCACCTCCTCGGCGAGGCCTTCGAGGCGGCGCACGCCGGCATCGTTGCGCGCGACGACGGCGCGCGGCGCGAGCAGCGCAGCGAGCGCCTCGGTGATCGCGGGCAGCGCGGCGTCCATCCCCGCGGTGTTGGCCTGCACCGCGAGCGCCACGCCATAGCGGTCGATGACGAGCCCGGGCAGCCCATCGGCCTCGGCGTGGACGAGGCGGTAATGCGGCGCGCCATAGAGACGCTCGCGGAGCGCCAGCGCGGCGCCAATGCGCGCCCGGAACCAGGCTGCGTCCACCGGCGCGGCGGGGTCATCGTCCAGCTTCCGCGCGGCGATCAGGCTGTGCGGGTTGAAGTGCCACGCCCCGTGCCGCACGCCGTCATCGCCCTCGAGCCGCACCACGCCGCCCGGCGGCAGCGCCGTGGCCGCGGCGGTCATCGCGATCTCGTTGGAGAAGGCCCAAGGGTGGCCCGCCTTCACGCGGCGGTCGCGCCCGGGCAGCAGCCGGAGCAGGGGCCGCTCGGTCATGTCTTGCATCCGCGGGCTATGACGCCGAAGCCGTTGGGGGGCAACGCGCGCCACGGGGTGGAAGAAAAAAGACTGAGGAAGGGAGATGAACTCCCTTCCCCAGACCCCATCCCTCCTTTTTTTGGATACTTGGCGCTGGTGGCCTCCGCACTCTCGGGGGATGCAGCGTTGCCGGGTGGAGAACGGCGGGAGGCTGTTGCAGCGCGATGCGCTACGGGGCAAGGGTGGGGGTATGCGTGTCGTCCGCACCCTCGATGACCTGCGCCGCGAGAGGGCCGCACTCCGCGCGCGCGGCCGCCTCGCCCTGGTGCCGACCATGGGGGCGCTGCATGAGGGCCATCTCGCGCTGATCGCGGAGGGGCGGCGGCGGGCGCCGGCGGTGGCAGCCTCGATCTTCGTCAACCCGCTGCAATTCGCCGCGAACGAGGACCTCGCCCGCTATCCGCGCGACGAGGCGGGCGATCTCGCCAAGCTGCGCGAAGCCGGCTGCGACCTCGCCTGGCTGCCCGATGTCGCCGCGATGTACCCGCCCGGCAACGCGACCGCGATCGAGGTGGCGGGGCCGTCGGAACATTGGGAAGGCGCGCACCGGCCTGGCCATTTCCGCGGCGTCGCCACCGTCTGCTGCAAGCTGTTCTGCCAGATCCAGGCCGATCTCGCGGTGTTCGGGGAGAAGGACTGGCAGCAGCTGCAGGTGGTGCGGCGCATGGCGCGCGACCTCGACCTGCCGATCGAGATCGTGCCGCATCCGACGGTGCGCGAGGCGGACGGCCTCGCCCTCTCCTCGCGCAACCGCTACCTCGCGGCGGCGGAGCGTGCCCGCGCGCCGCTGCTGTTCGCGGAGATGTCGCGCGCCGCCGCGGCGCTGCTGCCGGGCCGCGCCACCGCGCCGCCGCTCGCGGCGGCACGCGCGGCACTGGCGCAGGCCGGGTTCGGGGTGGATTACCTCGCGCTGGTCGAGGCGGAATCGCTCGCCGCGCTGGAGACGGTCCCGGACGCGCCGGCGCGGCTGATCGCCGCGGCGCGCCTCGGGCCGGTGCGGCTGCTCGACAACCTGGCCGTGGGCACGCCCTGAGCGCTCAGCGCAGCGGCTTGCCCATCTGCGCCTTGACCTCGTCCATCGCCTCGCCGAAGCGGCGGTTGAGCACCGCGAGCGCCTCGGAGCTGGACTTCTGGATCAGGTCGGCGAGCTCCCGCATATTGGCGACCGCCTGCGCATAGGTCGCCTTGGCGAGCTCGGCCTGCTTCGCCGCCTTGTCCTGCGGCGCATCGGCATTGGCGAGCGCGCGCATCGCCTCGGTGATCTCGCTCACCGATTGCTGCAGGATTTCCATGTGGCGCTTCGCCACCGCCTGCGCGCCCTCGAGCGCGACGCGGTTGGCGGTGGAGATCGCCTCCATGTTCTTTCGCTGCGCCGTGGCCAGCGCCTCGAGATCCGGCATCGCCGGGATGCGGAACTCCGACATCATCCTCATGAGGTCGAGATCGGGCTTGAAGGAGGGTTCGGCCATGGCGGGGGGGCTCCGGGCTTGCGCCCCGATCCTATCCGCGCCCCCCGCAACCGCGTGAGAAATTCATGCGTCGGCCTTCACGCCGCAGTGGCGGTGCCGGCCCTGGGCAGCAGGCGCAGGCTGCGCCCGGCCTGCTCCGCGCGATCGAGCGCGCGGTCGAGCGCCGCCATGGTGGCGGCAAGATCGGGCTGCTCGTCCTCCGCCCAGGCGCGCAGGGTGGCGAGCCAGACGCCGATCATCATCGGCACCATCAGCGCGCCGAGCGCGCCTTCGGCCTCGATCTCCGCCGCATCCAGCATCCAGCGCATGGAGACGGCGAGCGGCGGCAGCAGGGCGAGCGACAGCCCAGGGTTGCGCCGCGCCTCCTCGAGGAAGCGCGTGAGGCCGGCGCGGTGCGGCTGCATCGCGTCGATGCGGCGCATCAGCACGTCGAAGATGCGGTCGCGCGCCGCGCCGCCCTGGCCGGGAACGGTGCCCTGCAGCACGGCCGCATCGACCGCGCGCAGGTGGAACAGCAGCAATTCGCAGCGGGTGGCGAAACGGTCGCGCAGCGCCGCGGCGGGGAGGCCGGCCTCGGCCGCCAGCCGCCGCATCGAGAGTCCCTGCCAGCCATGCGCCGCCACCACGCGCCACAGCGCCGCCAACAGGGCGTTGTCCTGGGTCTCGCTCATGCGCGCCACACTAGGGCCTGTCGGGATTCACCGCGAGTGGATGACGGCGGCGGCGAGACGGATCATGGCCGGGAAGCCGGGGCCTCGCTCGCCGGTGCGCAGGGCGAGGCGTTCGAACGCCGCGAGCCCGCGGACGAAGCGCTCGGTCGGATGGCGCCATCCGCAGGCCTCGGCGTCGATGCCGAGGGGGATGGAGCGGCGGGGACGCCTGCGAGGTTCGCTGCCCTATCGCAGCGAACGGAGCGGATCAGCAGGCCACTGAAGACATGTCCCGATTCCGGAGTGAGCGGCCAGCCATGGGCAAGAACTTCGGAATCGGGACGCTGGAGCGTTTTCATCCGCAGTGTACGCGTTCGAAGAAGACTGGGGGCGGAGAGAACTCCGCCCCCCAGACCCCCCACCTCCTTTTTTTGATTACGGGGAAGCGAGGCCAGCTCCGATCTCAGCCCGACAACGCGGCGGCGCCTGAGAGTGCGGGAGCAGCAAGCGCCAATACGCCAAAAAAAGGAGGTGGGTGTGTGGGGGCGGAGTTCTCTCCGCCCCCACTCCTTCTTCTTCTGATTCCAGTTCCGGCGAAACCGCTCTAGCGCGATTCCCCAGCCTCAATCCGCGGCGAGCGCCATGCGGCTGCGGTTCAGCACGCCCATGATGTGGTCTTCCGCCGCGTCCACCGCCGCGTCGGTCTGCCCGGGCGTGTAGACGTGGCCCATGCCGGGAAGCACGCGGTAGTCGATGCTGATCCCCTTCTGGGTGTTCAGCTTGTCCACCAGCTTGCGCACCGAGGGCTCGGGCACCAGCTCGTCCTCGGCGCCGTGCAGGATCAGTCCGTTGCACGGGCAGGGCGCCAGGAAGCCGAAATCGTAGTGCGACGCGGGCGCGCTCAGCGAGATGAAGCCGCCCATCTCCGGCCGCCGCATCAGCACCTGCATGCCGACATAGGCGCCGAAGGAATACCCCGCGACCCACAGCATGGAGGCGTTGGGGTTCACCGCCTGCAGGAAGTCGAGCCCGGCGCAGGCATCCGAGATCTCGCCGATGCCGCCGTCGTAGCGGCCCTGGCTGCGCCCGACCCCGCGCATGTTGAAGCGGAGCGTGGAGAAGCCCATGGCCTGGAAGCGCTGATACAGGGCGTAGACGACCCGGTTGTTCATCGTCCCGCCATGCAGCGGGTGGGGATGCAGGATCAGCGCGACCGGAGCATTCGGCCTCTTGGAGTGGTGGTAGCGACCCTCGAGCCGGCCGTCAGGCCCGGCGAACATGACCTCAGGCATCGTCCATTCACATCCAGGTGGCTTGGCCGCGTGGCGCGCTGCGGGGATCGGCGCAAGCGCGCAACCGGGGGCATGACCCCGCAGCCCGCCGCTCCCGAACCTCGCGGCGCGCCGCGCCGCGTGTTTGGGGAACCACGAACCCGCCCAGCCGCCCCCTGGCCGCCGGATCGTGTCCTCCCCCAAGGCCGCACCGGCTCCCCCGGGCCAATTCTTGACTGGCCCGGTCGGGATCAATAGCCTCGCATCAACGACTTGGCGTCGTGGACATCTGGCTCCGTTGTGCCTTGGGCCCCCGGGCCGGTTCCCGAACCCCGGGGACACGCCAATATAGGAAGGGCGATGGCCCTGTCATAACGGATTCATGGCTTGGCCGACATGTGCGTCGATCTGATCAGGGTTGCAGAGGGAGCAGATTGAAAGCCCATGCGTCTCTCCACCCGCGGTCGCTATGCCGTCATGGCCCTCACCGAAATCGCCGCCCGCGAGGCTTGCGCGGGAGGCTGTTGCCGGCCCGTCAGCCTCACCGAGATCGCCGCCTCGCAGCTTTTGTCCGTCGCGTACCTTGAACAATTGTTCGGGAGGCTGCGCCGCTGCGGCCTGGTCTGTTCCGCCCGCGGTCCCGGCGGCGGCTACCGGCTCGCCCGTCCCGCCGAGGCCATCTCGATCGGCGAGATCGTCGCCGCCGCCGACGAGCCGCTCGGCACCACGCGCTGCGGGGAGGAGGGGCAAGGCTGCCTCGCCGGCGCCAAATGCCCGACCCATGATCTCTGGGCCGAATTGGGCGAGCAGATCCGCCTGTTCCTGGAGAGCGTGACCCTCGCAGATGTCGTGCGCGGCGCAGTGCGCGGCCGAGCCCGGGCCCCCGCCGCCGTCCGCGCCGAGGCGGCCGCCGCCGCCGAGTGACCATGCTGTCCCTGGATGCCAACGCCACCGAGCCGCTGAGGCCGGAGGCGCGCGAGGCCGCGCTCGCCGCCCTCGACACGCCGGGCAACCCCTCCTCGGTGCATGCCGAGGGACGCGCCGCGCGGCGGCTGCTCGAGCAGGCCCGCGCGCGGCTCGCCGCGCGCTTCGGCGCCCGCCCGGCGGATATCGTCTTCACCGCCGGCGGCACCGAGGCCAATGCGCTGGCGATCCACGCGCTCGGCCGCGGCCGGCGTGTGCTGGTGGGGGCGACCGAGCATCCCTCCGTGCTGCAGGCCGCGCCCGAGGCGCAGCGCCTGCCGGTGCGGGCCGATGGGCGCGCGGATCTTGCCGCGCTGGAGGCGGCGCTCGCCGACGGCCCCGCCCTGCTCTGCCTGATGGCGGCGAACAACGAGACCGGCGTGCTGCACCCGATCGCCGAGGCGGCCGCGCTCTGCCGACGCCACGGCGCGCTGCTGCATGTCGATGCGGTGCAGGCCGCCGGCCGCGTGATGCTGCCGGAGGGCGCCGACAGCCTGGCGATCTCCGGCCACAAGCTGGGCGGGCCCAAGGGGGCGGGCGCCCTGCTGCTGCGGCCGGGGCTCGACTGCCCCGCGCTGATCCCTGGCGGCGGGCAGGAGCGCGGCCGGCGCGGCGGCACCGAGCCGCTGCCGGCGATCGCCGGGTTCGCCGCCGCCGCCGCGGCCGCCGACCCAGACGATGCGGCGCGGCTGGCGGCGCTGCGCGACGCCATCGAGGCCGGCGCGCGCGCGATCGCGCCGGAACTCGTCATCCCGGGCGCCGCCGCCCCGCGCCTGCCCAACACGACGTCGCTGCTGCTGCCGGGGATCGCCGCGGAAACCCAGGTGATCGCGCTGGATCTCGCCGGGGTGCGGGTCTCGGCCGGCGCCGCCTGCTCCTCCGGCAAGGTCGCGGCCAGCCATGTGCTGGCGGCGATGGGCCATGGCGCGCTGGCAGGCTGCGCCATCCGCGTCAGCCTGCCCTGGAACGCGCCGGCGGAGGCGCCGGCGCGCTTCCTCGCGGCCTGGGGCGCGATGCGCGCGCGGCTGCGGCCGCAGGCCGCCTGAGCGCCGCGCCGCCCGCCGGCCGCATCACCCCGCAGACAGCGCCGCGCCCGTGCCGTAACCTCGCGCCGAGTTCCGTCGAACCGGCGATGCGTCCGGAGTGCCCCGATGAGTCGTGCCGCGGTGGCGACCACGCCGCTCGATCCCGCGAAGTTCCGCGATCCGCGCGTTACCGCCAAGGGTGAGGCGCGCGCCGTGGTGGCGCTGCGCGCGCTCACCACGCTCTGGATCAACACCGGCACGCTCTGCAACATCACCTGCCGCAATTGCTACATCGAGAGCAGCCCGCGGAATGACGCGCTGGTCTATATCTCGGCGGCGGAGGTCGCGGCCTATCTGGACGAGGCCGCGGCGCTCGGCGCGCCGCTGCACGAGGTCGGCTTCACCGGCGGCGAGCCCTTCCTCAACCGCGACCTCCCGGCGATGCTGCGCGACGTGCTGCGGCGCGGGCTGCACGCGCTGGTCCTGACCAACGCGATGAAGCCGATGATGAACCATGCGGCGGAACTGCGCGCGCTGAACGAGGCGTTCGGCCCGCGTCTCACCATCCGCGTCAGCCTCGATCACTTCGAGCCGGCGCGGCACGATTTCGAGCGCGGCGAAGGCGGCTTCGCGAAGACGCTGGAAGGCCTTGCCTGGCTGGCGCGGCACGGCTTCCGCATCCATGTCGCCGGGCGCGCCGGCTTCGGCGACGGCGACGAGGCGGCGATGCGCGCCGGCTACGCCGCGCTGTTCGCCGCCCACGGCATCCCGCTGGATGCGCAGGATCCGGTCGCCCTGATGCTGTTCCCCGAGATGGATGCGACGGTGGACGTGCCGGAGATCACCACCGCCTGCTGGGGCATCCTGAAGAAGTCGCCGGACAGCCTGATGTGCGCCTCGGCGCGCATGGTGGTGAAGCGCCGCGGCGCGGCGCGGCCGGCGGTGGTCGCCTGCACGCTGCTGCCCTACGACCCGCAATTCGAACTCGGCGCGACGCTGGCCGAGGCCGCCCTGCCGGTCGCGCTGAACCATCCGCATTGCGCCAAATTCTGCGTGCTCGGCGGCGCCGCCTGCTCGCGCTGAACCGGGCCCGGTGACCACCAGGTGCGGTGAGCGCCGCCCCCCCGATGCTTCGCCTCAGCTTGCCAGGGCGGCTGGGGCGCCATGGGTCTCGAGGAACGGCAGCACCGCCTCGGGCGCCATCGGCCGCGCGATGAAGTAGCCCTGCACCTCCTCGCAGCCTTCGCGCCGCAGCGTCGCGAATTGCGCCTCGGTCTCCACCCCTTCGGCGACCACGCCCATGTTCAGGCTGTCGCCGAGCCCGATGATCGCACGCAGGATCGATTTCGATTCCTGCCGCCCCGGCAGCCCGGTGATGAAGGAGCGGTCCACCTTGATGCGGTTGAAGGGGAAGCGCTGCAGATAGCCGAGGCTCGAATAGCCGGTGCCGAAATCGTCCATCGCGATCTGCACGCCGAGCCGCTTCAGCGCCTCGAGCAGCCCGATCGCCATGCTGCTGTCGCGGATCAGCACGCCCTCGGTGATCTCGAGCTCGAGCCGGTGCGGCGCGAGGCCGGTCTCCTCCAGCACCTGCGCCACGTCCGACGCAAGGTCGGGCCGGAACTGCACCGGCGAGAGATTGACCGAGAGGCGGATGTCGGATGGCCACTGGGTCGCCGCGGCGCAGGCGGTGCGCAGCACCCATTCGCCGAGCGGCCGGATCAGCCCGGTCTCCTCGGCGAGCGGGATGAACTCGCCGGGCGAGATCATGCCGCGCTCGGGATGCGGCCAGCGGACCAGCGCCTCGAAGCCGAGGATCCGCCCGTCGATGACGCGCGCCTGCGGCTGGTAGTGCAGCACGAGCGCGCCGTCGGCGATCGCCTGGCGCAGCTCGCGTTCCAGGGCGCGGCGCGTCCGCAGCCGGGCATCCATCGCCGGCTCGAAGGCGCGGTAGAGGCCGCGGCCGTCGGCCTTGGCCCGGGTCAGCGCGATATTGGCCTTGGCGAGCAGCGCGTCCGCCGTGTCCGCATCCTCGGGGTAATAGGCGATGCCGACGCTGACCCCGACCTCGATCGTGCCGCCCTCCAGCGTGTAGCTGCCGGAGAGCGCGCCGATCAGCCGCTCGGCGAGCTGGGTCGCGATGTCCGGGTGGCGCAGCCCAGGCTGCACCACGGCGAAATCGTCGCCGCCGAGCCGGGCGACCACGTCGCTGTCGCGCACCACGTTGCGCAGCCGCGCGGCGACCTGGCGCAGCAGCGTGTCGCCGCAGGCATGGCCGAGCACCTCGTTCACCTCGCGGAAGCGGTCGAGGTTGAGCCACAGCACCGCCGCGCCCTCCCCCGGGGGCACCCGCGCCAGCACGGCGTCGGCGAGCTCCTGGAAGCGGCCGCGGTTGGGCAGGTCGGTCAGCGCGTCGTGCACGGCGAGATGGGCGAGCCGCGCCTCGGTGCGCTTGCGGTCGGTCACGTCCTCATGGGTGGAGACCCAGCCGCCATCGGGCAACGGCTGCGACTGCACGCAGACGGTGCGGCCATCCGGCAGGTCTACGAGGCGGCTGAAGGGGCGCCCTTCGCGGATCGCCTGGGGCACTTGCGGGGTCTCGCCTTCCGGCGTGCCCTGGATCAGGCGCTGGATCTCGACATAGCTCGAACCGATCGACACCGCGCCCATGTCGTAGATCTCGTGGACCCGGCGGTTGGCGGCGATCAGGCGATGGGCGCCATCATACATCGCGAGGCCGATCGGCATGCCGGCGATGGCGCGGTCGAGCCGCGCGCGCTCGAGCTCGGTCTCGCGCTGCAGGGCATGGCAGCGTTCGAGGGTTGCGCGATGGGTCGCGAGGCCGGCGGCGAGGACGCCGATCTCGTCCTGCCGGCCGGCGCCGGGAATCGCGGGGCCGGCTGCCGCCGGCCGTCGCCACGCCGCGGCCAGGGCGCGCAGCGGCGCGCGCACGGCGCGGTGCCACCAGCCGAGCGCCAGCAGGGCGAGGGTGGCGCCGGCCAGCGCCGCCGCGGGCGCCGCGGCATGGCCCAGCGCCGCCGCCGCCGTCGCGACCAGCCCGGCGCCCGCTGCCGCGCCCAGCAGGAGCGAGAGTCTTGCTCCCATGTTGGCGAGCGAGCATGCCATGTGGCGGAGGCTCATCGATGTGGCGTTTGCGGTGCCAGCATGGACCGGGAATCTCTACGAAAGCTGAATTCCCCGGCGGTTGCGGACATCACGGGTCGTCCCGGGCCGCACTGCCACGTTGACGCGGCCCGCCTCCCCGGGCGAGCTAGGTCCGATGTCGGGACTCGCCCTGCCCCTCGCCCCCTCCACGACCACCGGTGCCCCCGCCGGCGCCCCTCATGGCGACCCGGCCGAGGTGCTGCACCGCGTCTTCGGCCACGAGGCCTTCCGCGGCCGTCAGGAGGAGATCGTCCGCCACGTCGCGGCCGGCGGCTCCGGCCTCGTGCTGATGCCGACCGGCGGCGGCAAGAGCCTCTGCTACCAGGTGCCGGCGCTGACCCGGCCGGGCCTCGCCGTGGTGGTCTCGCCGCTGATCGCGCTGATGGAGGACCAGGTGGCGGCGATGCGCCAGCAGGGCGTCGCGGCGGCCGCGCTGCACTCGGACCTCGATGCGGAGGCGGGCCGCGCCGTGCTGCGCGACCTCCATCGCGGCGCGCTCAAGCTGCTCTACGTCTCGCCCGAGCGGCTGACCCTCGAGACCACCCTGGCGCGGCTCGATTCCCTGCCGATCGCCCTGTTCGCGGTGGACGAGGCGCATTGCGTCAGCCAGTGGGGCCATCACTTCCGGCCGGAATACCGCGCGCTCTCGGTGCTCGGCGCGCGCTTCCCCGGCGTGCCGCGCCTCGCGCTGACCGCCACCGCCGATCCGCGCACCGTCGAGGATATCCGCGCCCAGCTCGACCTCGCGGAGGCGCCGGTGTTCCGCGCCTCGTTCGACCGGCCCAACATCCTGATCGAGGCGATGCCGCGCGAGCGCGAGCGCGAGCAGCTGCGCGCCCTGCTGCGCGAGAGCCGCGGCACCGGCATCGTCTATTGCGGCACCCGCGCGCGCACCGAGCAGACCGCGGAATGGCTGCGCAGCGACGGCGTCGAGGCGCTCGCCTTCCATGCCGGCATGGATGCCGCGGCGAAACGCGAGGCGCATCGCCGCTTCTCCCGCGGCGAGGAGGTGGTGATGGCCGCCACCATCGCCTTCGGCATGGGCATCGACCGGCCGGACGTGCGCTGGGTGGCGCATCTCGACCTGCCGAAGAGCCCGGAGAGCTGGTACCAGGAGATCGGCCGCGCCGGGCGCGACGGGTTGCCCGCCCGCGCCCTGCTGCTCTACGGCGCCGGCGACATCGCGCTCGCCCGCCACCGCATCGCCGAAAGCCCCGCACCCGAGGAGCAGAAGCGCATCGAGCGCCAGCGCCTCGACGCCATGGTGGCGATCGCCGAGGCCGCGACCTGCCGCCGCGCCCTGCTGCTGCGCTGCTTCGGCGAGGAGCCGGCGCGCGAGGCCTGCGGGGACTGCGATGTCTGCCGCGCGCCGCCGCGCCTGTTCGACGGCACTATCGCTGCGCAGAAGATGATCTCCGCCGTGCTGCGCACCGGCCAGCGCTTCGGCGTGCGCCACGTGGTGGACGTGCTGCGCGGGCGGATGACCAACAAGATCGCGCAATTCGGCCATGACAAGCTGCCGACCTTCGGAGTGGGCCAGGAATTCTCGGATGACGCCTGGCGCGGCGTGGCGCGCCAGCTGGTCGCCCAGGGCGCGCTCGACGTCGCGGTGGAGAACCATGGCGAGCTGGTGGCGACCGAGGCGGCGCGGCCGATCCTGAAAGGCGCCGCGCAAGTCATGCTGCGCGAGGCGCTGGTCCAGCCCGCCACGCGCAAGGCGGCAGGCTTCGCCGAACGGGCGCGCGAGGCGGTGCCCGGCGGCGATCCGCTGTTCGAGGCGCTGCGCGCCTGGCGCCGCGGCGTCGCGCAGGCGCAGGGCGTGCCGGCCTACGTCGTGTGCGTGGACCGCACCCTGGGCGAGATCGTGGCGCGGCGGCCTTCAAGCCTGGCGGAGCTCGAGGAGGTGCCGGGACTTGGGCGCAGCCGGGCGGAGCGGTACGGCGAGGCGATCCTGGAGGTGCTGCGGGACCATTGAGGAAGCCGGGGAGGGAGTGAACTCCCTCCCCGGACCCCTCCCTCCTCTTTTGGTGACTTGGGAAAGGTGGAGAGCCCCGTTCTCGGCCCGCCAACGCTGCGTCGCCTGAGAGTGCGGGAGGCAGGGACGCCGCCGCCGTGGTGCTGCGGCAACATTCGCCCCAGGCCGGCGTTGCGCCCCTGCCGGGCCTGGCACGGCGCCAGGCCCCGGCGAAGGGAGGCACGCCATGCGCGTCACGCCGCAACGTCTCACCGCAATTCTTGCGCTCGTCGCCGCCTGCGCATTGGCGGCCTGCGCCGAATCCCGTTCGGCGTCCGGCAGCGCGGGCTACACCGGCCGCATCGACCCGAACATGACGCCGAACAGCGGCTTCACCGGCGCCGGCGCAACGGGCGGTGCCGGCAGCGCCACCGGCACCAACCCGCGCCGCTGAGTTGCGTCGCCGAACACCGTTCTCAACTCGACAACGCTGCGTCGCCTGAGCGTGCGGAAGCCACCGAGCGCCAAGTATCCAAAAAAAGGAGGTGGGGGTTTCGGGGGCTCGCGGCACTGCCGCGACGTGAATTCCGCCCCCAATCCTTCTTCACCGCTTCTTGCTGCCCTTGCGCGCGGCCTCGCGCGCCTCACGCAGGGCCTTCTGCTCGGCGAGCACCGCCAGCGCGCGTGCCTTCTTCTCGGCATCGAGCAGCTGCGCGCGGGTCGCCTTGTCGGTCTCCGCGCGGGCGGCGCGCGCGGCCTCCTCGGCGCGGCGCTTCGCCTCCGCGACGTCCTGGCGGCGCCGCTCCGCCTCGCGGTCGGCCTCGGCCTGGCGGCGCTGGCGCTCCTCCTCCACCGCCCGCAGCTCGGCCGCCTCGCGCTCCGCCTTGCGTGCGGCGACGCGCGCCTCGCGCGCCTCGGCGATCGCCTTCAACTGCGCCTGGCGCTCGAGCACCGCCGGGTCGTCCGGCTTCGGCTGGGCGCGGAACTTCTCGAGCAGCGCCTGGCGCGCCTTGGCCTGCGCGCTCAGGCGGTCCTGCAGGTCATTCGACTTGAAGCCCTTCAACTCCGGCGCTCTCCTCGGTCTTCGGTGTTCTTCGGCGCGACCGTCATGGCCGCGGGGCAGCATCGCGTGGGCAACCGTCCATGATCCTGGATGGGAAGCGGCGAAGGCACCGCGACGCCCGGCGGATCGGGGATCCGCGCGGCCCCGAGATTACTCCCAACGCGGGCGCGCGTCGACTCATGCCAGCCCTGCGGCGAGCCGCCCCTCGCTCACCCGCAGGACGCGGTCGTGGAACTCCGCAACCCGCGGCCGGTGGGCGATCGAGACCAGCGTGGTGCCGGGCAGCCTCTCCCGCAGCAGGGCGTAGAGCCGCTCCTCCGCCGCGGGGTCGAGGCTCGCCGTGGCCTCGTCCAGGAACAGCCAGTCCGGCTTGAGCAGCAGCGCGCGGGCGAGCGCCAGGCGCTGCTGCTCGCCGCCGGAGAGCCGGCGGTCCCAGGCATCGGTCTCGTGCAGCCGGGGCGCGAGATGGGCGAGCCCGGCATCGGCCAGCGCGGCCTCCGCGGCGGCGTCCGAGAACGCCGCCTCGTCCGCCGGGTAGCACACCGCGCGCTTGAGGGTGCCAAGCGGGATATAGGGCCGCTGCGGCAGGAACAGGCGGCGCCCCGGCGGCTGCTCCACCCGCCCGCCGCCGAACGGCCAGATCCCGGCGATGGCGCGGAACAGGGTGGACTTGCCGGATCCCGAGGCGCCGGTGATCAGCACCCGCTCGCCGGCCGCGATCTCGGCATTGGCGCCGCTGACCAGGGTGCGGCCATCGGGCAGGGCCAGGGTGACGTCGCGCAGCGCCAGGGCAGCGCCGGGCCCGGTCTGCAAGCCGCGGTCCGCCGCGCGCGCCTCCTCGACGGCGGCGAGGAAGCCGGTCAGGCGCAGCACCGTGGCACGCCAATTGGTCAGGTCGGCATAGCGGTCCACGAAGAAGGAGAGCGCCCCCTGCACCTCGCCGAAGGCGCTGCTGGTCTGGATCAGCCCGCCCAGCGGCATGCTGCCGGCGAAATAGGCCGGCGCGGCGACCACGATCGGGAACACGCTGGCCACCTGCGAGAAGCCGGCGGTGAAGAAGGTGAGCCGCTTGGTGGCGACCATGATCGCCCACCAATTCTCCATCACGGCGCGGAAGCGTTGCGACAGGCCGCGATGCTCGTCCGCCTCGCCGCCGTAGAGCGCGATGCCTTCCACGTTCTCGCGGACGCGCACCAGGTTGTAGCGGAAATCGGCCTCCACCTTCTCCTGCAGGAAATTCAGCTGGATCAGCCGCCGGCCGATCAGATGGGCGAGCCAGGTGCCGGCCACCGAATAGAGGATCGCCACCCACACCATGTAGCCCGGGATGGTCACCCCGAGGATGGCGAGCGGTCCGGAGAGCGACCACAGCACGAAGACGAAGGAGAACAGCGACACCACCGAGCGCATCAGCCCGAGCCCGAGCACCAGCGTGTTGTCCACGAAATACCGCGCATCCTCGGCGATCCGCTGGTCGGGGTTGTCGGTGCCGGGATCGGTCAGCGCGATGCGGTAATAGGCGCGGTCGGCCAGCCACTGCGCCAGGTAGCGTTCGGTGAGCCAGCGCCGCCAGCGGATCTGCAGCGCCTGGCGCAGATAGAGCGCGTAGACCGCGATGACGATGTAGGCGGCGGCCACCAGGCAGAAGCCGGGCATGAACCCGTTCTCGTCGCTGCGCCACCACAGCAGCAGCGAGATGAAGCCCTGCCAGTCCTTGTCCTCGAGCGTGTTGTAGAAGGCGCGCTGCCAATAGGTGAGCACCACCGTCATGCCCACCAGGGCAAGGTTGAGGAGGATGATGACGGCGAGCAGCAGGCGGGCGCGCGAACGCTCCTCGCTGCGCCAATAGGGGGCGGCGAGCGACCAGGCGTCGCGCAGGAAGGGGCCGAGACGGCGCATGGGCAGCGCGACTCCTCAGGGGTGACCGGCGGGCGGGGACAGAGCGCGGAATCGCCGCCGCGTCCAGGGCGGGCGCCGCAGCCCTTGGTTAAGAAGCGTCATGCAAAGTCACGCCATGTCGGAGGCGCGCCCGTACCTCGAATGGCCGCTCGGCCAGCTCGCCGAGCATGCCGCCATGCATGACGGGCGCCGCGACCTGCTGCTGCGCATCGCCGAGGAGCTGGCCTGCCGCCCGGGCAAGCCCGCCCGCGCCCTGGAGCGCAAGGTGCAGGCCCGCCTCGCCGCCCTGCCCTCCGGCGCCCCCGCCGCCGCCGCCACGGCGCTCCGCCACTGCCTTGCCGCTGCGGCGGAGGAGATCGCCGCGCTCCGCCGCCGCGTCGCCGCGCTGGAACCCGCCGCCACGCCGGGCCCCCACGCCCAGGTCCACCTCGCCGCCGACGCGCCGCTCTGGCTGGTGGCCGAAGTGCGGCGCGCCTTCCGCCGGCGCTACCACCCGGACCGGTTTCCCGACCCCGACGCCCGTGCCGGCGCGGAAGAGACCTTCAAGCGCGCCGAGGCCGCCTTCGCGGCGATCGCGGCGGACGAGGGCTGAAGGCCTATGAGCGCGGGCCAGGAGGGGCGCTGCCCCTCCTGGACCTCCCCGCCGGGGGGCAAGCGTTGCCCCCCGAACCCCGCGGGAGCGTACAGGTTCGGAAACGGGAAGGGGCAGGTCCCACCCATTGAAGCTGCGCGCGGTTCGTGCCCCTTCCCGTTTCCGAACCTGCCCTCGGGGTCTGGGGGGCGAGGTCGCCCCCCAGCGGGGGAGAGCCCGAGAGGGGGCAGAGCCCCCTCTCGGTTCCGCACTCAGGCCTCCGCCCGCGGCCGGCGCTTGTCGCGGCCGTGGACGGCGCGGCGCTGGGGGCCGCCGGCGTGGCGGGCCTTCGGCGGCCGGCGCGGGCGGTCGCTCTCCGGGGCGGCCGGCGCCGGTGGCGGCGCCTCGGCGCCGCGGCGGCTGCGTGGCGGCGCGTCGAGGCCGAGCTGGTCGCGCAGCACCTTGGGGTTCACCTCCTCGACCGCGCCGCGCGGCAGGGCGCCGAGCTGGAAGGGGCCGTGGGCGGTGCGGATCAGCCGCGTGACCTGCAGGCCGAGATGGGCGAGGACGCGCCGGATCTCGCGGTTCTTGCCTTCGGTCAGCGCCACGGTGAGCCAGGCGTTGCTGCCCATGCGGGCATCGAGCCCGGCCTCGATCGGGCCGTAGGCGACGCCGTCCACGGTGACACCGCGGGCGAGATTCGCCAGCGCCCGTTCCTCCACCTTGCCATGGACGCGCACCCGATAGCGTCGGATCCACCCATTCGAGGGCAGTTCGAGCTTGCGGGCCAGCGCGCCGTCATTGGTCAGCAGCAAGAGGCCTTCGGAGTTGAGGTCGAGGCGGCCGACCGAGACCAGGCGCGGCAGGCCGGGGGGAAGCTTCGCGAAGACGGTGGGGCGGCCTTCGGGGTCGCGATGGGTGGTCACCAGCCCGTCGGGCTTGTGGTAGCGGAACAGCCGCGTGCGCTCCGGCGCGGCGACGGGGCGGTTGTCCACCGTCACCGCATCGCCGGGGCGGACGAAGCTGGCGGGGCTCTCGACCACCTTGCCGCCGAGCTTCACGCGGCCTTCGGCGATCAGCTTCTCGGCGTCGCGGCGGCTGGCGATGCCGGCGCGGGCGAGCCATTTGGCGATGCGCTCGCCGCGCGGTCCGGGCGGTTCGTCGCTGTCCTCCCCGCTCAACGGCAGGCCTGCAGGAAGGCGGCGAAGATCAGCGGGTCGGCCGGGTCCACCGCATATTCCGGATGCCACTGCACGCCGAGGGCGAAGCGGCGGCCGGGATGCTCGATGCCCTCGACGACGCCGTCGGGGGCCGTCGCGTTGACGATGGCGCCCTCGCCCGGGCGGTCCACCGCCTGGTGGTGCGCGGAGTTCACCGCCATGCGCTGCCGGCCGGTGATGCGCGCGAGCAGCGAGTCGGCGGCGATCGTCACCTCATGGCCCGGCTCGGTGCGCGGGTTGGGCTGCTCATGGGCGAGCGCGTCCGGGAAGCTGTCGGGGATGTGCTGGATCAGCGTGCCGCCGAACGCGACGGCGAGCAGCTGCTCGCCGCCGCAGATGCCGAGCACGGGCATGTTGCGGGCGAGCGCGCCGCGTGTGACGGCGAGCTCGAAGGCGGTGCGGCCGGCCTTCAGCGTGACGCTCGGATGCGTCGCGCCATCGCCATAGAGGCCCGGGTCCACGTCGAAGGCGCCGCCGGTGACGAGCAGGCCGTCGATCGCGTCGAGATAGGCCTCGGCCAGCTCGGCATGATGGGGCAGCGCGATGGGCAGGCCGCCGGCGGCGGCGACCGCCGCGAAGTAGTTCTGCCGCAGCGCGTACCAGGGCAGCTTGGAGTAGCCGCCGGGCTCCTCCGAATCGAGGGTGACGCCGATCACGGGGCGGGAAGGCATGGCGAGTGCTAGCCTCCGGCACGGCGGCGGGGCAAGCCTCCGGCATGGCGAAGACTGGGGGGCGGAGATGAACTCCGCCCCCCAGACCCCCCACCTCCTTTTTTTGGCTCATGGGAAGCGTGGCGAGCGCCGTTCTCGGGCCCGACAACGGCGTGGCGCCTGAGAGTGCGGGAGGAGCCAGCAGCGGAGTTCACTCCGCCCCCGATGTCTGCGGCCTAGGGAGGAGGACGACGGCGATCGCCGCGGCTTGCAGCAGGGATGCGGCAAGGATCGGCAGCGCGGCCCCGCTGCCGAGCTCACGCAGCGCGCCGAGCGCCGCCGGCGCGAAGGCGAAGCTGGCCTGGTTCACCGCGGTGACCAGGGCGACGACGGCGCCGACATCGCCCGGCGGGAACTCGGTCTGGGCGATCAGCGGCGGCAGGGAAATCAGATTGCCCACGCCGAGGCCGAGCAGGACGCAGCCCAGCAGCAGCAGCGGCACCGAGGACTCGCCGGCGGCCAGGAGGACAAGGCTGCCGGCCAGCTGCACGGCGAAATTGGCCGCGGCCGCCAGGCGCCGGTCGGCGCGCGGCGGCAGCAGGGCGCCCAGCAGCGAGCGCCCGGCGACGGCGCAAAGCGTCGTCAGGCTGACCGCGGCGCCGGCGCCCGTCGTGCCGAGCGCGGGCGCCAGCAGCGAGAAGAGATGGGCGATCAGCCCGATCTGCGCGAACAGCCCGAGGGCGAAGGCGGCCGAGAGGGTGGCGAAGCGCGGATCGCGCCATGCCGCGGCGCCGGCGGGAAGCGGCACCCGCGGCGCGCGATCCCGCGGCAGCGGCGCCGCGCGGGGCTCGGCCGCGCCGCCATCCGGCAGCAGGCCCATGCCGGCCGGCGTCGGGCCGAGATAACGGCCCGCGAGCCACCACAGCACCGCCACCATGGCCGCGCCGATCGCCGCGGCGGCGGGGGCGAAGCCAAGCCGGGCGATCAGCACCGCCCAGAGCGGCGCGAACAGCACGCCGCCCAGGCTGGCGCCGTTGAACGCCATGGCGAGGGCCGCCGGCCTGCGCCGCTCGAACCAGGGGGCGACCATGGCGTTGATCGCCGCGCCGCTCGTCGCCGCCCACCCGGCGCCGCTGACCAGGGCGGCCGGGAAGAGCTGCCAGGGTTGCTGCGCGCCCGCCCAGCCCAGCGCGCCCAGCGCCGCGGCGGCCGCGCCGGCGCGGGTCACCGCCGCCAGGCCGAAGCGACGGTGCAGCCACGGCAGACGGGCGACGAGCACGGCGCTGAACAGGAAGTGGCAGGTGATCGCCGCGGAGATCACGGCGATCGGCCAGCCGCG
>Ga0081539_10003196_pt1 | contig 20709 bp, 20 predicted proteins | sample TabmetS4T2R2_FD_71023 | JGI IMG/M metagenome (GOLD analysis project Ga0081539, IMG submission 71023) | Tabebuia heterophylla rhizosphere microbial communities from the University of Puerto Rico - S4T2R2 | ecosystem: Host-associated > Plants > Roots > Rhizosphere ...
GTCCCTTCCCGTAGCCCGCGCCCGCGCACCGACCGCCCGGACGGCAGGAGCACCACCCCGGTGTCGCCGGCCCGCCACAACGACTCGTCGACCATCCCCGCCATTCTGCGCCGGCGGTGCCGGCTACGCCGTGATCTGCCAGTGACCGTTGCGGTCGGCCGTCACCGCGATGGTGCCGCTGCGACCGTTGGTCAGCGTGACCGTGCAGCTGTAATCGCGCAGGTCCTCGTCTCCGCGGGCGCCGACCGGCCGGCAGGTCGCACTGCTCGCCGACGATATCTGGCCGTCGTGGACCAGGTTGCTCTCCAGGGCCGAGGTCGCCGCGTTCTCCCGCGCGGCCAGGAGAAGGGGCACCCCGATCGCGACCGCGGCGCCCAGCAGGACGGCGCCGGCCGCGGTCGTCGCACCGAACGCGATCCAGTACGGATGCCGGTCGTTGCGCCCCTGCCGCGCCTTGGCCGCCCGGCGAGCGGCCGAGACGAGGCCGAACGGCCACAGGAAGAACGTGAGCAACACGACCGGGATCCAGGACGGCGGCACGGGTCGGTCGGCGTGGAACATCTCCTCGGGGTACGGGACCATCAGGCGCCCGTGCTGCTGGGGCACCGCGCCCCACGGGGCGGTGGGCTGCGGCGCCGGCCGCGGGGGAGCCCAAGGCGGCGCGGTGGGGTACGCGCCGGGCTGCTCGTTCGGAGCTTGCGTCGTCATCGCGGGGGCCTCTCCGGTAGCGGCACGGTTGCGGTTCCGTGCCGCCCGGCCTCATCGGCGGGACCCGACCCGACCTGAGGTTACCTTTCGGTTGCTTTCTGGACCGGCACCTGCATCTCGGTCACCCAGGCGGCCTGGTCGCCCGGCGGGCAGTTCAGGTACACCTCGCGGGCGTAGCCGGGACCGACCGTCCGGTAGCCGTTGTCGTCGATCCAGGTGGCGAGCTTCTGTCCGGTGCGGAACGCCTCCGCCATCGGGCCCTGGTGCAGCGCGGTCGCCGCCTGCTCGACGGGTGGCAGGTCGACCACCGCGAACCCCGGGTCGCCGGATGGCCGGACGTCGCCGACCGGAAAGGCCGCGTGCACGGTGATCGTCTCGTCCCCCGGGCCGGTCGGCGCCGGTTGGTAGTACGCGATCGGCGCGCCGGTGATGGCGACGCCGTGGCGCTCCATCAGCTCCATCAGCCGCGGGTAGAGCGGGCTCAGATTCTCGGTGATCGACGCGGGGTCGTCGTAGCTGGTAGCGGTCGCGGACAGCTCCACGACCCGCAGCGCGGGGATGCGCTTGAGGACGACGTCGCCGGTGTCCATGTGTCCCTCCGTCTCGATCATTCGGAGACGAGCGTCGACCGCGGCCAGGCGGGCGTTGTCCCGCTCGACCTGCCGGGCCAGCTCGGCCCGGCGCAGCCGCAGCATGCCGCGCAGCTCGGCCGCGTCCACCTTCTCGTCGATCATCGCCTGGACCTGCAGCAGCGTGAAGCCGAGGTCCTTGAGGGCGATCACTCGGTTGAGCAGGGGCAGTTGTGCCGCGGTGTAGTAGCGGTAGCCGCTGTGCGGGTCGACGTGCGCGGGGCGGAGCAGGCCGATGGCGTCGTAGTGGCGCAGCATGCGCACCGACACCCGGCCCAGGCCGGCGAAGTCTCCGATGCTGAACATGGTTTCCTCATGCTCCGGCCTGACACGGTGTCAGGGTCAACTCCCGGCGCCGCCCCCGCCGGTACCCGGGTCGGTGGTCGTCGTCGTGGGGCCGGCGGTCGTCGTCGTTGGTTCGGTCGTGGGTTCGGTTGTCGCCGGCGTGGTCGGTTCGGTGGTCGTCGGCGAGGGAGTGGGCGTGGGGCTGCTCGGCTGGACGGTGGTGGCCGGCACCGAGACGCTGGGCACGCCGGGGTGGGCGGGCTTCAGGGTCGCGCCGTTCGGGCGAGTCCCCGGACGGGCCCGGGTGGGCGTCGTGGAGGGCGCCGCGCTGCTCGGGGACGGCGCCTCGCTCGTCGTGGCCGACGTCGGGACGACCGTGTCCTCGACCGTCCGGCGCGGCTCGTGGCCGTCGCGCAGGACGAGTGCCAGAGCCAGGCCGCCGGCCAGCAGCAGCATCCCGAGCACGGCGATCAGCAGGACGGTCTGCCCTCGCCCCGGCCCTTCGCCGGGCGGTGGCGCCGCCAGCGGGAAGCCCCGCGGGACCGGGACGGCACTGGTCGGGGGCGCCGGGCTCAGCGGCGCGACCAGGGCCGTGCCGGTCAGCTTCTGCCAGTCCATCGGGCCGACGGCGGCGCGGGCCGCCGCCGCGAACCGGGCGGCCGTGGCGAACCGGTCGGCCGGCTGCTTGGCCATCGCGCGGGCGATCAGCTCCCGGACCGCGGGTGGCACGTGGTCGGGCAGCGGGTCCGGCTCGTCCTCCAGGTGACGTAGCGCCACCTGGAGGGCGTTGTCCCCGTCGAACGGCGGGTGGCCGGAGAGGCAGTGGTAGGCCACGGCGCCGAGGGCGTAGATGTCGGTCGCCGGCGTGACGTTGCCCTTGGCGACCTGCTCGGGCGCCATGTAGAGGGCGGTGCCGACGATCGCGTTGACCGCCGTGACGCTGGTCACCGCGGCCGACCGGGCCACGCCGAAATCGACCAGAACCACCGCGCCGGTCGGCCGGACGATGAGATTGCCCGGCTTGACGTCGCGGTGCACCGTGCCGGCCTCGTGCGCCGCGTGCAGCGCGTCGGCCGCCTGGGACACGATCGACATCGTCTCGACGACGCTCAGCGGGCCCTGCTTGACCCGGGCGGAGAGCGGCTCACCCTCGACGTACGCCATCACGAGGTACGCCACCTGCTCGTCATCGGCATCGGTGGCGTCGGCGTAGTCGTAGACCTCGACCACGCCCGGGTGACGGAACGCGGCCATCGTCCGCGCCTCACCGTAGAAACGTGCGGCGAACTCGGGGTCGCTCAGCATGGCGGTGCGCAGCACCTTCACCGCGACGACCCGGCCGAGCACCACGTCGGTGCCGCGCCAGACGTCGCCCATGCCACCCGTGGCGATGCGCTCCTCCAACCGGTAACGGTTGCCCAGGAGGTTTCCCGCAGCGAGCACCAGCAGACCTTATCTGATCGGGTGGCGGAGCCACAGCCTGATGAAGTTGCCTCGGCTTTCCGCCGCGGTGGAGGGTCGAGCGGCCGCAGCTGCCCGCGTCCGGGCCGCCCCGCATCGACCGGCGTCGCCGCGGTGCGGCGCGACGGCCGAAGCTGAATGACGCTCAACTGTAGCGAGCCGGCATCGTCAGCGCGGGGCGAGCGGCGGCACCCGCCGGCCGGCGGCGGAGTCGATGATCAGCTGCCGCAACCGGCGCTCGCGCGTCTCCGCCCGTTTGGCGCTGAGCACCCAGTGCGCCGCCGAGCGGCGGTACGACGCCGACTGCGCCGAGAACCACGCCCAGGCGTCCGGCTCTGCCTTGATCCGGGCCGTCTGCTCCTCGTCGAGCACGGCGCCGTCCGGCCGCTCGTACGAGTAGACCGCCACGCGGTCGGGCCGGCGCTGCTCGAACGCCCGCCGCCCGGCTGGGTGCAGCAGGCCGCGTTCGGCCAGTTCGGCCATCTTGGCGATGTTGACCGCACTCCACACGCTGCCCTTGCGCCGCGGCGTGAACCGGACCTGATAACGCTGGTCGTCGATGCGCCGGCCGATGCTGTCGATCCAGCCGAAGCAGAGCGCCTGCTCGATCGCCTCGGTATGGGTGACGGTCGGCCGCCCGGTGCCCTTCTTCCAGTACCCGACGACCAGCTCCGGCGCGGTCTCGTGCTGGCGCTCGAACCAGTCGCGCAGGTCGGCCGCGGTCTCGAAGAATTGAGCGTCCATCGGCCCAGCGTAAAGCCGCCGGGCGGGGAGGGGCTCCCGCCCGGCGGCCCGATGCGCGACCTACCGCTCGGTCGGCGTGACCACGACCGCCGTCTCGGCCAGTTCCAGTTCCTCGTTCTCGGCCCGGCGCTCCAGGGCGGCCCGGGTCGAGCTCGCCGCCGCCCAGCCCAGCGCGATGCCGACCAGGCCCACGCCGGCGACCAGACCCCACGGGCGGCGCGGCTTGCGGCCCGCCAGCGCGGCCGCCGCGGCGTTCGCCCGGGCCCACGCCTCGTCCGCCTTGTCACTGGCCCGGCCCGCCAGATCCCGACCCTTGTCGCTCGCCTTGCCGGCCAGCTTCTGACTCGTCTTGCCGGCGAGCCCGGCCGTGTGCCTTCCAGCGTCCCGGGCACCCTCGCCGGCCGCCGCCATGGCGGACGACAGGTAGTCCCAGGCCTGCAAGGCCGTGCGCTCGCCCCTGCTCTTCGTCGCGAACATCTCGGTCACCTCCTGTGCTCGCCGCATTTCGTTAACCCTGCCCCCGAGGCGTGTTCGGCAAACGTGCCGGCTGTGGACGTCATCACGTTCCGGAAATCACTGGACGGCCACCGGTAGTCTTGACCCGGTTCACACCGGCCACTCAGGTGGCTGACAGGTTCGGTGCTTAGCCTTACCGGCAGTTTCACAGAGCCTTTCGGGGGTAGTTTCGATGCCCCCGGCAATGGTGGCGGGACGGCGTCCTCGACGCCGCGCCGTGACCTGCGCACCGAGGAGCAGGCGCCCGGGCCGACCGGGCGGGTGGAGGGAAGTGGCGTGACGCTGTCGATAACGACGTCGCAGCTGGCCGACGATGTGGCGGAACTCTCGCCGGTGGGTGAGATCGACGTCGAGAACGCGTACGAGATTCGTGAGGCCGTCGCCGGCCGGTTGGCGGCGGGCGACCTCAGCCGCATCGAGCTCAACATGCGGCACGTGACCTTCATCGACTCCGTCGGCATCAGCGCGCTGGTCGCCGCGTTCCAGCTCGCCGCGGTCAGCGGCGTCAAGCTGATCGTCACCCGGCCGAGCCGCTTCGCGCACCGCCAGTTGTGGGTGACCGGCCTGCTCGGCCTGTTCGGCAACCCGCAGCCGTTCGGCGGCGCGGACACCGCGGAGCCCGTGGTGTCCGGCGCGTGAGATTCGCCGGGGCGATGCCTACAGCGCGGGCGAGTGGACCGGGATCGTCTCGAGGCTGAACCGCACGTCGGTCGCCTCGTGCGGCGCCTGGATCGGGGTGACCACGGCGAAATGCTCGGCGAGCGCGGCCAGATCGGTCTCCGGCTCCAGCACCTCGTCGGCGGCCTGCACCGCGGTCCGCACGAAACCCTCACCGGCCTCGGCGATGCTCATCTGCACCTGGCCGAACGAGGCGAGTGAGGCGCGGCGCAGCCCCCGGATCCCGTCCAGGTGCAGGTCCGGCACGTTGAGGTTGAAGATCGTGCCGGGCCGCGTGTGCCGCAACGTCGGGATCAGGCGTACCGCCAGTTCGGCGGCGCTGCCCCAGTGCCGCTGCTCGTCCTCGGTGTGGTCGATCGCGGCCAGCGCGGCGCCGCCGGTGCGCGCCGAGGCGGCTCGCGGGGAGATGACGTCCAGCGAGACCGCGAGGCCGTGCAGCCCGGCGTACGCCCCGGTGAGTGTCGCGCCGACGGTGCCGGAGTGGACCACCGCGGCGCCGGCGTTGGCACCCCGGTTGATGCCGGAGACCACCATCGCCGGCGGCTCGCCGAAGGCCTCGCGCATGGCCAGCAGCACGATGTACGCCGGGGAGGCGGCCACCGCGTACGCCGGGATGTGCCGGATACCCGGCAGCTCCCGCTTGTGCAGGATGATCCTGCCGTTCTCCTCGACCGCCGTCATCGCCGCGCTGCTGCCGCTGGCCTCGGTGAGCGGAGCCGCGACCACGACGTCGTGGCCCTCGCGCGCGGCCGAGCGGGCCAGCCACCGGATCCCCGGCGACTCGATGCCGTCGTCGTTGGTGACCAGGATTCTCGTAGGGGTTGTCATCACACCTTCTCGATCGGGGTGAGCTGGACCCGCTCGGTGAGCACCCGCACCGCGTCGATGTGCCCGGTACCGAGCCCGTGCCGGGTGACATTCAGGGCGCCGGCGGCCGCCCCGGTGCGGACCGCCTGGCTCAGGTCGCCGCCCTGTGCCAGCACCGCGGCCACGCCGGCGGTCATCGAATCGCCGGCGCCGCGCGACTCCGCCGGTGTGAGCCGGGGCAGGCCGACCCGGTAGATCTCTTCGTTGATCAGCGCCAGCGCGCCCGCGTCGGCGCGGGACACGAGAGCCGCCTCGGCGCCGTCGTCGTGGAGCTTGACCAGGGCCTCGATGAGCTCGGCGTCGGAGTCGTCGGCGGCCAGGCCGTCGGCGATCAGTTCCTCGTGGCTGACCTTGACCACGTTCAGCCCGGCCTCGAGCACTGCCCGCAGATGCTGGCCGCACAGATCGGCGATCACCCGGCAGCCGTTCGACCGCAGGTCGGCGGCGAGCCGGCGGTACACGTCCGGCCGGATCACCGACGGGTGCGCGGGGCCGCTGAGGATGGCGATCCCGGCCCGCAGACCCTCGGCCAGTGCGAGGTTGTAGAGCTCGTCCAGCTCGTGCCGGCTGAGCGGGGCGCCCGGCCGGGCGGCGATCTCATGCCGGCTGCCGCCCCGGCGGTCGTGCAGGTACCAGCCACTGCCCGTCTCGCGGACGACCGTGCGCAGCGATACGCCCGTGAAGTCGAGCAACGGCTTGAGCACCCGGCCGACCTCGCCGCCCACCGCGGCGCAGAGGATCACCTCGGCGCCCAGCGAGGTGATCATCCGGGTCTGCCAGATGCCCTGGCCGCCCGGATGGATATGCAGCTCCGGCTCCTCGTGCTGTTGCTCGATGGTCACGGTGAGTTGGGGCGCCGGCGCGAAGACCATGACCCGAGCGTCGCTCATATCCGACATTGTCGTCTTTTGCGCCACCGATGTGGCCTGTTCGCGCAAAAGCGCCGTCACCTCACAGCCGCGCCTTCCCGGTCAGCTCGGTCACCAGCCCGCCGGGCGGCAACCGCCCGTGCTCACCGGCTCGACCTGCAGCGTGGCGTGGTCGATGTCGAAGTCGTGGCGCAACGCCTCCCGCGCGGTGGTCAGCACTGCGCCCAGTTCCGCGGCGGGATCCAGGCTCAGGTGGGCGGAAGCCACGTCCATGCCCGAGGTGAGCGTCCAGACGTGCAGGTCGTGCACATCGCGGACGCCCGGCACGGCGGCCAGCCGGGCCCGCACCCGGGTGATGTCCAGATGCTCCGGGGCGGCCTGCACCAGGATCCGGATCGCCGAGCGGCCGAGCGCCAATGTCCGCGGCAGGATCATCAGGGCCACCAGGACGGCGACGATGGGGTCGGCGTACGACCAGCCGGTGAGCCCGATGACCACGGCGGCCCCGACCACCCCGGCCGAGCCGAGCAGGTCGCCCACCACTTCGAGGTACGCCCCGCGCACGTTGATGCTCTCCCGCGCGCCCGAGCGCAGCAGCGCGAACGCGACAAGGTTGACGGCCAGGCCGGCGAGCGCCACCACCAGCATCGGCCCGGCCGGCACGTCCGGCGGGTCGGTGAACCGGCGGACGGCCTGCACCAGCACGACCATCGCGACGGCGGTCAACAGCACGACGTTGCCGAGCGCGGCGAGCACCTCCAGGCGGTACAGGCCGAACGTGCGGTGCGAGTCGGTCGCCGCGCGGCCGGCCGCGGTGATCGCGGCGAGCGCCATCGAGATGCCCAGGACGTCGGTGAACATGTGGCCGGCGTCGGAGAGTAGGGCGAGCGACCCGGTCAGCACGGCGGCGACCGCCTCGACCACCGTGAACCCGGCCAGCAGGCCGGCCGCCCACCAGAGCCGCGCCCGGTGCTTCGCGCCCGCGTGCAGGGCGTGCGTGCCGTGGTCGTGACCGGCTCCCATGCGTCAACCCTCCGTCGGTCCCGGGCGCACCGACCAATCTATGCGTACATCGCTATATATTCAAATCGAACGGATCGGGCCGGGGCCGTGTATCCAGGAGGTGACAGCCAAGTTCCGCCTGGAAAGGATCTTCCGTGTCCAGACGTACCCTCGCGATTGTCACCTCGACGATGCTGGCGCTGGTCGGCGGCGTCGCACCCGCATCGGCACACGACTCCGTCGCCGCCGGACCGTCGGTCATCGCGCTCCCGAACGGCTTCCAGCCCGAAGGCATCGCCATCGGCAAGAAGCCGTACGCGTACTTCGGTTCCCGCCGCGACGGGGACATCTACCGGGCCGACCTCGGCACCGGCCAGGGTGAAGTGATCAGCCGGGGCCCGGGCACGCCGTCGCTCGGCCTCAAGATCGACGGTAGCGGCCGGCTCTTCGTCGCCGGCGGCACGGGCGGCGACGCCCGCGTCATCGACACCCGTACCGGCCAGGTGCTGCGGTCCTACCGGCTGCAGACCGGCGCGGCCTTCATCAACGACGTCACCCTCACCGGCGGCGCCGCCTGGTACACCGACTCGGCCAACCCGGTGCTGTTCAAGCTGCCTCTCGGACCGCACGGCGCGTTGCCGGCCGAGGCGGTCCGCATCCCGATCCGGGGCGACCTCGTCTACCAGACCGGCACCAACGCCAACGGCATCAGCCCCACGCCGGACGGCCGCGCGCTGATCGTCGTGCAGTCCAACACCGGCAAGCTCTTCCACACCACGTACCACGGCAGGACGAAGGAGATCGATCTCGGTGGCGAGGCCGTGCCGAACGGCGACGGCCTGTGGCTGCGCGGCAGCACCCTGTACGTCGTGCAGAACCGGCTCAACGTCATCGCCAGGATCGAGCTGAACAAGCACGGCACGAAGGGCACGGTGGTCTCCCGCACCGGCAACCCGGACTTCGACGTGCCCACTACCATCGCCGAGTACGGCGGCTACTTCTACCTGCCGAACGCCCGGTTCACCACGCCGGCGACCCCGGACACCACGTACACCGCGGTGCGCGTGGCCATCCCGTAGTCCTCCCTAGGGATGCCAGGCCGGATCGGTGCCCACCGTGGTGAGGCGCTGGGTGGCCCGGGACAGAGCCACGTAGAGCGTGCGGATGCCGGCCGGATCGCGGGTCAGGGCGCCGGGCTCGACGAGCACGACCGCGTCGTACTCCATGCCCTTGGCCTCCAGCGCCGTCACCACCTGGACCCGGTCCGGCAGGCCCGCCACCCAGCCGGCCATCTCGTCCCGGCGAGGCACCGGCGTGATCACGCCGATCGTGCCGTCCACCTCGGTGAGCTGCTTCTCCGCCAGGTCGCGGACCAGATCCGGGAGGCCGGCCCGGTCGGTCACCAGATCGACCGGGTCGACACCGGTGCGGCGCACGGCCGAGGGCAGCCGCAGGTTCGGCATGATCGTACGGATCACCGACGCGGCGACCGCGAAGATCTCCGCCGAGTTGCGGTAGTTGGTGGTCAGCTCGTAGCTGTTGCGCTTGCGGGAACCGAGCGCGCGGTCGCGGGCCCGGTCCAGCTCGGCCGGATCGCCCGCCCACGCGGTCTGCGCCGGGTCGCCGACCACGGTCCACGAGGCGTACGCCCCGCGCCGGCCGATCATGCGCCACTGCATCGGCGAGACGTCCTGCGACTCGTCGACCACGACGTGTGCGTAGTCGCGGTAGTCGTCGTCGCGCTGGACCTGCTGCGCCCGAGCCGCCGCCTGCCGGTCCGCGAACGTGCTGACCTCCTGGATACCGTCGCGCACGTGGAACGGGTTCCGGATCTTCCGGGCCGGCTGCCGGGGCCGGCCCATCAGGTCGTCCAGCTCGTCCAGCAGGGCCACGTCGGCGATCGTCGGCCCGTGCTCGGCGAGGCCGTCGAACGAGCCCTGCAGGGCGGCGATCTCGTCGCGGGTCAGCACCCCGTTCGCGTACGCCCGCAGCCGTGCCGGGATGGCCAGCCAGCGCAGCACCCGCATCGGGGTGAACCGCGGCCACCACGCCTTGAGGAACTCGCGGAAGTCGGCGCGGTCGGCCAGTTCCGCCTCGAAGTCCGCCTTCTCCGGCAGCCCGGTGATCTTCTGTGCCCGGGCCTGCGCCCAGAGGGCGTCGAAGATCCGGTCGAAGCCGGTGCCGCGGACCTCGTTGCGCCGCGCGCCGCGCGGCAGTGCCGTACGCCGGATCTGGTCCAGTTCCCCGGCGTCCAGCCGCAGCAGCGAGCCGCGGTAGAGCAGGCGCAGCTCGGCCGGGCCGCCGGGTACGGCGTCGTGCGACGCCCGCTCCAGCACCCGGCGCATCCGCAGCGAGCCCTTGATCGCGGCGACCGCGCCGGAATCGACCCGGGTCGCGTCGTAGCCGGCCACCAGGGAGCCCAGCGACCGCAGCGTCGCGGTGTCCTCGCCGAGCGAGGGCAGCACCGTCGCGATGTATTCGACGAACACCCCGGAGGGCCCGACGACGAGGATGCCGCCGCCGGCGAACCGGTTGCGGTCGGAGTAGAGCAGGTACGCCGCCCGGTGCAGGGCCACCGCGGTCTTGCCGGTGCCCGGGCCGCCGGTGACGATCGTGACGCCGGAGGCGGGGGAGCGGATCGCCTCGTCCTGCTCGCGCTGGATGGTGGCGACGATGTCCCGCATGCCGCGACCGGTGGCCTTCGAAAGGCTGGCCAGCAGCGCGCCGTCGCCCACGACCCGCATGCCGGGCGGCGCCGCGTCCGGCTCGAGCAGGTCGTCCTCGATGCCGGTGACCCGCTCCCGGCGGGACTGGATCATCCGGCGCCGCACGACGCCGAGCGGCTCGGCGGCGGTCGCGCGGTAGAACGCCGCCGCGGCCGGGGCCCGCCAGTCCACCACCAGTGGCTGCGAGTTCTCGTCCCGGATGCCCATCCGGCCGACGTAGTGGGTGGCGCCGGTCTTCATGTCGAGCCGGCCGAAGACCAGCCCCTCGTACTCGGTGTCGAGGGCATGCCGGCGCCGGGCGGCGTGGTAGACCATCGCGTCGCGTTCCACCAGCGCGCCGAAGGTTCCGACCCCGGCGAGCCGGTAGCCCTCCTTCTCGGCGCGCGAGGCGTCCCGGCGTAGCTCGGCGAGACGGGTGTACACCCGGTCCACGTGGAGCTGCTCGACCGCGATCTCCTGTTGCAGGACGGTGGCGTCGCTCAAGTCGGTGGATCTCCCTTGTCCCGCACCGGTTCGTGTCGGTTCTCCGCGCCGTCCGGGGCAAGTAGTGCGGCCCCGGGTCTCCGGCGCGTCTTCCGCCCGCGCGAAGGCGGCAATCGAACTTACTCCTCCGGAGGCCGTCGCGTCTCGTCCGGGTCCTTGACACGACTTCCGGCTCGCTCGACCTGATGTACGCGGCACTCGCCGACGGCAGCGGCCTGGTGCGTTCGCGCAAGGTCGGCAGGGTGCGCACCTGCCGCCTCGAACCCGCCGCGGTGCAGGCCGCTGAGCACTGGTCGCTCGCTCAGGCCTGATCCCCGGCCGGTCGCGGGTCAGGCGGCCTTGCCGAAACGCTCGTCGCGAGCCCGCCTGGTGCGGCGCCGGCGGTCGCCGGGGCTGCTGCCGGCCGCGCGCCGCACGATCGCGGCGAGGGCGGCGGAGACCTCGGCGTGCCGCTCCAGCGTGAGCATGTGGCCGGCGCCGGGCAGCACGCTGAGCTCGGCGCCGGGCAGCGCCTCGGCGATCGAGGCGGCGCACGGCGGCGGGGTCAGCCGGTCCCGATCGCCGACCAGCACCGCGGCCGGCATGTCACCCAGCGCGGCCAGGGTGTCGAGCCGCTGCTGGGCGCCGATCGAGGCGCGGAAACCGCCGATCGAGCGCAGCGTGGCGCGTCCCACGCAGCGCATCGTCACCTGCAGGGCGGCGTCCTCGTACTCCTCGCCGAAGAGCAGCCAGCGTAGCGCGGGACGCAGTGCCGGCAGCACGGCCCGGTGCGGCCGCCACGGCCCGGAGCGGGCCAGCACCCCGGCGCCGAGCGTCTCGCCGGCGCGCATCAGCGTCGCCAGGCGCGGCGGCAGTCCGTACCGGGTGTGCGTGTGGCCCTCGGCGGTGGTCGACACGAACAGCAGGCCGGCCACCCGCTCGGCGAACTCCACCGGGTGGTGGTGCGCATACTCCATGATCGTCATGCCGCCCATCGAGTGGCCGGCCAGCACGACCGGGCCGCTCGGGGCGTACCGCCGGAGCACCTCGGCGAGATCGTCGCCGAGCTGCCGGAGGGTCGCCGAGCCCAGCCGGGTCGCCCCCGACCGGCCGTGCCCCCTGGTGTCGTACGCGATCACCCGCGGCCGGTCCCCGCCGCCCAGCTTCCGCAGCGCGGCGACCTGGTGATGCCAGGTGCGCCGATCCAGGCACCAGCCGTGCAGGAGGACCACGGTGACCCGAGCGTCGGCCGGTCCGGACGTCTCCACGTGCAGGGTGACGCCGTCGGACAGGGTGATCTCCGATCGCTCGGTCATGGGCACCTCCGCCAGTCGCACGGGCCCGTTGTACCCACGGGTAATAAGCATCACCCGCGATCTCCGGGATTGCCAATGGTTCGTTGGCGTATCTGTTTCCCCGTTCGGCCCAGTGCCTTACGTGACTTGGCTCGCACTTGCTGTCCCCGAGGCCGAACCCGGGGAGAATCGCTCGTATGACGACGCACCCGTCAGCCGCGCCCGGTCCGCCCATCGCGACCGCAGAGGACGCACTCGCCGAGCTGGTCGCCGGCAACAAGCGTTTCGTCAGCGGCCGTCCGGAACACGGTCACCGGGTTTCCGCCGCGGCGGCCGCCTCCGGTGGCCAGCAGCCGCACGCCGTCGTGGTGGGCTGCATCGACTCCCGGGTGCCGCTCGAGGCGATCTTCGACCAGACGTTCGGGTCGATCTGCGTGGTGCGCTCCGGCGGCCACGTCGTGGACCGTGCGGTGCTGGGTTCGGTCGGCTTCGCGGTCGCCAAGCTGGGCGTGCCGCTGATCATGGTGCTCGGTCACAAGCGCTGCGGTGCCGTCCAGGCCACCGTCGAGGCGCTCCGCCACGGCGACCGCCCGCAGGGCGACATCGGCTACCTCGTGGACCAGCTGGCGCCCGCGGTGCTCGCGGTCGGCAAGGACGACCCGGACGCCGCGGAGAAGGCGATGCGTGCGCACGTACACCGCACCGTCCAGCGCATGCGGGATGTCGACGGAGCGGCCGAAGCGATCGCGTCCGGGAACGTGCAGGTGGTCGGGGCGGTCTACGACCTGGACACCGGCTTGGTCGAGCTGCTGTCGTAAATCGAGTGCGGGGCCGCTGCATAATGCGCGAAAGACCCGACTATGCACCATGCATGCCCTGATGATCTCGAAGGGAAGATCATCGAGGGACGCGAAAAGGCGCCTCCCGGTCATTACCGGAAGGCGCCTGCGCAGAGGCTCAGCCTTCGAACACGCCCGCGTCCACCAGACGCTTCTCGGTGTCCGCCCAGCCGTGCTCCGGGTTGGCGTCGTTCAAGGCGTTCAGCTCGGCGCGGATCTTGGCGCCGTGACCGGCGGCCGCGAGCACCCGGATCTCCTCGATGAAGGCGTCCGAATCGGTCTTGAGGTGCTCGGTCTTGCCGTTGGTGAGGTTGCGCACGTACGCGAACCGCCCGCTGGAGAGCGGAATCAGGTACTTGAACTCACCGAGCACGCTGAGTGCGCCACCCGCGGCGCCCTGGCCGGCGCGGACTGATGCGCGGGCGGTCTTCGAGGTGTTGCTCGCCACGGCGGTACTCCTTGAGAAGCAGAAAGGCAGAAAACGGCCGGAGCAACTCTACACGATGCCGGGAGCCCGTGCCGTACCCGCAGGTCCAGCCGTTGAGCAGGGTGTGCCACTACGGCCGATCCGATGTCGATGTTGGCGATTCTCTGGCGCACCATCCGTACCAACCGGCATCATGGGACACGATCAACCGCGGTCGAGGTCGTAGGGGAAGACGCACCTCGGTCTTCGGGAGGTCAACGTGCCAACGTGTGGCGTCGTATACGTCCACTCGACTCCACTCGCCGTGTGCCAGCACGTCGAGTGGGCGATCGCGCGCGTCCTGACCGCGCCGGTCAACCTGCAGTGGACCGCCCAGCCGGTCGATCCCGGCATGCGGCGGGCCGAGTGCGGCTGGACCGGACGGGCCGGGACTGGCGCCGAGCTGGCTGCTGCCCTACGGCAGTGGCCCATGATTCGTTTCGAGGTGACCGAGGAACCGAGTCCGGGCGTGGACGGCGAGCGCTTCATGCACGTGCCGGGCCGGGGACTCTTCCACGGGATCATGGGTGCGTCGGGGGACATCCAGATCGGCGAGGACCGGCTGCGCGCCATCATGGTTTCCGCGCGCGCCCCCGAGGCGCTGTCCCATGCCCTGGACAAGGCGCTCGGCACCGCCTGGGACGCCGAGCTGGAGCCGTACCGCTACGCGGGCGACGGCGCGCCCGTCACGCTGCTGACCCGCGTCGGCTGACGGAAATCACCTCGGATAACGGCGGGGGCTGCCCCGCCGTGCGAGAGCTGCTTCGATGACGGGCGTGATGAGGACTCTGCGCGTCGCTCTGGCCGTACCGATGGTCCTGGCGGCGGGAGCGTGCGGTGACGGCGCGCCCGTGCCCGCCGCGTCCCGGCCGGCGCCCGCCACCGTTTCCGTGAGTCCGGCGAGCGTGCCGGCCCCGGCGGGCGATCCGGCCGCACGGGCCGCCGCGGCGGTGGCCGCCATGAGCGACGCGGACCTGGCCGGGCAGGTCCTCATGCCGTACGCCTACGGAAGCTCCGCCACCAGCGTCGACGAGGCCTCCGCGGCCGGCAACCGCGGCCTGGCCGGGGTCGACACGCCGGCCGAGATGGTCGCGGAGTACCGCCTGGGCGGGCTGATCCTGGTCGGCTTCAGCCCGAAGGACCCCACCGGCGCCACCAACCCGACCACGAACGTCGAGAACCCGGCCCAGGTGCGCGCGCTCACCGCGGGCCTGCAGGCCGCCGCGAGGCAGCTGCCCGGCGGGGCGCCGCTGATGATCGGAACGGATCAGGAGTACGGGGTGGTGACCCGGGTCACCGACGGCGTCACCATGCTGCCGTCCGCGATGGGTGCCGGGGCGGCGGGCAAGCCGCAACTCACCGAGGCGGCCTGGCACGCGGCGGGGGAGGAGCTGGCGGCGATGGGGATCACCGTGGACTTCGCGCCGGTCGCCGACACGCTGGGTCCGGGCGGGAACGCGGTGATCGGCTCGCGGTCCTTCGGCGCCGATCCGGCCGCGAACGCCGCCCAGGTGGCCGCCGCCGTACGGGGCCTGCAGTCGGCCGGCGTGTCGGCCGCACTGAAGCATTTCCCGGGCCACGGGCACACCACCGGGGACAGCCACGAGGGCCTCCCGGTCGTGGGGCGGAGTGAGGCCGCCTGGCGGAGCCAGGACCTGCCGCCGTTCCGGGCGGGCGTGCGGGCGGAGGCGGGGGTCGTGATGTCCGGGCACCTCGACGTGCGCGCCCTGGACCGCGGCGTGCCGGCCACCTTCTCCCGGAAGATCATGACGGAGGTGCTGCGCGGGCAGCTCGGGTTCACCGGGGTGGCGATCACCGACGCGATGAACATGCCGCCGGCCATGACGTGGCCGCCGGGCGAGGCGGCGGTGCGTGCCCTGAACGCCGGCAACGACATGCTGCTCATGCCGCCGGACATCGGCGCCGCGCGGGACGGCATCCTCGGTGCGCTGGCCAGCGGCGGCCTTCCTCGGGAGCGCCTGGTGGAGGCGGTCACCCGGATCCTCACGCTGAAATTCCGTACGGCCGGCCACACCCAGCCGGATCTGGCCACGGTCGCCTCTCCGGCGCACCGGCGGGCGGTCGCCGCGCTGGACGCGGCCTCGATCACCGTGCTGCGGGGGCGCTGCGCGGGACCCCTGGTGAGCGGACCCGTCACGGTCACCGCCGCCCCGGTTCGGGAGAAGGCACGGGTCACGCTGGTCAAGGCGCTGCAGGCGGCCGGCATACCGGTGCGGGCGGCCGGCGGGACGGTCGTCCATCTGGTCGGGTACGGCGACAAGACCGCGGACCTGGACCCGACCGCGGCCGTCACGGTCCTGATGGACACGCCGTACCTGCTGGCCGCGTCCCGTTCGCCGACGCTGATCGCGACCTACTCGTCCAGCGGTCTCTCGCTGACCGCGCTGGCCGCGGTGCTCGCCGGAAAGGCGAAGGCACCGGGCCGGTCACCGGTCGCGGTGGCCGGCCTGCCGAGGTCCGCCTGCGCGTGATCCGGATGCGGAGACGCCCGGCCCGGAGCACCAGCACGAACCCGGGGCCGGGCGTTTCCGACCGGATGTCACGGACGGGTGAACACCAGCGCCACGTTGTGGCCGCCGAAGCCGAACGAGTTGTTGATCGCCGCGCGGACCTCCATCGGGCGCGCCTTGTGAGCGGCCACGTCGAGGTCGAGACGCTCGTCCGGGTCGTCCAGGTTGATCGTGGGTGGCACCACGCTGTCCCGGATGGCCAGGATCGTAGCGATCGATTCGAGCGCACCGGCCGCACCGAGCAGGTGACCGGACATCGACTTCGTCGAGGTGATCACCGGGTGGGTGCCGATCGCGGCCTTGATGCCCACGATCTCACCCATGTCGCCGACCGGCGTCGAGGTGGCGTGCGCGTTGACGTGGACGATGTCGGCGCCGGTCAGGCCTGCGTCGCGGATCGCCCTGACCATCGCGCGGGTGCCGCCCTTGCACTCCGGGTCGGGCTGCACGATGTCGAAGCCGTCCGAGGTGATGCCGGCGCCCGCCAGCCGGGCGTAGACCCGGGCTCCGCGGGCGGCCGCGTGGTCGGCGCGTTCGAGCACGACCGCGCCTGCGCCCTCGCCGAAGACGAAGCCGTCGCGGCCCTTGTCCCACGGGCGGGACGCCTTCTCCGGCTCGTCGTTGCGCATCGACATCGCCCGCATGTTGGCGAAGCCGGCGAACGGCAGAGGGTGGATGACCGCCTCGGTGCCGCCGGCGAGGACCACGTCGGCCCGGCCGGAACGGATGATGTCCAGGCCGAGCGCGAGGGCCTCGGCGCCGGTGGCGCAGGCGCTGGCCATGGCGTGCACGCCGGCCTGCGCGCCCAGTTCGATGCCGACCCAGGCGGCCGGGCCGTTGGGCATCAACATCGGCACCGTGTGCGGGCTGACCTTGCGCTGGCCGGACTGCTCGAGGATATCGTCCTGGTTGAGCAGGGTGGTGGCACCGCCGATGCCGCTGCCGAGGCTGACCGCGAGGCGCTCCTTGTCGAGCTCCGCGTCGGCCAGTCCGGCGTCCGTCCAGGCCTGCTTGGCGGCGATCAGGGCGATCGCCTCGGACCGGTCCAGGCGGCGCAGCCTGACCCGGTCGATCACCTCGGAGGGCTCGACCGCGAGTTCGGCGGCGATCCGGACGGTCAGTTGCTGGGCCCACTCCTGGGTGAGAGCCCTCACCCCGGAGCGGCCGTTGAGCATGGCGTCCCAGGTGGACGCGACGTCCCCGCCCAACGGGGTCGTCGCGCCGAGCCCGGTGACGACGACGTCTACGTTGCTCATGTCAGTGGTTCGCCTCGATGTAGGTCACGGCGTCGCCGACGGTCTTCAGGTTCTGCACCTCGTTGTCGGGGATCTTGACCCCGAACTTCTCCTCGGCGGCCACCACCACCTCGACCATGGACAGCGAGTCGACGTCCAGGTCGTCGGTGAAGGACTTCTCCTCGGCGACGTCGTCGGGGTTGACCCCCGCGACCTCCTCGAGGATCTCGGCGAGGCCGGACGTGATCTCTTCGCGACTTGCCATTTTCTTGATGATTCCTCTCAGTGTGGGGACTGTTCCGTCAGGACAAACGCTCAGGGACAGCGAACGACCTGGCCGGCGTAGGTGAGACCGCCGCCGAAGCCGAAGAGCAGGACCGGCGCGCCCGAGGGCACCTCCCGGCGCTCGATCAGCTTGGACAGGGCCAGCGGCACGCTCGCCGCGGAGGTGTTGCCGGACTCGATCAGGTCCTTGGCGACGACCACGTCCGGGCCGAGGCCCAGGCGCTTCACGATGCCGTCGATGATCCGGGTGTTGGCCTGGTGTGGCACGAAGGCGGCGAGCTCGGACGGCCGGACACCGGCCCGGGCGCAGGTCTCCATCGCGAACGGGGCGAGCGCGGTGGTCGCCCAGCGGAACACGGACTGCCCCTCCTGCTTGATGTACGGCTGCCAGCCCTCGATCGTCAGCACGTCGCCCTTGTCCGGCGCGGAGCCCCACAGCACCGGCCCGATGCCGGTCGCCTCGCCGTCCGGCACGGCGCTGACCACCGCGGCGCCGGCACCGTCGCCGAACAGCACGGCGGTGGTGCGGTCGGTCCAGTCGGTGACGTCGGAGAGCTTCTCCGCGCCGATCACCAGGGCGTTGCGGCTGGCGCCGGCCCGGATCGCGTGGTCGGCGGTGCCGAGCGCGTACGAGAAACCGGAGCACGCCGTGTTCAGGTCGTACGCCGCCGGGGCCAGGATACCGAGCCGGGCCGCGACCCGGGTGGCGACGTTCGGGCAGCGGTCGATCGAGGAGCAGGTGGCGACGGTCACCAGGTCGATGTCGGCGGCGGTCAGCCCGGAGCCGGCGAGCGCCTTCTCCGCGGCGTACGTCGCCATGTCGGCCACGGTCTCCGCGTCGGCGATCCGGCGCTCCGCGATGCCGACCCGGTCCTTGATCCACGCATCGTTGGTGTCGATCGTGCTGGCCAGGTCGTCGTTGGTGACGACGCGCGACGGCTGGTAGTGGCCCATCGCCACGATGCGGGAACCCGCGGTCATCGTGCTACTCCTCTGATGCGAATGTGCATGGGTTTCCCGCCGCGGGTCGATTGAACCGCGATGACGGCGGTCACTGGGCGCTCGGGGTCACGCCGTGCCGGGCGATCATGTCGCGGGCGGCGGACAGGTCGTCCGGTGTGTTGAGGGTCACGATCTCCGGGGCGCCGTCGCCCTTGAGCTCGCGCTTGACGAGACCGGCGAGGGTGCCGGCCGGCGGTAGCTCGACGACGCCGGTGACACCGAGCTCCTTCAGCGTCCGCATGCACAGGTCCCAGCGCACCGGTGCGGTGACCTGGCGGACCAGGCGCTCGAGCATCTCCCGGCCGCCGCCGACGGACGCTCCGTCGAGGTTGGACAGCAGGATGCGCTGCGGGTCGGCGACGGTCACACCGCCGGCGATCGCGCCCAGGGCGGTCTCGGCCGGCGCCATGTACGGCGTGTGGAACGCCCCGGCCACCGGCAGCGGGATGATCCGCGCCTTCGCCGGCGGCTCGGCGGCGAGCTTGGCCAGCGCGTCCTGGGCGCCGGCCGCCACGATCTGGCCGCTGCCGTTGCGGTTGGCCGGGTAGAGCCCGTAGCTCTCGAGCACGGCGACCACCTCGTCCGGATCGCCGCCGAGCACCGCACTCATGCCGGTCGGCTCGAGGGCGCACGCGGCGGCCATCTCCCGGCCGCGGACGCCGGCCAGGTTGATCGCGGCCTCGGCCGGCAGGACCCCGGCCAGGGCGGCGGCGCCCAACTCACCCACGCTGTGGCCGGCCACCAGGCCGACCTGCTGCATCGGCAGCTGCTCGCCGGCGAGCAGGGCCGCGGCGACCAGCAGCGGCTGGGTCCGCGCGGTGTCCTTGATCTCGTCCGCGCCGGCCCGGGTGCCCAGGTGGAGAAGGTCCACCCCGGCGAGGGCGGACCACGACCTCAGCCGGGTCTCGGCACCGGGGAGATCGAGCCAGGGGGACAGGAAGCCGGGCTTCTGCGAACCCTGGCCGGGCGAAAGGACGGCGAGCACGCTTTGACTCTCCCGGATGGGGCGGGGTAACGGGGTTGACGGCCGCGACGAAACCCTACGACGGCTGTTGTGGAGACTCTACAAACCTACCGCCCCGTTGTCCCACATCAGCCACATTTGTACCTGGTGTCCGGCGGAAATGACCTCTCGGAGGGAGCGTGATTCACGTCGCAGGATCGAGCCGCCCGATGGTCAGCGCCAGCCGCAGCGCGAAGGCGTCCCGTCCGTCCAGCGGGGACAGACCGGTCACCTCGGCGACCCGCTTGAGGCGGTACCGCACGGTGTTCGGATGCACGTACAGCTCGCGGGCCGCGCTCTCCAGGACCCCGCCCGCCGCGAAGAAGGCGTCCAGGGTGTCCAGCAGGCCGCCGCCGGCGCGGGACAGCGCGCCGTACGCGTCGTGCCGCAGCCGCCGCCGGGCCTCCATGTCGCCCGCCAGCACGCGCTCGGGCAGCAGGTCGTCGGCCGCCACCGGGGTGGGCGCCCCCGGCCAGGCCGGCGCGGCCCGGAATCCGGCCAGCGCCGACCGGGCCGACTCGGTGGCCTGATCCAGCGACGGCACGGCGGGACCCACCACGATCGGGCCGTCGCCGAAGCTCCCGGCGAGCGCACCGGCCGTCGCGACCGGGTCGGTGGCGCCGCCCGTCACCACGACGAGGCGGTCGCCGTGCACCCCGCCGATCACCTCGATCCGGGCGCGCCGTGCGGCCCGGTAGACGCCGTGTAGCACGGCGGTGATGTCGCCGCCCGGCGAGCGGCCCACCACGACCGCCACCGGCGGAGCGTCCGCCCAGCCCAGGGCGGCGGCGCGGCTGGCGAGCACGTCGGACGAGTCGCCGCGCAGCAGCGCGTCGACCAGCAATGCCTGCAGGCGGGCGTCCCAGGCGCCGCGAGACTCGGCCGCGCGGGCGTAGACCCGGGCCGCGGAGAAGGCGATCTCCCGGGAGAACTTGAGGATGGCTTGCAGCAGGGCCTCCTCCTCGCCGGCGGCGGCGAGGTTGCCTACCTCGGACTCGGCCACGTCGATGGTGACCTTGATGAGCTGGACCGCCTGAGTGAGGGTGATCGACCGGGCCAGCGCCCGGGGCGCCGCGGCGAAGACCTCGTCGGAGATCTCCTGGGTG
>Ga0081539_10003197_pt1 | contig 20709 bp, 18 predicted proteins | sample TabmetS4T2R2_FD_71023 | JGI IMG/M metagenome (GOLD analysis project Ga0081539, IMG submission 71023) | Tabebuia heterophylla rhizosphere microbial communities from the University of Puerto Rico - S4T2R2 | ecosystem: Host-associated > Plants > Roots > Rhizosphere ...
CTCGCCCGTGAGAAATCGCGCGAGCTCCGCGAGCACGGCCGGGGCGAGGGCATCGTTCACGCGACACCCGCAATGCGCCGCTGCAGGTCGATGCGTTCGGAAACGCGCTGCCGCTGGCGCACGCGCGCGGCATCGAGGAGCATCGCGCCGGCCCACCAGTAGATGTTGAACTCGGCGACCAGCCGCCGCATGCTGTGCATGCGCACGCGCTGCTCGTCAGGGGGCATGGTCAGCGCGCGGTGCAGCGCCTCGGCGCACTGCTCGGTGTGATAGGGATTGACCAGCAAGGCGTCGTGCAGCTCGCGCGCGGCGCCGGTGAACTGCGACAGCACGAGCACGCCGTGGTCATCGTCGCGCGCCGCCACGAACTCCTTCGCGACGAGGTTCATGCCGTCGTGCAGGCTCGTGACCACGCACACGTCCGCCGCGCGGTAGTACTCGTTGATCTGCTCGGGCACGTGGTGGGTGGTCTTGAGGTGGATCGGCGCATAGCCGGGCTTCCCGAAGCGGCCGTTGACGCGCTCGGCCAGCGCGCGCACGCGCTGCTCGAAATGGCGGTATTCGTCGAGCGAGGACCGCGTCGGCGAGGCGATCTGCACGAAGACGAACTGGCCGATGAATTCCGGATGCATCTCGAGCAGCCGCTCGATGGCGCCGAAGCGCTCGAGGATGCCCTTGGTGTAATCCATGCGATCGACACCGAGCCCGAGCAGCATGTCCGGGCGCATGCCCTCCGCCCGCAGCACGCGCGCGCGGCACGCGGCGACGTCGAGCTGGCTCGGTGCCCATTCGGACGGCCACTGCACCGAGATCGGGTAGTGCTCGACGCGCGTGATGCTGCCGCGATACGAAACGATCGAAGTCTCGTGCTCGATGCGCGCCTCGAGGTAGCGGTCGACCGTGTCGATGAAGTTCTGGCGATGGAACCGGGTGTGGAAGCCGAGAATCGAGCTCCCGAGCATGCCGTGCAGGATCTCGTCGCGCCAGGGGCAGATGCCGAACGCTTCGGAATTCGGCCAAGGAATGTGCCAGAACGTGATCACCGTGGCCCTCGGCAGCTGCTCGGCGATGAGCCGGGGTGCGAGGGCGAAGTGGTAGTCCTGGATCAGCACCACGGGGTCCTCGGTGCGAGCCTCCGCGCACACCGCGTCGGCGAAGCGCTGATTGACCGCGCGATACTGTGCCCAGTCGTCGGAGCGAAACACCGGACGCACGTGGGCGAGATGGCACAACGGCCACAGCCCTTCGTTGGCGAAGCCGTAGTAGTAGCCGTCCTCCTCCTCGCGCGAGAGCCACACGCGCCGCAGCGTGTAGCTCGGGTGGTCCGGCGGCACACGCACGTGGTCGTTCTGGTCCACCACGTCGCGATCGGCGCTCGCGCTGCCGTGCGCGACCCACGTGCCGGAGCACGCGCGCATGATGGGCTCCATCGCGGTCACGAGCCCGCTCGCCGGTCGGCGCACGGCGATGCTGCCGGTTTCCTCGCGAACGTGCAGGTACGGCTCGCGATTCGAGAGCAGCACGATCTGATCACCCCGGAAATGCTCGCGCAGCACGCCGCGCAGCATTTCCGGGTTCCAGGCGCCTTCCTGCGGCCGTGGACGGCGGGCGGTGTCCACCTGATGCAGCAGGGCCCGCAGGTCCGACACCAGCGGCTGCATGTCCGGGTCCTCGACTCGCGCGAACGGCTGCACGATGCCTTCGCCGCGCAGCATCGCGCGCATGCCGGCCACCCACCCGCGCCAGCTCATCTGCGCGATCAGCACCGTCACGAGCGAGATGACGATCCCGAGCACCACGAAGAACAGGATGAGATAGTAGCGGGTGTCGGCGCTGCGCCGCTCGACGAAGCTCATGTCGTGAACAAGCGTGAGCGTGCCGACGTTGCCGTCGGCGAGCGCGACGGGCTGCTGCGACACGTGCACGAGGCCGTGCGCGAGCCGCACCGCCGCGCGTGTCTGGCCCTCGCTCGACAACGGCCGGCTGCACCCGAGGGACACCGGGTACGTCGACGTGGCGTAGGCGAGCTCGCCCGCGGGCGTGCAGTACGCGACAGCATAGAGGCGCTCGTCCTGCAGCGCGCGGTTGAAGAGCGCGTTGATGCGGCTCCAGCTCTCCTGGCCGACGAGATCGGCGAGCTGATCCTGCATCGTGTTCGCGATGAGGCGCGCGCGCATGTCGAGATCGTTGGTCCACCAGCGCAGCGTGAGGTTGTCGACGAGCGGCACCAGCGCATACGCGAGCACCGCGAGCGTGACGGTGAGCGGCGCGATGAAGCGCAGCGAAAGACGTATGGAGCGCAGGCGATTCAGCATGCGGGCGGCAGGAGGCGTGACGTTCCAGTATGCCACTTCGATGGCACGACGCTTGCACGCATGCAACCGTACCGGCGGCGCGCGGTTCTCACTGGGGCAATCGCGTGTCGGATGAGAACCAATGGTCTTGCAGGAGGAACCATGAAGCTGCGTCAGACGCTCTTTGCAGTCGGAATCGCCGGCCTCGCCGCCCTGGCGTCACCGAGCGTGTTGGCGACGAGCTCCGAGGAGTGCGAGCAGGCGGCCCAGTTCATCGGCAACGCAGCCCGCGCGCGCGATCTCGGCATGACGCGCGAGGATTTCCTCGCTCACATGCAGGCCGACCTCGAGGTGATCAAGAGCTTTCCGCCCCAGTTGCGCTGGTTCGCGGAAACCGAGCAGGACGAGCAGTTCCTGCTCAAGGGCGCCCGCGACGTGTTCGACCATCCGATCGCTCCCGAAGCGCACGCGACGCGGTTCGAGCGGGCGTGCGTGAGCCGCGTGGACGTATAGCTCCGCGGGAGCTGGCGCGGCCTGTGGGCGCGGTGCATGGAGGGCGCGCCCGCGGGCGCGCGGCCGTGCCTAGCCGGACTTCTTGCGTTTCTTCTCGTCGAGCAGCGAACCGCGGCAGCGTCGCGTGCCGCAACGACACGCATAGGCCTCGCGCATCGCGCGCGTGATGCGACCGTCGATGTGCAGGCGGTAGTCGTACGCGAGTTCGTCGCCTGCGCGAATCGTGCGACGGGCGTGGATGAACACGCGGCCGTCGTCGTCCTCCAGCGCCTCGCAGTTCGGATCGCACGAGTGGTTGATCCAGCGCGCCGCGTTGCCACGCACGCTGGCGTCGATGACGCGCCCGTCGTCGAGCTCGAACAGGAACGTGTGATAGGGATCATGAGGATCCTTGCCCTGGCGCTCGCTCCCGATGTCCCAGGTGGTCCGCTGGCCGCGGTACTCGATGATGGTGGCGCCTTTGCGGATCGTGCGCGTGGCGAACACGCCGCGGCCGTGAATGGCGGAATGACGAACGACGTAGGGCTTGCTCTTGGCTGGCATTGCTGTAGGACGAAACGGTTGCGAACGGGAGGCGGCATTCTAAAGCACGATGCGCCCGGAGCATTCGCAATGTGCGCGTGTTGTAATTCTTGCCGCGAAAAACCTTCGCGACTGTTGCCTGAAATTCACCGAGGTCATCGGCTTCGCAACGGAAGCCGGCACGAGAGCGCGCATGCGAGCGCATCTCGCGATCACCGCACCAATCCGCACGGCACGAAACGTGCTGACTTTCGCACCGGCAGGAATCGGCGCGACCGCGGCACCGGCAATTCACGTCGCGCGACGAGGGGTCCGCGGGGGGCAAGGGGAGGCCCGCGGGATTGCCGGTGCCGATCCGCGGGACGTTCAGTCTTCGGGCACGAACATGCGCCCGGACTGCAGGCAGCGGCACAGCTCGCGATACACCTCGCGCAGGCGTTCCGGCGCGACCTCGCGGCCGACGGCGCGCGCGAGGCGCCGCGCGAGCGGTCCTGCATCCAGGATGACGTCGATGGCGTCGCGAAACGCGGGCGAGTGCACCGGCGAGTCCGGCGGGCAGTCCATGACGAGGTGCCGCCACAGGTCTCCCGCCGTGCAGGGCCGGCCCGGATAGCCGAGCATCGACAGGTACGATGGCTCGCCCACCGCGGCGCGATCGGCGTCGCGCACGCATGCGTCCAGGATCGAAGTCAGAACCGCGCTGTCGAGCGAGTTGCGCGACTGCGGCAGGCGCGCTTCGCGCTCCCACACCGACTGCAGCACCGAGGTGACGGCCGCTGCGATCGCGACATCGGCCATCGGGCATTCCTGCACGTCCATGACCCGGATCTCGATCGCATTGCGCTCGAAACGCGCGATCGCGCCGCGGGAATTGAGCCACTCGTGCTGCAGGATGCGGCGCGGATCGTGCGGCGCGATTTCCTCGTACATGGGCTTGAGGATCCGCTCCTCGTACTCCGCCCGCGTGGTCACGGGCTCGGGCACGATGTCCCCGGCGATCGTGGTGAGCGGATCGGCGTTCGACCGGTACACGACCATCCGGTGATCGAGCGCGCGGGTGCGTCGACCTTCGCAGAAGGGAGAGCTCGCCGACAGCGCGGGCAGGATGGGCAGCAGCAGACGCACGGCGGCATGCAGGCGTCCGAACTCGCGGTCGTTGGCGAACGGCAGGTTGAGATGCATGCTCTGCACGTTGGCCCAGCCGTGCGTGCGGCAATTGAAGATCCGCTCGTACGCGCCGTAGATGCCCGCCTCGTCGTGCGGCCACACCTCGGTCTCGCTCGCGGGATCCATCCATGGATGCATTCCCGACGGCATGAGGCACGCACCCTCCGCCGCGAGGGTTTCGTTGGCGCGCGCGATCTCCGCTTCGAAGCCTGGAACCAGGAGCTCGAAGCGCGAGGTCGGCTGCTCGTTCTTGAGCTCGACCACGTGCGCGACGAGCTCGTTGGACCAGCTGATGCGCGTGCCGTCGGGGCTCACCACCGCGTCCAGCCGTTCGAGCAGGTGGTTCGCCACGGGGCGCACGGCGAGCGTGTGCCGATCGACGATCATGTATTCGAGCTCGAGGCCGTAGCCTCCGAAGGCGTGCAGCATCGTCAGCACCGAAGGGGCGAGCGGGGCGGTCGTTTCATTCAGCGCTCCTGGCGTCGCGCCGCGCGGCGCGCCTCGATGCGCGTGCGGAACACGTCCATGATGCGCTCGTAGATGGTGTCGCCGAGCACGGCATCCTCGTTGCCGGCGTCGACGTTGGGATTGTCGTTCACCTCGATCACGTACACGCGTCCGTCGACCTCCTTGAGATCGACGCCGTAGAGACCGTCGCCGATGAAGTTCGCCGCCTTGACCGCCGCCTCGACGACGTGGCGTGGGACCTCCTGCACCGGGATCGCGATGGTGGCGCCCTCGACCTCCTTGTCCTTGGTCTCGGCGCGCTTGATCACCTGCCAGTGCCCGGGCGCCATCATGTAACGGCAGGCATACAGCGCCTGGCGGTCGAGCACGCCGATGCGCCAGTCGAAATCCGTGACCAGCCACTCCTGAGCGACGATCAGGTCCGACTTCTCGAGGAACTCGCCCACTTTCTGCGCGAGCTCGCCTTCGGTCTCGACCTTGACCACCCCCAACGAGAACGCGCTGTCCGGCTGCTTCAGCACGCAGGGCAAGCCCAGCGTGCGAACGATGTCCTTCACGTTGTCCCGGTGCACGATCATCGTCTTGGGCGTCGGGATGGAATGGCGCGACAGGAGCTCCGCAAGATACACCTTGTTGCTGCAGCGGAGGATGGAATCCGGATCGTCGATCACGACGAGACCTTCCGCCGCGGCGCGGCGGGAGAACCGGTACGTGTAGTGGTTCACCGACGTGGTCTCGCGAAGGAACAGCGCGTCGAACTCGTCGAGCCGCCCCCAGTCGCCGCGCGTGATGAGCTGCGTCTTCATGCCGAGCCGGCTCGCCGCGTCGCCGAACCGCTGCAGCGCCTGCGCGTTCGAAGGCGGCTCGGGATCCTCGGGATCGTGCAGGATCGCGACCTGCGCGAGATACGGCCGGCGCGCGCGCATGCGGCGCCGACGCTCGCAGTTCTCGATGTAGTCGCGCGCCGCCGTGGCGATGAACTCGTGGTGCCCGACGGGGATCTCGCGGAACTCGAGCGCGGTGAGGGTCTGCACCCGCCAGCCGCCGTTGCGGCGCTCGAAGCGCACCTTGAGCAGCGGCACCTGCATCATGTTGAAGAGCTGCTGCGACAGCTGGTCGTAGCACAGGCCGATGTCGCGCCCGAAGTACACGATGAGCTCGTAGCTGTTGCCGGCGAGCGTCGCCAGCGAAAGCTGGATGAGCTCCTCGATCTCCTCGGTGAGGAGCCGCACCATGTTGTCGGATTGCACGTCGCGGATGTTCTTCACCCGCGGGATGGGGTCGTGGCCGCGTGCCTCGGCGAGCAGCGACACGTAATAGCCGAGGCCCTGATAGCGCGAGAACCGGCACAGGTTCACCACGCATCCACGAGGATCATCGCGATACTGCGCCTCCGTGAGATAGGCGCGCGCGGACACCACCTCGACGCCCGGGATGGCGAGCGGCCATTCGCGCGCCTGGTTGATCACGAAATAAGCAGTCACGGAACGGCGCTCGCATCGTGCCGCTTGCGCGGCGAGATGATCAGAAGGTTGGCGTCATGGGTGACAATGCCGAGCAGCACTGCGTTCACCACGCGGTCGACATCGATCCAGTATTCCTGGGTCCGCGAGAACGGATTCGGCCCGTAGGGATCGGCCACGAGCACGCGCCGCCGCTCCCATTCGTATCCGGACACGATGATGAAATGCCCGGCGGGGAATCCGCGCACGTCGTCGGGCGTGTCCTCCGGACCGTATTCGCGCCGGGTGCGGTAGAGATACGTCGACGAGAGGCCCGTCAGGATCGGGTAGTCGTGGCGCAGCAGGCTGCGAATGAAATGCCGCGACAGATCGATGAGACGCAGGCGCCCGCCGAGCCTCAGGAACTCGATGTAACCGTCCGTCACGAGGCCAAGGCGCGCGTCGCGCTTGTGCGCGCGCTGCAGTGCAAGCCGCTCGGCGACGTTCACCCGCGGCCGCGCGAACCAGCTCGGGTCGAACACCATGAGGTTGTAGGTGTAGATCGTCGCCGCGTAGCCTTTGCGCAACGCATCGCAGGCGAGGAACACCGCGACGGTGCCGCCGCCCTCGAAACGCTGCGCCCGTCCGATCACGGTGGAGAGCGGCTCGTCCTCGCCCCAATAGCGATAGATCGCGTGCAGGCACGTCGGGCCGCACGTCGTTTCGTCGGGCTGGGGAAGGATCTTGACCGGAAGGCGTTTGTGAACCGGCAGCATGGGGCAACGCGCGCGAACCTTCACGCGCAGCAAAACCGTTGCCAGCGCGATCGGCGGGGTGGCGCGACACCGGTACGCGGCGACAGTCGCTGTAAAAACTACACGAGCAAGGCTCAAAACGACCTTACCGCGGGCAGTGCTCGCGCCCGCGCGGTCGCTCGAGCGTCGCACAAACCGGCGGCCGGCAACGCGGTGTGTGCGATTCGCGGCGCTGCAGGTCCGCGGCACGGAAGATGCTGAATCGATGGGCCGCGCTCTTCGGGCGCGGTTACTCGCGCCACCGCAAGCGAGCATCAACGATCATCGATCCTGCGCATCGGATCGATGCAGGGGAATCACCTTGCACCCTCGCGGGGCACGCAATCGGCAACTACCAACAATGATGGAGGGACTATGGTGAAAACCGTCATCGGTTCGTTCGACAGCTATGACGAAGCGCAGCGTGTCGTCCGCGATCTCAAGGACGAAGGCTTCATGGACAACGACATCAGCATCGTCGCGAGCAACGTCGGCTCGCGCTACGAGACCTCCAACGCGAGCGCTGCGGCCGCGGACCGCAACGCCAACGACGTCGCGACGGCGCGCGCCGACACGGACCGCAGCGGTGCGGCCACCGGCGCGGTGACGGGCGGAGTCGTCGGCGGTGCGGCGGGTCTCGCCGCGAGCCTCATGGGTCTCGCGATACCCGGCATCGGCCCGATCATCGCCGCGGGTCCGATCGTCGCAGCGCTGACCGGCGCCGGCGTCGGAGTGGTGGCCGGCGGCCTGATCGGCGGGCTCACCGATCTCGGCGTGTCGGAAACGCACGCGCAGTACTACGCCGAATCGGTGCGTCGCGGCGGTGCGCTCGTCACCGTGCGCGCCGACGAGTCGCGCGCGTCGGAAGCCGCGGACATCATGCGTCGCCACGGCGCCGTGGACATCGAGCGCCGCGCCGAGACGTGGCGTCAGTCCGGCTGGAGCGGTTTCGATCAGAATGCCCGCGCCTATTCGGCGGATGAGATCGATCGCGAGCGCACGCAATGGCGGAGCTCCGGCACCACCGGTCCCGACGTCGGCGGCACGCGCATGTACGAGCAGACGGGCGGCAGTGGCATCTATGCGGCCAACGCGCAGGGCGTCGGCAGCTCGTCGATGGGATCGTCCGCGGGCATGAGCAGCAGCGCGGGCGGCGGCAACCCCGCGGCGAATTACAACGCGGGATCGTCGTCGAGCTTCGGTGCGACCTCCGATCGCGGCACGTCCGCGGGCATGGGCAGCTCGGGCGCGGGTTACTCCGGCGGCGGTGTGGGTGAATCGCAACTCGGTGCTTCGTCCAACACCGGCAACTACGCCGGCACGGTTCCCGGGGCCGGCATGGCGACGGCGTCGACCGGCAGCGGCGGCTCGGCCGGAATGGCGCGCGGCACGGGTGCAGGCGCAGGCAACTACGCCGGCGGCACCACGGGCGGTGCAGGCATGGGCGCGACGGAGCGCACGGGCTCGGGCAGCTACGCGGGAAGCGCGGACGTCGGCGGCGGCACGTCGGGTTCGCGGCCGCGCACCTCCGCGGAGTGGGATGCGTACGAGCAGGACTTCCGCAGCGATTACGAAACGAACTACAAGGGTGCGGGAACGTTCGACGATTACGCCCCCGCGTATCGCTACGGGTTCGACAGCGCGCGCAACCATCGCGGCCGCAACTGGGACGACGTGGAGCCCGATCTGCAGCGGGATTGGGAGCGCGACAACCCTGGTCGCGAATGGGCGCGCTTCAAGAACGCCGCACGGCGTGGGTGGCAGCGCATGTCCGATGCCATCGAGCGTGCGATCCCGGGTGATCGCGATCGCGACGGTCGCTGATCGCTGATCGTCGACCGGCACGGCGGACGGACTCCGGTTCGTCCGCCGCGCTCGCACCGGCCTTAAATCCATGAACGAATCCAAGCCCTCCCCCGACGAGAGCCGCAAGGCCGTCGGCATCTACGACCGGCCCGCCTCGGCCGACCGGCCACGCACCCGCACGCTGGCGCTGGCCGTGGTCGTCGTCCTGCTCGTCGTCGCGGCGATCTATTTCGTTCGCGCGCACTGACGGCGCTAAGCGAACCTCGCGCCGCGCCACGGGGTCAATCCCGCCAGGGCAACGCGCAGAGGAGGAAACGCATGCTGGTTCACTTCAACCCTGGCAACGATGTCGAGGGGCGGGGATCGCTCGCCGCGCGCGCGGAGCAGATCGTGAGCGATGCGATCGGCCGCTTTTCCGGGCAGATCACGCGCGTGGAGGTGTACGTGAGCGACGAGAACGGCGCGAAGAAGGCCGCCAACGACAAGCGCTGCACGCTCGAGGCGCGCATCACCGGCCATCAGCCGGTGGCGGTGACCAATCACGCGCCGACCTTCGCCGAGGCGATCAGCGGGGCGGCGGAAAAGCTCCAGCGATCGCTGGATCACACCCTCGGCAGGCTGAACCGCGCCTGAGGCGCGGGCCGATCGTTACTGGCGGGCGCGGATCAGCTTGAGCTGGGCGTCGAGCCACGTCTGCGCGACGGTGTCGTTGCTGCCGCAGCGGATGTGATACGCGTTGCCGGTGCTCGAGCTCTTGCTCGCGAGATGGGCGATGAACTGCTCGGTGCTCTCCAGACGCGAGCGGACGAAGCCGAGCTTGAACTCGAGATGCTTGCGTGCATCGGCGCCCGAGTATTCCTTGCCTTCGCGAACGAAGGTGCACCCGGACGTCGCGATGCTGGAGAGGATCTGGTCGATCTCGGCGGCGGAGCGGGCATCGGGCGTGGCAGAGGCGGGGGTGCAGGTCACTGCGGCGACGAGCGCGAGCCCGGCCAGCGCCGCGCGAGAGGCAGCAAATTTCATGGGGTGGAGGAGAGAGGTTCCAAAGAAAAATTTAGACGCCCGTCCGACAGAAAAGTTCCGCGGCACGGAACGGCCGTGTAGGAGATCACCGACGGCGCAGGCGCCCCAGGCGTTCCCCTGCCGCGAGCAGGGTCTCGTCCTTCTTGGCGAAGCAGAACCGGATGACCCGATCGTCGCGACCGTTCTGGTAGAACGCGGAGAGCGGGATCGTCGCGACGCCGACGTCCCGCACCAGGCGCTGGGCGAAGTCCGCCGCGGGCTCGTCGCTGACGGCGTCATACCGGGCGAGCTGGAAGTAGCTTCCCGCGCACGGCAGGAGCTCGAGCGGGGTGGCGGCGAGCCCGTCGCGCAGCACATCGCGCTTGCGCTCGAAGAACGAGGGCAGCGCCTCGTACCGCGCGGGCTCGCGCAGGAACTCGGCGAGTGCGTGCTGCACGGGCGCATTCACGGTGAACACCATGAACTGGTGAACGCGCCGGATCTCTGCCGTGAGATCCGGTTGCGCGAGGGCGTAGCCGACTTTCCACCCCGTCGCATGAAAGGTCTTGCCGAAGGAGCCGATCACGACACTGCGCGGCGCGAGCTCGGCTGATTGCGCAATGCTGTGATGCTGCGCGCCGTCGTAGACCATGTGCTCGTACACCTCGTCGCTCACCACCACGATGTCGTTGCCGCGCGTCAGCCGCTCCAGCGTAACGACATCGTCGCGGGATAGCACGCTCGTCCCTGGGTTGTTCGGCGTGTTCACGATGATCATGCGCGTGCGCGGCGTGATCGCGCCGGCGAGCCGCAGCGGATCGATGCGATATCCCGGCACGGTCAGCGGCACCGTCACCGGATTGCCCCCGGCGAGGCGCACCGCCGGCAGGTAGCTGTCGTAGGCCGGCTCGAACACGATCACGTCGTCACCGGGATGCACGAGTGCGAGCACCGCGGTGAAAATGGCCTGGGTCGCGCCGGTGGTGACGGTGATCTCGCGCTCGGGATCGTAGGCGCGTCCGTAGAGGCGCTCCACCTTGCCGCCGATCGCTTCGCGCAACGCCATCACGCCCGGCATCAAGGGGTACTGGTTGTGACCCGCCTTCATCGCCGCGGCGACGAGATCGATGAGCGCCGGATCGATCGGGTAATCGGGAAAGCCCTGGCCCAGGTTGACCGCACCGTGCCTTGCGCTGAGCGCGGACATCACCGTGAAGATGCTGGTGCCCGTCGCGGGCAGGCGCGAGCGCACGGCGACCGGTCGCGGGTCCACGGCGTGCGCGTCAGGTGCCGCGCTGCCCGATCAGCGCGAGAAACTCCTCGCGCGTCGCCTGCGACTCGCGGAACGTGCCGAGCACCGAGGACGTGATCATCACGGAGTTCTGCTTCTCCACGCCGCGCATCATCATGCAGAGGTGCTTCGCCTCGATCATCACGCCCACGCCCCGGGCATCGATCTCGTTCATCACTATGCTCGATATCTGCTCGGTCAGCCGCTCCTGCAGCTGCAGCCTGCGCGCGTACAGGTCGACGAGGCGCGCGAGCTTGGACACGCCGAACACCTTGCCGGTGGGGATGTAGCCGATGTGGCATCGACCGAAGAACGGCAGCATGTGGTGCTCGCACATGCTGTAGACCTCGATGTTCTTCACGATCACCATGCTGTTCGTTTCCTGCGTGAACACGGCATTGTTGATCGCCACGCGCGGGTCGGTGCGGTAGCCGGACGTGAGAAACGTGAGCGCCGTGGCGACGCGATGCGGTGTCCTGACGAGGCCTTCGCGGTCCGGGTCCTCGCCGATCTCGATGAGGATGCCGCGGACGAGCTCCTCGAGCCGCGCGATGTTGGGCTGCATTCCGATCTCCTCGATGCTGCGCGCGCAAACGATGCGCGGCTGATTTGACGTCGGGGGATTATCCCCGGAAACTCGCCGCGTTCCCGTATCCGGCTAAAGCTCGCGCATGCGGCACGCCTTCCGCGGTGGGACCTGGCTCGAGCTGGCGCAGCGCGGCATCGGCTGGATCGTGCGCGGCGCGGCCTGGCTCGCGCTTCCGCTGTCGTTGCTGCTGTTCGCGCAGTGGCCGCTGCGAGAGGTGGTGCAGGCCTACTCGCGCGAGGCGAACGACCTCGCGCAGATCCTGTTCGCGCTGTACGTGAGCGTTGCGGTGACGGCCGCCACCCGCGCCGGCCGCCATCTCGCCACCGACGCGTTCGCGCATCGATACGGCGTGCGCACCCGGCGCATTCTCGCGCGAGCGGGCGCGCTGTGCGTGCTCCTGCCCTGGGCGGGATTCGTGCTGGCGACGGCCGCGCCGATGATCGCGCAGTCGGTGGCGCAGGCCGAAGGCTTCCCCGAGACGTTCAACCGCGGCTATTTCGTCATCAAGCTCGCGGTGGGGATGCTCGGCGTTCTGGTCGCGGCCCAGGCCCTCGCGGACGCGCTCGACACGAGCCGATGACCGAATACGCCGGCATTCTGATGCTGCTCGTGGTCGCCGGCGCGATGATGCTCACCGGCCTTCCGACGTGGCTCGTTCTGATCGGCACCGCGCTGGTATTTGCCATTTCGGGCGTCGTTGCGGATGTCATCCCTGCACAGCTTTTCGGCGGCGTCGCGCCGCGGCTCGTCGGCCTCTTCGAGAACGATCTCCTGCAGGCGTTGCCGCTGTACGTGCTGATGGGCGCGCTGCTCAATCGGCTTCCGCTCGCCGATACGCTGTTTCGCGCGGCGATGCGCATCATGCCGCGCGGCGGCGCGGCAGCACCGCTCGCGTCCGTGCTGCTCGCGGGCGTGTTCGCGCCGATGAACGGCTCCGTCGGCGCAAGTGTCGTGATGCTCGGGCGCAGCGTCGCGCCGCGCCTCGAGGGACGCGTTTCCCCCGCGCGCTTGGGCGCCCTCGTTGCCGCATCGAGCACGCTCGGCATCGTGGTGCCGCCGTCGCTCGTGCTGATCCTGCTGGGAGACGCTTTGCTGCGCGCCCATACCGAAGCGATCAACGTCACCGGTCGCGCGGTGCAGGTCGTCAACACGCAGGATGTGTTTCGCGGTGCGCTCGTCCCGGCGTGCGCCGTGCTGCTGCTCACGCTCGCCGTGACCTGGGTGCTGACGCGCGTGTCGCGCGATGCATCGGCGCCGCACGCGCGTCCGGCGCTGTCGCGCGCGGAGGCGGCCACGGCAGTGGTCGCCGTGGCGGCGATCGTGGCGCTGCTGGGCGCCGTGACGCTCGGTTACGTGTATGCGGTGGAAGCCGCGGCCGCCGGCGGGGTCGCGCTGTTCGTGTACGGCGTGCTGACGCGCTCGATCACCCGACCCGTGTTGCGCGCCGTGCTGCGCGACACGATCGAGGTGACCGGGGCGCTGTTCGCACTGCTCGTCGCGGCGACGATGTTCACGCTGGTCGTGCGCGCCTTCGGCACCGACCGCGTGGTCGCGCACTGGCTCGATGCGATGGGTGGAGGAACGTACGCCACCCTCGCGAGCGGGCTGGTGGCGATCGCCCTGTGCGCTTTCGTGCTCGATGCGTTCGAGATGATCTTCGTGGTCATTCCCGTGCTCGTGCCGCCGATGCTCGTGCACATTGCCGATCCGGTATGGATCGCGGTGCTCGTGCTCCTGATCCTGCAGGCGAGCTTTCTCGCGCCGCCCTTCGGCTACGCGACGTTGATGGTTCGCAACGTGCTCGAGCTGCGCGTGTCGGTGGCCGCGCTCGGTCGTGCGCTCCTGCCGTACGTGCTCGTGCAGCTTCTCGTGATCGCGGTGGTGCTGGCCGCGCCCGGTGTGCTGTGGCGGCCGGACGCCGCCGCGGCCGGCAGCGCGGCACCGCGCATGTCCGATGAGGACGCCCGGCAACTGATGGAGCGCCAGCTTGCGCCGCCGACCGACGAGCCGCGTCAGTGAGCGCGCTAGAATCGATGCGTCCACATCCATTCCCGACAGGAGCTTTCGCATGGGCCAACGGATCGAACTCACGGCAAGCGATGGATTCAAGCTCTCGGCCTATCGTGCCGATCCGGAAGGCAAGCCTCGCGGCGCTCTCGTGGTGATCCAGGAGATCTTCGGCGTCAACAGCCATATCCGTTCGGTGTGCGACGGCTATGCACGCGACGGATATGTCGCGATCGCGCCGGCGCTGTTCGATCGCGTGCAACGCGGGGTCGAGCTCGGCTATTCCGAGCCGGACATCGCGCGTGGACGGGAGTTGAAGGCCGCCGCCAGCACCGACAACGCGTTGCGCGACGCCGCGGCCGCGCGCGATGCGGTCGAGCGCGCAGGCAAGACCGGAATCATCGGCTACTGCTGGGGCGGGTTCATCACCTGGATGGCGGCCGCGCGCGTCGACGGGTTCGCGTGCGCGGTGCCGTATTACGGCGGCGGCATGATCGAAGCGAAGAACGAGCAGCCCAAGTGTCCGGTGATGGCGCATTTCGGCAAGAAGGACCACGCGATCCCGCTGGAAGGCGCGCAGCAGCTCGCCGCGGCGCACCCGGAAGCGCAGGTGTTCTTCTACGACGCGGGCCACGGCTTCAACTGCGATCAGCGCGGCTCGTACGACGCCGCGGCAGCCAAGCTCGCGCGGGAGCGCACGGTCGAGTTCCTGCGCGAGCACGTCGGCTGACGTTTCGCAGGAACCGCTCGCGATCCGCGACGCATCGCGAGCGGCGGGCGAGCGAGCTAGGTTCCCTAGCCGCCGGACGTCTCGCCGCCCATCACCTGCAGCACGTGGCCGGTGATGTACGACGAATCCGCATCGGACGCGAGAAACACGTAGGAGGGCGCGAGCTCCTCGGGCTGCGCCGGACGGCCGATCGGCGATTGCTTGCCGAACTCCGCGACCTTGTCCGGCGGCAGCCCCGGGTCGGCAGGATTGAGCGGCGTCCACACCGGGCCCGGCGCGACCACGTTCACGCGAATCCCGCGGTCGATGAGCTCCATCGAAAGCGTCTTGCTGAACGCGTTGATCGCACCCTTGGTGGCCGAGTAATCCGGCAGCTCCTTCGAGCCGAAGATGCCCGTCTCGGAGCTCGTCGCGATGATGGCCGCACCGGGCTTCAGGTGCGGGAGGGCGGCGCGCGCGAGCCAGAAATAGGCGTACACGTTGGTCTTGAACGTGCGGTCGAACTCGTCGTCCGTCACCTCGTCGAGGCCTTTCTTGCGCGACTGATGCGCGGCGTTCGACACCAGGATGTCGAGCTTGCCGAGCTCGCGCACGGTGCGCTCGACGACCTCCTGGCAAAAGCGTTGCTGCGTCAGGTCGCCGGGCAGCAGCAGGCAGCGCCGTCCGGCGGCCTGCACGGCCGCTTTCGTTTCTTCCGCGTCCGATTGCTCCTGCGGCAGATAGACGATCGCGACGTCGGCGCCTTCGCGCGCATAGAGCACGGCCACGGCGCGCCCGATGCCGGAATCACCGCCGGTGACGAGCGCGACCTTGTCGAGCAGCTTGTTCGCGGTCCTGTAATGCGGCGCCTGATACCGCGGCCGCGGCTCGAGCCGGGACTCGAGACCGGGCTGCTCCTGATGCTGCTCCTTGAACGGGGACTGGGGCTCCGATTGCATCTGCGGCGGCGCGTCGCCGCGGCCGCGCTCGCCGGATTGCGTCGACGGATTCATGGCTTCTCCTCGCTTGGGTTCAGCACGAGTGACCGCATGCGGCCCCGTTCGTTCACGCGCTACGGACGCTGCGAGCCTGCGCGGTCTTCGAGCGATTCCCACCGTGCATAGGCCGTCGACAGGGTTTCTTCCGCCTGCGCGAGCATCGCGCGCAACGATGCGACCTGGTCGGCACGCTCGCGATACAGCGTGGGATCGGCGAGCTTCGCGTGCAGTTCGTCGATCTCGTGCTCCAGGGTCTCGATGGTGTGCGGCAGCGCATCGAGCTCGCGCTGCTCGCGAAACGACAATCCGGTGCGCGCACTTGCAGGCTTCGGTCGAGACGACGCTCGCATGGCCTGCGGCGCGGGCGCTGGCGGGGCTTGCGTGGACGCCCCGGTGCGCCGATGCGCCTCCCAATCGCTGTAGCCGCCGGCATATTCGCGCAGCACGCCATCGCCTTCGAACGCGATCGTCTGGGTGACGACGTTGTCCAGGAACGCGCGATCGTGGCTCACCAGGAACACGGTGCCGGTGAAATCCTGCACCAGCGCTTCGAGGAGCTCCAGGGTCTCGATGTCGAGATCGTTGGTGGGCTCGTCGAGCACCAGCACGTTCGCAGGACGCGCGAACAGGCGCGCGAGGAGGAGGCGGTTGCGCTCGCCGCCCGACAGCGTTCGTACGGGTGATCTCGCGCGCTCCGGCGGGAACAGGAAGTCGCTCATGTACGTCATGACGTGACGTCGCGTGGCGCCGATCTCGATGAAATCGGCGCCGGGACTGATCGTGTCCACGAGCGTCGCGTCGGGATCGAGCGTTTCGCGCAGCTGATCGAAATACGCGATGTCGAGGCGGGTGCCGCGGCGCACGGTGCCGCTGTCCGGCGACACATCTCCTAGAATGATCCGCAGCAGCGTGCTCTTGCCGGCACCATTGGGACCGATCAGGCCGATGCGGTCGCCGCGCATGATGCGGGTGTCGAAGTCGCGGATCAGCACGCGCTCGCCATAACGCTTGGTGACGTGCGACAACTCGGCGACGAGCTTGCCGGAGCGTTCGGCTTCGCCGATGCGCAACGTGACCTGGCCGAGGCGCTCGCGCCGCTCCGCCCGCTCGCGCCGCAGGCGTTCGAGACGCAGCACGCGACCTTCGTTGCGCGTGCGCCGCGCCTCGACCCCTTTGCGGATCCACGCCTCTTCCTGCGCGAGCAGCTTGTCGAAGCGCGCATCGGCGAGGGCTTCCTCGTCGAGCTCCGCGGTCTTGCGCGCCCGATATCGCTCGAACGACCCGGGGTAGCTTCGCAGCGTGCCGCGATCGAGCTCGACGATGCGCTGCGCGATCGCATCCAGAAAACGGCGATCATGCGTGACGCACACCAGCGCCCCGGGATAATCGATCAGCAGGGTTTCGAGCCACGCGATGGTCGCGATGTCCAGGTGATTCGTGGGCTCGTCGAGGAGCAGCACGTCGGGCTCGGCCGCGAGCGCCTGCGCGAGCGCGACGCGCTTCTTCCAGCCGCCGGACAGCGTTGCGATGCGCGTGTCCGCCGGAAGCTCGAGTCGCGAGACGACGCTGTCGATGCGGTGACCGAGCGTCCAGCCATGCTGGTCGAGCTCGCCCTGCAGGCGATCGAGGCGTGCGTGCGCTGCGGTGTCGTCCGGTGCATGCGCGAGCACCGCGGCGGCCTCGTGATACGCGGCGAGCGTCGCGCCCTCCTTGCCCAAGCCGAGCGCGACCGCCTCGTAGACGGTGTGCGCCGGATCGAGAAGAGGCTCCTGATCGAGCAGCGCAACACGGGCGTTCGGCGCGATCCAGCGCTCGCCGTCGTCGAGTTCGCGCAGACCAGCGAGCACCCGCAGCAGCGAGGACTTGCCCGTGCCGTTCCGGCCGATCAGCGCGACGTGCTCGCGCGCCTCGAGCTGCAGATCGGCGTCGTCGAGGAGCGGCAGATGACCGTAGGCGAGACGCGCATGCGAAAGCGTGAGGATCGGCACGGAACGAAGTTGCTCGCCACGATGGTCAGCGCGGGATCGACAGGTCCATCGAGGCGTCGCAGCGCTGCTGTGTCGACGGACAGGTGATCGATCCATCGGGCGCGCGGTTGCGCACGTTGATGTAATACGTCTGACCCGGCTGCAATACTGCGGCGCCTGGATACGACGACGACACCGTGAGATAGCTGTTGGTCGTGAATCCGATGGCTTCGACGAAGGGGCCGTTCACGCCGGTCGGATCCACGGGACGGAAATCGCACGCGGCGCGCGAGATCGTGACGTCGCGCGCGGTGGGCGGTCCGCCGAACTCCGCGACGGACACGCTGCCCGGCGAAGTCGACGCGCGGGTGCCTGCCGGCACCGTGACGCCGATCACCCACACGCCGTTCCACTGGAAGCCCGGATTCGGATAGCCTGAGGTCACGATCCGCGCGTTCGACCACGGCGCGGTGGTGCGCAGCACGGACGGGAAGTTGCCGCAGAAGTCCTGCGCGACCGGCGGCGAGTTGACCCAGTTGAGGGTGATCGATGCCGGCGCGCCGGGGCCGCCCTGGTTGCCCGCAACCACGGTATAGGTGCGCGAACCGGCCGCGCTTTCCGTCACCACGCACACGTTGTTGTTGCTGCTGCAGCCGGTCCAGACGTACGACGTCGGGTTGTTCGTGCAGCTCGCGAGCAGTTGCAACGGCTGACCCACCGTTGGCGGATCCGTCTGGGCCGTCGCGCTCAACGTGCAGGTCGGCGGCGGAAGCGGGTTGCGCCATACGACGTCCAGCGTCGCGGGCGCGCTGCTTCCGCTGGCATTGGTCGCGACGACACTGTAGGTGATGAGCCCCGGTGTGCTCGATGTCGCAAGACAGCCGGCGCTCGTACTGGAGCACGCGGACCACGTGTAGCTCGCGGGAGAGCCCGAGCAAGTCGCGGTCAGCGCAATCGTCGCCCCGACCACCGGATTGATGTCGTTGGCGGTCAACGTGCACTGCGGCACGGCCCCGATGGGCGCACCGGTGGGCGAGCACATCGCTACGGGTGCGGAGGCGGGGCCGTAGCCTTCCGCGATGTAACCGCGCGCGACCATCGCCTGCAGCGTCGCGAGCGATGTCGTGTAGCGATGATTGGAATCGATGCGATTGTTCCAGGCGCGATAGATCGGAACGCTGCCGGACGGGCAGGCGCCGGTCGTGGTGTTCGGGAGGTAGACCTGGAACACGTTGTTCGATTCGAGCAGCCACGCATCGGGAAATTTTTGCTCGACCGCGCTGCACTCGGCGGGAGACGCCGAATAGAAATGCGAGTCGAGGCCCGACTTGGGGCTGCCGTAGAACCGGCACACGGGTGTTCCGCCGGCGAGGGTCTCGTTCGACGCAGCGACCTTGAAGCTTTGTCCCGTGCGCTGCCATCCGGCGAACACGCCGTTGTCGAGCTTCGTGATCTCGTCGGGAAACGCGGTGACGAAGTAATGATCGAGCGCGGCGTGGTAGTACTCGATCGCGTCGACCAGCGCCCACGCGCGCCCGGGCAGCAGGAACGCGAGCGACGATAGAGCGACCAGAGCCGTGAAGCGCCACGAGTGATGCATTTCCCCTCCATCCTGCGACTGCGCACGCGCGAGATTGAAGGGACCCGGCCCGGCTGCCGGGAGTTCCGCAACGGCGGAAATGGGGTCAGGTGTATTTATCGATGAGGCGCCGAAGCAGGGTCGATAAATACACCTGACCCCTTTATTGCTGCGGCTGCGCGGGCTTCTTGGGGGCGATGCTGTCGAGCGCGGCGCTGACCGCGCGATCGAACAGAGGCACGGGCTCGAGCACCACCCGAGCGCGCCCGGCCGCGAGCTCCCATGCGAGCTCCTCCGGCGAATACACGAACGCGCTGGTGCGCAGGCGGCTCGTGAAGATGTACTTGGTGCGCAGCGGGCTCACCCACGTGAGGCGCGCATTGATCCAGTCGGTCTCGCCGCGGAAGGCGAGCCACGTGCCGACCGGCATCTCGCTCACGTAGTCGTGGAAATTGTCGGTGCCGCCGAATCCGCCGGCCTCCACCGCCGCTTCCTCGTCGCGCGTCACGGCGGTCACGCGCGGAGCGCCGGTGGGCTGACCCGATCGCGTCACGGGGCCCTGTGGCGTCGACGCTCCCGAGGCGGGCACGTCGGGTGTCCTGCCGCCCGCCGGCGCGCTCGCGATACCCGCGGGTGCGGCGGGCGTTGCCGCATTCGGCGCAGGCTGCAGCTCCGGCGGTTTCGCCGCGGGACCGCGCGGACGAATGGCCGCCATGTGCAGGTGATACAGCGTTTCGAAGAACTCCTTGGAGCGATCGTCCGGCACGCCGACCGCCTTGCAGCCCTTGCGCAGGTTGCCGATGATTCCCGGGACCATTTTCGTGAGACGCGCCTTCTGCGCGGTGCGCTCCTTCGCGGCGATGCTCCAGAGGAGATCGTCCATCGTCTGCAGCGCATCGCGATACGCGCTGCCCGCGTCTCCGTGCTGCTGGCGCAGCATGGTCAGGTAATCGGCCCATGCGGTCTCGGCGAACATGCGCACGTCCAGCGGGAGACGCAGACCGGCGAGGCGATCGCGCACCAGCGCGCGTGCATGCGCCTTGTCGCTCTCGCGTGCCTCGGCCTCGAGCGCCTGCTCGATGTCGTCGCCGATCTCCCGCGCGACATTGCGCTGCTCGCCGTCCAGGAATGCAGCGAGCTCGCGGTCGGCGCGATCGAACACTTCGACGTCGAGCACGAATTCGTGGCAGATCATGTCGACCACGCGCGACGCGACGCCTTCGAATGCGATGCGATACGCCTTCTCGCTGCTCGATCCCACGGCACCGGCGGCGAGACGGTCGAGCACGCGCCGCGCGGGGTGGGTCTTGTCGGAGAAGAACGTGCGCTCGAGGAGCGCCGCCTTCAGGACCGGCACCTGCAGGCGTCCGAAGATGCCGCGCGTGGAATCGGGAATCGAAGGATCGCGGAAGATGTAGTCGAACAGGAGCGAGATCACATCCATGGTGATCTTGTCCGTCGACGACAGCGGCTCCGCGCCCATCGCGACGCGGATGTACGGAATCCGGTTGAGCGGCAGCGCGGCGGTGTCGATGCCGCGCGATTTCAGTTCGCGCTGCGT
>Ga0081539_10003198_pt1 | contig 20708 bp, 18 predicted proteins | sample TabmetS4T2R2_FD_71023 | JGI IMG/M metagenome (GOLD analysis project Ga0081539, IMG submission 71023) | Tabebuia heterophylla rhizosphere microbial communities from the University of Puerto Rico - S4T2R2 | ecosystem: Host-associated > Plants > Roots > Rhizosphere ...
GACCTGCCTACCGAGGCGACGGTGGGTGTGGAGGCGCTGGTGCGATGGCGGCACCCGACTCGGGGATTTCTCGGACCCGACCAGTTCATCGACGTGGCCGAGGAGAACGGGGCCATTGTGGACATCGGTGGCTGGGTGCTGCGCGAAGCGCTACGGACGCTCGTTGGATGGCGTGTATCGGCCCCGGACAACCCGTTGCGGTACGTGAGCGTCAACGTGTCGGCGCGGCAGTTCCGCACGCCCGGCTTCGTGGATCAGGTCCGTGCGGCACTGGCCGACACCGGCGCGCCGCCGGAGTGTCTCCTGCTGGAGATCACCGAGAGCCTGCTGCTCCGGAACGCCGACACGGTCGCCGCAGACCTGCAGACGCTGCGCAACCTCGGCGTCCGCATCGCGATCGACGACTTCGGAACGGGCTACTCATCGCTGTCGTACCTGCGCCACATGCCGGTCGACGTGCTGAAGATCGACAAATCGTTCATCGACGAGATTCTGCACAGCGACGAACAGCTGGCGCTGGTCGAGGCCATCGTCAACCTCGCCCGCACGCTGCGGCTGGCCGTCGTCGCCGAGGGCGTCGAACACCCGGCGCATCGCTGGAAGCTCATGGAACTGGGGTGCCCCTACGGCCAGGGCTATCTCTTCTCCAAGCCCGTATCGGCCGACGAGATAGCGCATGCGACGGCCCGGCCCGTCCCCGTGCCCTGACGCCTGTCACAACCGTCCACGCTCGACCGTCTGGAAGGAACCACCATGACCCGCCTCGACAACGCCGGCGGCGCTCGGCAGCAGACCACCGCCGGGCTGGACTACGTGCGCCGGGACTCGCGGTGGGATGACCTCGAACGGCTGCGCAGCGGCAACCCGATGTACGACGCGACCATCGACGAGATCGATGGCCGCCGCATCCGGGTCGGCGACCATTGGCTGGCCGACTTCGCATCCTGCAACTACCTCGGCTTCGACCTGGAGCCGGAGATCATGGAGGCCATCGACGTCCAGGTCCGCCGCTGGGGCACCCACCCGAGCTGGTCCCGGCTGCTTGGCAACCCGGCGCTCTATCCGCAGGTCGAGGAGCAGCTGACCGAGCTGCTCGACGCGCCCGACACGCTCGTCCTGCCGACCATCACGCACATCCACATGTCCGTGATCCCGATCCTGGCCGGACAGGGCGCCATCTTCCTCGACTCGCAGGCGCACAAGACCATCTACGACGGCTGCATGTATGCGCGCGGCCTCGGTGCCACCGTGCGCCGCTTCCGCGCGAACGATCACGAGCACCTGGCCGAGCTGCTTCGCGAGGCGCCGGTCGGCCAGACCCGGCTGGTCTGCATGGACGGCGTCAACAGCATGACGGGGAACGCACCGGATCTGCGGGAGTTCGCCCGCGTCTGCCGGGAGAACGACGCCCTGCTCTACGTCGACGATGCCCACGGGTTCGGCGTCCTGGGCGAGCGAACACCGTCCGAGACGTCGCCGTACGGCACTCGCGGCAACGCGATCGTCAAGTACTGCGGCGAGACGTACGACAACGTCGTGCTGGTCGGCGGCTTCTCCAAGTCGTACTCGTCGCTGCTGGCGTTCCTGGCGTTGCCGACCTGGCTCAAGAACCACCTCAAGGTGGCCGCCCCGCCGTACCTGTACTCCGGTCCCGCGCCCACCGCGTCGCTCGCGACCGTGCTGGCCGGCATGGACGTCAACGCGAAGCGTGGCGACGCGATCCGCTCCGACCTCCACCGCAAGAGCGTGAAGGTGCTCAACCACGTCCGGTCGCTCGGCATCTACACGCCGAATGTCGGTGACACCCCGGTCATCGAGCTTCCGCTGGCCGAGGGCGAGGACATCGACGCGGTCGGCAAGCTCCTGTGGGACCGCGGCATCTACGTCACCCTGGCGGCGTACCCGCTGGTGCCGCGAGACCAGATCGGCTTCCGCGCCCAGGTGACGGCGGTCAACACCGACGCCGAGATCGACGACCTGAACGCGGTCATCACCGACCTCGCGGCGGCCGGCCGACTGCGCCGGGCGACCTGATGCGCATCACCTCAGGGCCCCTGGCTTCCTTGCGCCATCGCGACTTCCGGTTGTTGTGGACGGGGATGACCACGTCGCTGATCGGCAACGGCATCCTCATGGTGGCGCTGGCATGGCAGGTCTACGACCTCTCCGGCCTGCCCGCGGCGATGTCCGCGGTCGGTGTCGCGCTCTCCCTTCCGCAGGTGGTGACGTTGCTGATCGGCGGCGTGGTCAGCGACCGGTTCGACCCGCGCCGCGTGATGCTCGCGTCCGACCTGGTCCGGTGTGCGGTCATGGCTACGCTCGCCGTACTCAGCATCAGCGGCGCCGTTCGGTTGTGGGAAATCATGGCGCTGACCGCGGTGTACGGCGCGGCGGCCGGGTTCTTCGGGCCGGCGTTCGATGCGCTGGTCCCGCAGCTGGTCGCCGAGTCCGATCTGGTCGCGGCGAACGCGCTTGACCAGTTCATCCGGCCGGTCGGCCTGCAGATCCTCGGTCCCATGCTGGGCGGTGTGGTCATCGGGATCGGCGGGCCCGGCTCGGCCTTCGCCGCGGATGCCGCCACGTTCGCGGTCTCGGCGGCGTGCCTGCTGGCGATGCGCCGCCCAGCGTCTGTCGCCGCGGATCAACCGGGGGAGTCGCTCTGGGTGGAGCTGCGGGAGGGCATCTCCTACGTGCGACGGCATGTGTGGCTCTGGGGCACCTTCCTGTCCGCCACGTTCACGTACCTGCTCTTCGTCGGACCCACCGAGGTGCTCCTGCCGTACGTCGTGAAGACCGAGCTGGGCGGCAGCGCCGCTGCGCTCGGCCTGGTGCTGACCTCCGGCGGCCTCGGTGCGATCGCGGCCGCCATCACGGTGGGCTGGATCGGTATTCCGCGCCGGTTCATCTCGTTCATGTACGGCACCTGGGCGATCGCCACACTGGCCGTGGCCGGGTACGGGCTGGCGACCGCGACGTGGCAGCTCGCAGCGGCGTGCGTCGTGGTGAACGGAATGGAGGCAGCTGGGACGATCGCGTGGGCCACCGCGAAGCAGCGACTGGTTCCGGGCCGGCTGCTGGGGCGGGTATCCAGTGTGGACTGGTTCGTCTCCACCGCCTTGCTGCCGTTGTCGTATGCCGCGGCAGCGCCGGTGGCGTCGCTGATCGGGGTGCGGCAGACGCTGGTGGCCGCCGGCGTCCTCGGTGCGGTCGTTACGTTCGGTTTCCTGTTCCTGCCGGGCATGCGCCGGCCGGAGGGACAGGCCGCCGCCTATCGGGCCGGGCGGCACCGCGCCGACCGCCTCGCGCGCGCCGGAGCGTCGGCGTGAGCCCGTCCGCGGCGGCGGTCGTGGCCCCGGCTTCCGCGGCGGCGGTCGTGGCCCCGGCTTCGGCGGCGGCGGTCGTGGCCGCGGCTTCCGCGGCGGCGGTCGTGGTCCCGGCTTCGGCCGCGGCGGTCGTCGCCGCGGCCGAACGGCTGAGCGCGGCCTTCGCGGCTCGTGATGTCGGCGCCGCATTGGACTGCTTCGTGACCGACGAGGCCATCGGGTACGCCGGCTCGGAGCGGGCCGAGACCGCTACTGGACGGGACGCGGTGTCGGCGTTGCTCGAGGCCGTCTTCGCCCGGGACGAGGCGTACTCCTGGCGGGTTACCGAGGCTCGCGTGCACGCGTACGCCGAGTGCGCGTACCTGTTCGCCGAAGCGGACGGCCTGGCGCGGACGGATGCGGGCGAGACCGTGCCCTTCCCGTACCGGATCTCCGGCGTGCTCGAGGAGGATGGCGACCGGTGGCGGTGGCGCCACTGCCAGGGCGGCGAGCCCTCCTCCTAACCCGCGATCTTGGAGTTGTGGTTGCCTTTTCGCGGCTTCCCGCCCGTTTCGCTCCAACCACAACTCCAAGATCGCGGGGATTGTTCAGGGGCCGTACAGGTCCAGTGGGGCAGGATGGACGTGATGCGCGTCTTGGTCGTCGAGGACGAACGGCGGCTCGCCGAGGGATTGCGGGCCGGCCTGGTCGCGGACGGCTTTGCCGTGGACGTCGCGTACACCGGAACGGACGGCCTGTGGCTCGCCCGGGAGGTACCGTTCGACGCGATCGTGCTCGACCTCATGCTGCCCGGCCTCAACGGCTACCGGATCTGCCACACCTTGCGCGCCGAAAACATCTGGACGCCCATCCTGATGCTCACCGCCAAGAACGGTGAATGGGACGAGGTTGAGGGGCTGGACACCGGCGCCGACGACTACATGACCAAACCGTTCTCCCACGCCGTACTCGTGGCCCGGCTCCGGGCGCTGCTCCGCCGCGGAGCGCGGGAACGCCCGGCCGTGCTGTCCGCGGGCGACCTGCGCCTGGACCCGGCGTCCCGCCGGGCGTGGCGCGGTGTCACCGAACTGACCCTCACTACCCGCGAGGTGTCGCTGCTCGAGGTCCTGCTGCGGCGCCGGGGTGAGGTGGTGAGCAAGCGGCAGATTCTGGCACACGTGTGGGACGCCGACTTCGACGGCGATCCCAACATTGTCGAGGTGTACGTGCGGCGCCTCCGCGACAAGCTGGACCGGCCGTTCCGGCGCTCGGCCATCGAGACGCTGCGCGGTGCCGGCTACCGGTTGGCCGCCGATGGCGGCTGAGAGCGCACCAGCCCTGCGCCGAGTGGCCCGGATGCTGCGCGGCTCGGTCCGGGTCCGGATCACCGCCGCCGCTCTCGCCGTAGTGGGGCCGGCGCTGCTGCTTGGCGCGATCACCCTGGTGGCGACCCTGCATGCGGCCCTGACACGAGAGGTACGGATCACCGCAACGGTACGGGCCGCCGAGGTGGCCCGGGTGGTGCAGTCCGGTGGCGACGCAGCCGTCGGCGACGATGTCATGTTCCAGGTTCTGGGCTCGGCCGGGGAAGTGCTGGCGGCGAGCCCGAACACCGCGGGCCGGCCGCGGCTGGTGCCGCTCGCGCCGGGCGAGTCGCGAGTGATCGAGGTGCCGTTCGACGACGGCCGCTTCCTTGTGGTGGCGACGACCGCCGCCCACGGCCGGACCGTGGTGTTCGGGCAGAGCATGGATCCGGTCGACGAGCCGACCCGGACACTTGTGACGCTGCTGGCGATCGGGCTTCCGGTCCTCCTCCTGGTGGTGGGCGCGACCACTTGGCGGCTGGTCGGGCGAGCGCTGGTCCCGGTCGACGCGATCCGGGAACAGGTCGACGCCATCTCCGCCACCGCTCTGGACCGTCGCGTGCCAGAACCGTCCACACGCGACGAGGTCGGCCGGCTCGCCGCGACCATGAACCGGATGCTGGACCGGCTTCAGAAGGCACAGCTTCGCGAACGGCGCTTCGTCGCGGACGCCTCGCATGAACTGCGCTCGCCGATCGCGGCTATACGGCAACACGCGGAGGTTGCGCTAGCCCATCCCGAGTTGGCTGACGGGCTGGCCGGCGTCGCCCGTGCCGAGAGCCTGCGGATGCAGGCACTCGTCGACGACCTGCTGTTACTCGCCCAGGCCGACGAGCATCGATCGGATTTGCGGCGGCGTCCGGTCGATGTCGACGACCTCGTACTCGCCGAGGCCCACCGGCTGCGCGACGCGGGAACGGCTGAAGTGGACACTCGCGGGGTGTCGGCCGCGCGGATCGACGGCGATCCAGTAGCACTGCGCCGGATGCTGCGCAATCTCGTCGACAACGCAGTCCGACACGCGTGCCGGCGCATCGGGCTCTTGCTGTACGAGCAGGACGGCTGGGCAGTGCTGCACGTCGACGACGATGGCCCCGGCATACCGGTTGCCGACCGGTCGCGGGTCTTCGAGCGATTCGTGCGGCTCGATGATGCGCGGGTGAATGTGGACGGCGGCAGTGGCGGGCTCGGCCTCGCCATCGTCGCTGAGGTCGTGGCCGCACACGGCGGTGAGGTGCAGATCGGCGACGCTCCATCCGGCGGCGCACGCGTCACCGTCCGCATACCGTTGCTCACCTCCTGAGATTCAGGCGGCATTCGGCGCTCCTGCGGCGTGCGGTGCCCGACTGAAGGAGGCCGTCATGATCCGTACGGCGCGTTTGGTCCCGATCCTCCGGCGGCGCCAGGGACGAGCTGATCGCCCGCTAGATCATCCGCGATCTTGGAGTTGTGGTTGGAACGTATGCGGGTGAAAGGTGCATAAGGCCAACCACAACTCCAAGATCGCGGGGTTTACAGCCAGGCGCGGGCCAACGTTACGAACTGGACGGTCGCGATGACGGCCGTGGCGAAGCAGCCGGAACCGATGACCACCAAGCCGATCAGCCGGCGCCGTCGCGGTGGCGGCGCTGGTTCGGCCAGAGCCCGCACCCGGAGCACTGCCGAGCCGCCGTTCATGCCCAGCACCGCCGGACCGGATCCGGCCGTTGCCAGAGCGGCGTTCGCTACCGCCCGGGCGGTGAGCTCGCGATCGCCGACGGCGCGCGCGGCGTCCTCGTCGGCCCAGCGTTCAATCAGGTATGCCACCGCATCACGTACGCGCGCCAGCAGTGGATTGATGGCCGCCGCCGCTGCTGCCGCCGCCGCCAGACGGTGATGGCGGTGGGCGAGGTGCGACCGCTCGTGCGCGAACACCACCCGGCGCCCGTCGGCGTCGAGCAACTTCAGGATGCCCGTGGTCACCAGGAGGTGCCCGGGCCGGCCCGGCACGGCGACGGCGAGCGGAGCCGCCCAGTCGGCGACCACCAGATCGGTGTGCGGCGATCCCCCGGCGCGAAGCATCCGGTACGTGTCGCGGCGGCGACGCAAGTCGCGTACCAGACGAACGGCGCCCCAGACCAGCAAGAGAGCGGCGCCTAGCGCGATCGGGCCGGGCACCGGCTCGGGCAGCTCGATCGTCGGGTCTTGGTCCAGCGCCCTGAGCGGCGGCACGTCGTCCAGCAAGGTGAGGGCCAGCAACATCAGGGACCACGTGGAGGACGCCGCCACCACGACCGCAGCCGCGACCAGGGCGCGGGCGGCCGCGGCCGGGGCGCTCCGGGCGGCGATCCAGCCGGCGACGAGCGCGAGCGGCAGGGCCAGCAGCAGGGGCAGATAGACGGTGGCGGTCATGTCCGGGGCCGTCGCTGGGTCGCGGACAACAACAGCCGCAAAGCCGCCGCGTCGGCCTCGTCGAGCGATGCGGCGAACTGTTGCAGAACGGCCTGCCGGTCGGCGCGCCCGGCCAGCGCGGCACGCATCTGCTCGGCGGCCGCCGAAGCAGCGTCCTGCACCGGCCAGTACACGTGGCCACGCCCGGATCTGCGACGTTCGGTGAGGTTCTTCTCATACAGCCTGATCAAGATCGTCTGGACGGTGTTGTACGCGAGGTCACCGCCGAGCGCGTTCTGCACCTGGGCCGTGGTGACGGGCTCGTGGTGGGACCACAGAACGCCCATCACCTCGGCCTCGAGCGCTCCGGGTGGCCGCCGGCTCTCACGTGTGGTCACAGTGCCAACCTCCGGGCGTCATGCTAGCCGTCACGGCCGCACCCATGTTCAATGTGCGATCGTGGGTCAAGGCGCGATCTCGGTGGGTCCGGCGTTCGCCCTGGTGCTGGTCGGCTTGGTGATCGTCGGCGCCGGCGTCGCCCTGATTGCCCGGCTCGGCGTGAGCCGCGCGATCGTGACGGCGTCCGTGCGCGCGGTGGTGCAACTGGGCGTCGTGTCGTTGCTGATAACGGCGGTGCTGCGGTCGTGGTGGGCGACGGCGGGCTTCATCGCCGTGATGCTGGGCGTCGCGTCCGCCACATCCGCCCGCCGGGTCACCACGCTACGGCGCGGCTGGCCGGTGGTGGCACCGATCGCGGCCGGTGCGCTACCGGTGGGCGCAGGCATCATCGCCGCGCACACGATGCCGCTGACGACGATTGCGGTACTGCCGATCGCCGGCATTCTCATCGGCGGCGCCATGACGGCCACCTCGCTGGCCGGCCGCCGGGCGCTGGACGAGCTCCGGCTCCGGCACGGCGAGTACGAGGCCGCGCTCGCGCTCGGTTTCCTGCCGCGCGATGCGGTGCTCGAGTTGTGCCGTCCCACGGTCGGTCAGGCGCTGGTGCCGGCGCTGGACCAGACCCGTACGGTCGGGCTGGTGACGTTGCCGGGGGCGTTCGTCGGCGTGCTGCTCGGCGGCGGTTCCCCGCTGCAGGCCGGTGCGACCCAGGTGCTGGTCCTGATCGCCCTGTTGGCGGTGGAAGCCATCGCGGCGGCGGTCACGCTGGAGCTGGTCGCCGGCGGGGTGCTGCGGCGTGCTACCGCGTGACCCGAGTGGGCACCGCCCGCCACCCGGTTCGTTCCAACTTCCCACCACAAGGGGCGCTCAGCGCCCGAACTGCCGGACCAGCTCGGAGACGGTGGCGTGGTCGATTCCCATGTTGAACGCGGCCAGTCTGCCGAGTGGGAAGTTGCCGATCACCCTGAGCATCTCCTCGCTGCCGAGGATGCCCCGCGGTTTGCCATTGTCGTCCACCCCGACGGCCGAGCGCAGCGCCGGGCCACCCTCCGGATGCGCCAACCATTCCTCCAGTGTGGCCATCGCGTCCAGACGCGCCGGCAGCGGCGGCGCCGGAACGTCCACCGTGGACGTCAGGCGGAGGTCGCGGGACGAGGCGCCGACGGCCAGCTCAAAGGTGCCGCCCTCGAGCACCCATCGATGCTCAGGCTCGTACCAATAGGACAGATCGCGGGCGGAGAGGTGGAACGTCACCGTCTCCGCCGCACCGGGTTCGAGGCTCACCTTGGTGAACGCCTTGAGCTCGCGGACCGGCCGGGCGACCCGGGCCACCGGGTCACCGACGTAGAGCTGGACGACCTCCTTGCCGGCACGGTCGCCGGTGTTGGTGACGGCGCAGCGAACCGTGATGGTCGGGTCGCCGGTTACTTCGGCGGTCAGATCGCTGTAGCCGAACGTCGTGTACGACAGGCCGTGCCCGAACGGGTAGCTGACGTCGCATCCTACGGCGTCGTAGCCGCGGTACCCGACAAAGACGCCCTCGCCGTACCGGACGTGCCCGGCCTCGCCGGGGAAGTTCAGGTACGAGGAGTTGTCCTCCAGCCGCAGGGGCACGGTCTCGGTGAGCCGCCCGGACGGGTTCACCGTGCCGAGCAGGATTTCGGCGGTCGCGCCGCCGGCCGCCTGACCGGAGAGCCAGACCTCCAGGATCGCCCGGGCGTGCTGTTCCCATGTCGACAGCCGCACCACCGACCCGTTCGCCAGCACCACAATGACGTTACGGTTCGCCGAGGCGATCCGCGGGAGCAGGGCGGTCTGGTTCGCCGGTAGGTCGATGTGCTGCCGGTCGAATCCCTCAGACTCGTCCGCCGCGGGCAGTCCCAGAAAGACGATGACCGTGCCGGCGCGGGCCGCCAGCGCGACCGCCTCGGTGGCCAACTCCTCGTCCCGAACGCCCGCCCCGATCTCGAAGCCGGCCGCGAAGGCCACCTCTACCCCGTCCGGCATCGCGGATCGCAACTCGTCCAGCGGCACATCGACCCGCGTCGGGTTGACCTGCGAACTGCCGGCGCCCTGAAAGCGCGGGGTACGGGCGAACTCGCCGATCACCGCGATCACGTCACCGGCCGCCGGGCGCAGCGGCAGGGCATTCCCGTCGTTCTTCAACAGCACCGCGCACTCGGTCGCTGCGCTCCGCGCCACGGCGTGGTGGGCCGCCGCGTCGAACTCCGGCCGTTCCGCGGGCTCCCCCTCGCGTGCCCGGTCCACCAGCCGCAGCACCCGCAGGACGGCCTGGTCCAGCAGGGCCTCGTCCAGCGTGCCGTCGCGGACCGCGGCGACGATCGCGGCGTCGCTGACGCCCAGGTTCGGCGGCATCTCCAGGTCCAGCCCGGCGGCCACCGCGGCCACCCGGTCGTGCACCGCGCCCCAGTCGGACAACACCAGGCCGTCGAAGCCCCACTCGTCGCGCAGAACCTCGGTCAGCAGCCACCGGTTCTGCGACGCGTGGAGGCCGTTCACCCGGTTGTAGGAGCACATCACCGTCCACGGGCGACCCTGGGTCACCACTCGCTCGAAGCCGGGCAGATAAATCTCACGCAACGTCCGTTCGTCGACGTCCGCGCTGACCCGCAGCCGGTCGGTCTCTTGGTTGTTCGCGGCGTAGTGCTTGACCGACGTCCCGATGCCGCGGCTCTGCAATCCCTCCACCAGTGCGGTCCCCATCACGCCGGACACCAGCGGATCCTCCGAGAAGTACTCGAAGTTTCGCCCGCACAACGGCGACCGCTTGATGTTGATGCCCGGGCCGAGCACCACGGCGACGCCCTGTGCGCGGGCCTCGACGGCCAGGGTCTGCCCGATCCGGCGGGCCAGCTCCGGATCCCACGACGAGCCGAGCGCGGAGGCGGTGGGGAAACACGTCGCGGGCAGGCTGCCGGTGATGCCGACGTGGTCGGCGCCGCGGTCGGGCTGGCAGCGCAGGCCGTGCGGCCCGTCGGACACCATGATCGCCGGAATGCGCAGCCGCGGAACCGGCGCGGTGTGCCAGAAGTTGGAGCCGAGGCACAACGACGCCTTCTCCTCCAGCGTCAGCTCGGACAGCAGTGCGGCGAAATTCACGGATGTCTCCATGGGTGATCAGCGTAGGCGGAGCTGGCCGGCCTCGCTTCGGCCGCCGGCTCGCGGCATCTCACCGCGGCGCTCGCAAACATCGTCGTGGCTGTGTCGTGCGCCGGTGCCGCGGGTGCCCGAGGATGTGGTCATGGCGGCTGGGGCGGGTGCGGCGGTGGCGGACCGGCCGGTGTCGGCGTGGGCTCCGCTGCGAGCGTCGCCGTGGTTCCGGGCGCTGTGGATCGCGCAGTTCGCCTCGAACATCGGCACCTGGATGCAGACGGTCGGTGCGCAATGGCTGCTGATCGACCGTTCACCGGTGCTGGTGTCGCTGGTGCAGACGGCGTCGAGCCTGCCGATCGTTCTGTTGGCGCTGCCGGCGGGGGCGTGGGCGGACCTGGTCGATCGGCGCCGGCTGCTGCTCTTCGCCCAGATCGCCATGCTGGTCGCGGCCGGGGCGTTGACCGCCCTGACGTTCGCCGGGGTGGTGTCGCCGGTGGTGGTGCTGAGTCTGACGTTCCTGCTTGGCTGTGGCACCGCCATTGCCGGGCCTGCGTGGCAGGCGATTCAACCCGAACTGGTGGACCGGTCGATGCTGCCGCAGGCGGCTGCCCTCAACGGCGTCAACATGAACCTGGCCCGGGCGGTCGGCCCGGCGATCGGCGGGGTCGTCGTCGCGGCTGCCGGGCCGGCTTGGGTCTTCGCCCTCAATGCGCTCTCGTACCTCGGGATCGCCGCGGTCCTGCGTGTGTGGCGGCCACCCGAATCGTTCGCGGCCGGATCGCCGGAGCGGCTGGTGGAGGCACTGCGAGCAGGCGGCCGGTACGTACGGCATGCGTTGATCGTCCGTCGGCTGCTGTACCGTGCGGTGCTGTTCATCCCGGCCGCCAGCGCGGTGTGGGCCCTCCTGCCGGTGGTCGCGGCCCGCAACCTGCATCTGGGCTCGGCCGGGTACGGGCTGCTGCTGGGCGCGGTAGGGGTCGGCGCGGTCGTCGGGGCGCTGGTCATCCCGCGGGTGCGGGCGCGAGTGGGCAGCCCCACGCTGGTCACGTCAGCGATGCTGGTCAGCGCCGCTGCCACCGCGGTGGTCGCCACCGCCAGGGTGCCGGCGTTCGTGGCGCTGGCCCTCGTACCGATCGGCGCCGCCTGGATCGCGATCATGTCGAGCCTCAACGCCGGCCTGCAACTGGCGCTGCCGCGCTGGGTCCGGGCCCGCGGCCTGTCCCACTACCTGCTGCTCTTCCAGGGCTCCCAGGCCGTGGGCGCGGTGATCTGGGGCGTGATCGCCGACCGGACGTCGGTCACCACCGGGTTGCTCGTGGCCACCGCGACGCTGGTCGGCGGGGCCGTCGCGGGCCTGCGTACCCCGATGCCGAACACCGCCAATCTGGACCGGATGCCGTCCGCACACTGGCCCGCGCCGCAACTGTTGCTCACGCCCGACCCTGCCGACGGGCCGGTCCTGGTCACGCTCACCTACCGGGTGCCGGACGAGCACGCCGCCGCGTTCACGACCGCGATGCAGCCGGTGGCCCGTTCCCGGCGTCGCACCGGTGCGCTGCGCTGGGAACTGTTCCGCGACGGCACCGACCCGACCCGGTTCGTCGAGTCTTACCTGGTTGCGACGTGGGCGGAACACCTGCAGCAACACCAGAGCCGCCAGACCGGCGCGGATCGGGCATTGGAGGAGCGGCTGCACGAGTACGTCGACGGGCCGGCCGAGGTCCGCCACCTGTTCCCGCCCCCGTCGGCCTCCTGAGGGCGGCTCGAGACGAACGGATCAATAGACGGGTACGGTGTGAGCGCGCCGCCGCGTTCACGACGCGACACTCCGGAGGTGGTAGGCGATGGGACTGACGATCGGGGTGGATGTCGGCGGCACGAAGATCGCCGCCGGTGTCGTGGACGAATCCGGACAGGTGCTGTCCCGAGCCCGCCGCGACACCCCGTCGCACGATCCGAGCGCCACCGAGGAGGCGATCGCCGGTCTGGTGGCCGAACTGCGTACCGGTTTCGATGTGGAGGCGGTCGGGCTGGGCGCCGCCGGTTTCGTGGATGCCGACCGGGCCCGGGTGGTGTTCGCACCGAATCTGGCCTGGCGGGACGAAGCCCTTCGGGAGGCGATCGAGCAGCGGACCGGTCTGCCGGCGGTGGTGGAGAACGATGCGAACGCCGCGGCCTGGGCCGAAGCGAGGTTCGGCGCCGGCGCCACCGAGGCGCAGCTGGTGGTCATCACGGTGGGCACCGGCATCGGTGGCGCGATCATCCTCGACCGGCATCTGGTTCGCGGCCGGTTCGGCATCGCCGGCGAGATCGGGCACATGGCGATGGTGCCGGACGGCCGCCGTTGCGGCTGCGGCAATCTGGGCTGCTGGGAGCAGTACGCGAGCGGGCGGGCACTGGTCCGGGAAGCGCGCCATCTGGCCAGCACGACTCCGGAGACCGCGCAGCAGCTGCTCGACCTCGCCGGCGGCCGGGCCGGCGCCATCGACGGCCCCATGATCACGGCGGCCGCGCGGCTCGATGACGAGGCGGCGTTGGAGAGCTTCCGGATCGTCGGCACCTGGCTCGGCTACGGCATCGCTGATCTCGCCGTGATCCTGGATCCGGGTACGTTCGTCATCGCCGGCGGAGTGTCCTATGCGGGTGATCTGCTGCTGGAACCGGCGGCGCAGGCGTACCTGTCGAGGCTGAGCGGGCGCGGCCACCGTCCGACCGCGGAGATCGTCATGGGCCGGCTGGGCGGCGACGAAGCAGGCATCATCGGCGCCGCCGACCTCGCCCGCCACCGCTGAGTCCGCGCGCCGTTCACCCCTCCGCGATCTTGGAGTTGTGGTTGCCCTTATGCGGCTTCGCGCCCGATTCGTTCCAACCACAACTCCAAGATCGCGGGGGGTTTCTGACGGAGTAGCGTCGGGGCGGTGACGGTACCCGCCCTTCCGCCGGCCGGTGTCGTACGTGCCGTGATCGACACCGACACCTACAACGAGATCGACGACCAGTTCGCCGTGGTATACGCGCTGCTGTCGCCGGAGCGCATCCGGGTGGAGGCCCTGTATGCCGCGCCGTTCCACAACGAACGGTCCAGCGGCCCCGACGACGGCATGCTGAAGAGCCTCGACGAGCTCCATCGCGTGCTGGACCGGCTGCCACAGCACCACTCGACTCCGGTCCATCATGGATCGCGAAGCTGGCTCCCCGCCCCGGACCGGCCGGTGGAGAGCCCGGCCGCCGCCGACCTGGTCGCTCGAGCGCGCCTGGCGGGCGAGCCGCTGTACGTCGTCACGCTCGGCGCACCGACAAACGTGGCCTCCGCGCTGCTGATGGACCCCATGCTCGCCGAGCGGATCGTGGTCGTCTGGCTCGGCGGCAACCCGTGGTACTGGCATCGGGCGGTCGAGTTCAACGTCGAGCAGGACATGCACGCGTCGCACGTTCTGCTGGACAGCGGAGTCCCTCTGGTTCATGTGCCGTGCCGCAACGTCACCGAGCACCTGAGCACCACCCAGCCCGAGATCGACCGGTACGTCCGTGGCACCGGGCTCATCGGTGACTACCTCGCGGGCATCTACGCCGACCACTACACCGACCACTTCGCCCGGTCCAAAGTCCTCTGGGACCTGGGCCCGGTGGCGTGGCTGGTGGATCCCGAGTGGGTTCCGACGGCTGTGGTGCACAGCCCGGTACTGACGACCGAGGGAACTTGGAGTCACGATCCGCGCCGCCATCTGATCCGCGAGGCACTGTGGACCGACCGCGACGCGATCTTCGGAGACCTGTTCGGGAAGCTAGCCGTCTAAGGCGGCCGCGCGCGCTTCGAACAAACTTCGCTGACGCGCGTTGCGGGTCAGCGCCGCGGCGCGTTCGAACTCGGCCCGGGCCTCCGCGTCCCGGCCGAGCCGGGACAGCAGCTCACCGCGAACCGCGGGAACGAGCGGATAGTCCGGCAGCTCGACAGCGTCCACAATGGCCAAGCCGCGGACGGCACCGTGAGCGTTGGCGACCGCCACCGCGCGGTTCAGCTCGACCACGGGCGACGGCGAGACATGAGCGAGAACGTCGTAGAGCGCAGCGATGCGCGTCCAGTCCGTCGCGTCCGCGGTGGCCGCCTTGGCGTGGCAGGCGGCAATCGATGCCTGCAGGACGTACGGCCCGAACGTGTTGCCGGCGCGGTCGAGCGCGGCGAGGCCGCGGCGGATCAGCAACCGGTCCCATCGCCGCCGGTCCTGGTCCTGCAGCAGGATCGGAGCTCCGTCCGGACCGGTTCGGGCGGGGATCCGCGATGCCTGTAACTCCATCAGCGCCACGAGTCCGTGCACCTCCGGTTCCCGCGGTGCCAGCGTGGCCAGGGTCCGGCCCAGCCGCAGGGCATCGACGCACAGTGCCGGGCGTACCCAATCCTCGCCGGCGGTGGCGGAGTAGCCCTCGTTGAAGATCAGGTAGATGACCTCGAGCACGGACGCCAGGCGCTCGGCCGCCTCCGCCGGCGGCGGAAGCTCGATCGGCACCTTCTTGTCGGCGAGTGTTCGCTTGGCTCGGGTGATGCGCTGCCCGACCGTCGCCTCCGGCACCAGGTACGCCCGCGCGATCTCGTCCGTGGTGAGCCCGCCCAGGAGCCGAAGCGTCAGCGCCACCCTTGACTCCGTCGACAGAACGGGATGGCAGGTCGTGAAGATGAGCCGAAGCACATCGTCACCCACGTAGTCGTCGGCCTCGGCGGCGAGATCGGTGTCGTCCACCTGCGGCTGGGCCCGTCCGACCTCCTCGAGCTTCTGCCGGTACCGGCTCTGCCGGCGCAGCACATCGACGGCCCGGTGTTTGGCCGTGGCCATGAGCCATGCGCCCGGCTGATCCGGTACGCCGGTGACCGGCCACTGTTCGAGCGCGACCACGAGGGCGTCCTGGGCGAGTTCCTCGGCGACTCCGACGTCGCGGACCAGGCGGGCCAGCCCGGCGATGATCCGGGCCGACTCGATCCGCCACACCGCGGTCAGCACGCGAGAAGGATCGGCGGCCGTCACGGCCACCGATCCTCCCATGTGCAGGCCCCGATCAGGCCATCACCTCGAGCACCTCGGCGTCGCCCTCCCAGCCGTTCCAGAGGTCACGGTGCAGGCCGAGGAACCGCGACGCCCACTCGACCGCCTCGTCCTTGCTCCGCACCTCGTACAGCGCGTAGCTGATGGTCTCCTTGGCTTCGGCGAATGGGCCGTCGGTGACGGTCAGCCGGCCACCGGACAGGCGGACGCGGGCGCCTGCCGCGCTCGGGAGCAGTCCCGCCGTGTCCAGTAGCGCACCGGCGGCGGACGCCTCGGCGCCGAGGGTCATGATGGCTTCCATCAACTCCGGTGGGGGCGGGGTTGCGGGCTGGGCGCCCTTCAGCATGATCAGGTATCGCATGATCGGTCTCCGTTCCGGTCAGACAGCGGTGGTGCGGAAGAAAAGCAGGGAGATAGTGGTCAGCCAGGCCCAGACCACGACGACGGCGACCAGGAACGCCAGCGTTGTGGGCCCGTGCGATCCGCTGGCGATCCCGGCGAACGCGGCCAGGAAGGCCACGCCAGTGATCCGGGAGAACCGGGCCAACGCACGCCGGCCGCCGCGCGCGAAGTGGGCGGCCAGGACGAAGCATGCCGCGATGAGGCAGAAGAAGCCGATGCCGCCGATCAACAGGTGCAGCATGCCATGCCAGGTCACCGCCGGCGTTTCGGGCGTGCCGACCGGAAATCCCTGGGCCGGATCAGCGCGGAACAATCCCGCGCCGACGAGGCTCACGCCGTACGTGAGAATCAGTGGCGGAGCCCACTTGCGGGCCGTGCCCACCGGCAGCGACCGGCGCAGGCCCACCGCCGCGGCTGCGGTCATCAGGCCGGCGGCGATGAAGTTGGCGATCTGGATCCAGCCCAGGTCGCCGTTGGTGAGCAGACTCCAGGCGTGCCGACTGATGTCGAAGCCGTCTCTCGTGAGGGCCTGTGCCAGCCCCACGAGAACGTACACGGGGCCGGCGACGATGCCATAGCCGAGCAGGGAGCGGGTGGTCCGGTCGGTCGGGGTACAGGTGGTGGTGGTCATCTCGGTCTCCTGTCGTTCGACGTTTCTACCTGTGCCTCGAACGGCCGGAGCCGGATCCGACACCCGTTGCCAAGATCTTTCTGGTGTTTGTTATCGGATCGGCGGCACTGGATGGCATGGAGTGGCGGCCGAGGACGCGTCGTACGCTGCCGAGCGTGATGGTGGACCTGTCCCACGAGATCGTCTCCGGCGTGTTCGGCGCGGACGCTGACGACACCCGCCTCGACGCACCGTTCCACCTGTACGCCGATCGAGCCGACCTCGCGAAAGTCCCGTTGGAGCGCCTGGTGAACGTGCCGATCATCGTCGTTCGGGCGTACGCCCGACGCGAGATCACGGACGGGCGGCTCGGCGATCCGGGCGAGCTGTGGGGCAAAGCCGTGCTGCTGTACACCGGTCGCGCGCGACGTTGGGGCACCCCGGCCTACCGAGAGGACAGTCCGCTTCTCACCGCCGCCGCGGTCCAGGTCCTGGTCGGCGCGAACGTCGCGCTGATCGGCATCGATGCCGGTCTCAACGATCCGGACGGAGCCGCCCGGGAGGCGCTGCTCGGCGCCGACATCCCGATCGTGGAGCACATGACCAACCTCGATCTACTTCCGGACACCGGCGCACGGCTGACCGTCCTCCCACCGCCCGTGCGCGGCATGGCGTCATTTCCGGTACGGGCGATAGCGGTGGTCCCGGCCTGACCGCTGTGCGTTTGCTGTGGGGTGTCCAAGACCATCCGATCGGCTGGACACGGTCGATGGCGGTTGCTGTTAGCGTGCGACGAAGTGTGGCAGGGGTCGCCTCCTGAACCCACCGAAGCAGGATGCGACCGTTCGCCGGGAAGGACACTCCCGTGGGATCGAGCGACTCACCGTACGAACTGCTCACCGAGGACCCGACGTGTGCCCTTTGCGAAGCGCACGTTACGTTGATCCTGGCCGCTCCCTCTCGCCAGCGGATCACCGGCGCCAGCACGCTGTACCGATCGTTCGCCTGGTGCCGGCTCCAGCCATGCGGGCATACCTTCGCAGTCCGCAGGGGCGGTCTGATCCACTGACCATCCGCTCGCCCCCTCCCGGCCCTCTTCCCGCGATCTTGGAGTTGTGGTTGCCCTTTCGCGACTTAGCGCCGGTTTTGTCCCCACCACAACTCCAAGATCGCGGGATGGATTCTGTGCCGTCCAGCAAATCAGACCGATCGGCAGGATCGTCCAGCAGGACAGCAGCCGGTAGATGAGGACGGCGGCGGCCGCGGGTGCCGCGGCGGCGCCGGCGGTGGTGAGCGCCAGGATCAGGCTGGCTTCGATGACCCCGATGCCGCCGGGCGTGACGGGAATCTGGCGGATGAGTTGTACGGCGAGATAGGCGGTCGCGACGGTGCTCGCCGAAACCGTCAGGCCAACAGCGTGCACGGCGGCGAGGAGGCACACCAGGTCGGTGAGCCAGTTGAGGGCGGCCAGCGCGAGGATCACCAGCCACCGTCCCGGGGGGATCCCGCGTGCGAGGGTGGCCGTCTCCCCGAGCGTCCGGCGCAGCCGCCGCACAGCGGATCGGCCGCGCGCAGCCACCCGCATCGGCGGAACCCGGCCGTACGCGTCGGCCGCAGTGCGGCCGTGCCCGTCGGCCGTAGTCTGGCCGTACGTATCGACCGGAGTCTGGGCGTGCAAATCGGCAAGAGTCTGGCCGTACGTATCGACCGGAGTCTGGGCGTGCGTGTCGGCCGGAACCGGAGCGTACGCGCCGGTCCGCGATGCAGCGCTCGCCGGGCGTACTCGCCGCATGGCGAGCGCCACGACCGCGAGGACCGCGGCAGCGATCGCGAGCGCGTCACGCGACGGGGTCGTCCACGCCAGTAAGGCGCCGGCGTAGAGCAGTACGAGACCGGCCACGGAGGCGACCCCCGACAGCAGCATCACCGCGGCGGCGATCGACTGGCTGGCACCCCGGGCGCGGTAGTGCCGGAATGCGTACCCAGCCGAGACGGCGGATCCGCCGGGCAGCGCGGTGGACATGGCGGATCGCGCGTAGCTGACGGCGATCGCCGTCGTCGCGGGTATGCGGACGCCGAACGCGGCAAGCAACTGGCGCTGCTGCTCAGCGAACGCCCCCATCGAGACGATCTGCAGCACGACGGCGGCCAACAGCCACGCCGGCTGGGATGCCTCCAGCACCGCCCAGGCGGACGCCGGGCTGGGAAGGTGTCCGCGGAGTTCGACCACGGCGAGGACGACCCCGGTGATCAGCAACGCCGGCCGCCACCACCGGCGGACGGCGGCGCGCGTCGGCACCGGCGGTCGGCTCGGGCGTACGGGCTGCTCGATCAGAGCGGCTGTGGTCATGCCGTGAACGATCGTCGTCTGGGGTAAGAGTCAGGGTCGCTGCTGGCTAAGAAGCCGATGAGAATCCCCCGCCGATCTTGGAGTTGTGGTTGGAACAAAACGGATGCAAAGCCGCGTAAGGGTAACCACAACTCCAAGATCGCGGGGAGGAGAGGGGTGGATCAGGAAGTCAGGACGGGGGCGGGGATCTGCGGAAGGCGGATGCTGATCGTCGTTCCGTGTGGGTCGTGGGGTTCGGCGATGACCGTGCCGCCGTGCTGGGCCGCGGTCTGCGCCACGATGGCCAGCCCGAGGCCGGACCCGGGCATGGACCGAGCGGCCGTCGCCCGGTAGAACCGGTCGAAGACATGCGGCCGGTCCGCCTCGTCGATGCCCGGTCCGCTGTCGGTGACGGCGATGTGGCACCAGTGGGGGCCCTCGGCGCGTAGTTCGGTGTGCACAGTGGCGTCCGGCGGGCTCCACTTCGCGGCGTTGTCCAGCACGTTGAGGACCATGCGTTCCAGTTCGCCGGGCCGGCCCTGCACGGTGACCGGGTCCACGTCGGTGCTGAAGGCGAGGCCCGGCGCGCGGATTCGGACCCGGTTGATCGCGGCGTCGATCACGTCGGTCAGCTCGACCGGTTCGGCGGCTTCCCGGGTGGTCTCCTCCCGAGCCAGCTCGACCAGTTCGGTGGTCAGCGCGGCCAACTCGGTGACCTGGGCGTCGAGGTCGCGCAGCAGTTTGACGCGCTCGTCGGGCGGCAGGCGATGGGCCAGCTCGGGTTGGCGCTCGACTGCGAGCAGCAGCTCGATGTTGGTGCGGATGCTGGTCAGCGGCGTACGGAGCTCGTGGCCGGCGTCCTCGACAAGCGTGCGCTGCGCACGGCGCGCTGCGTCGATGGCGGCCAGCATGGTGTTCACCGACTGGCCCAGCCGTGCGATCTCGTCCACGCCATGAACCGGGATGCGGTGGTTGAGGTCCGTCGTGACGGCCACCTCCTCGACCGCCTGGGTGAGCCGCTCCACCGGAACCAGTCCGGCGCGGGCGACGGCCCGACCCAGCAGAGCCGCGCCTCCGATGCCCGCGACGCAGCCCGCGGCCAGAAGGAGGCCGAAGACCGTGAGTGTGGTGGTGGCCGGATCCTGGTTGATCGCCACCTGGACTGCGCCACCCCCGGCGGCCGGGACGGTCAGCATGAGATAGCTGTCGCCGTCGATGGTGAGCTGCTCCTCCACCGGCCGGTGATGGCCGGCGGCGACCAGCCGGGCGCCGGACGTCAGCGGGAGCGCGTTGGTGGAGTCGCTGACGACCGTGGCGTTCGCGTTCAGGATCTGCCACTGAGGCCCCAGGCGGTGCGGCCCGCGCCTGCGGTCGTCTGCTCGGCCGTTCGGGCCGGCGAGCCACTGGTCGGGCTGAGCTGCGATGGCATCGGCGTTGGTGTTCAGGTCGGACCTGATCTGGTGGTGCTGAATCTCGGCGACGGCCAGCCAGGCCATCACCGCTAGCGTCACGACGGCGGCCGCGACCGCGCCGGTGACCAGCAGCGACAGCCGGGCGTGCAGCGTTCGCTGTGCCCACCAGCGTGCGATCACTGGATTACCTTTTCGTTCGCGACTGCGGGGCTCGCAGGCTTCGCTTGCTCTCTCCTCGCGCTCACTGGGCTACCTTTTCGTTCGCGACTGCGGGGCTCGCAGGCTTCGCTTGCTCTCTCCTCGCGCTCACTGGGCTACCTTTTCGTTCGCGACTGCGGGGCTCGCAGGCTTCGCTTGCTCTCTCCTCGCG
>Ga0081539_10003199_pt1 | contig 20708 bp, 20 predicted proteins | sample TabmetS4T2R2_FD_71023 | JGI IMG/M metagenome (GOLD analysis project Ga0081539, IMG submission 71023) | Tabebuia heterophylla rhizosphere microbial communities from the University of Puerto Rico - S4T2R2 | ecosystem: Host-associated > Plants > Roots > Rhizosphere ...
CGCGCTGCCGAGGACGTCACAGCCGGCCTACGTCTGGCGGAGAGGCTTTCAGCCGAGCTGCGCCGCCGCCGCTTCGCGCGCGGCGCGCTCACGATCGAAGCGGGGGAGACCGAGTTCGCGTTCGACGGGGAGGGAGGTGTGGAACGCGCGTGGGTGCAGGGCGAGCCGCACGCCCATTCGCTCGTCGAGGAGCTGATGATCCTCGCCAACGAGGCCGTTGCCGGCCTGCTCGCCGGCCGTCGGCGCCAGGCGCTCTACCGAGTGCACGAGGAGCCCGAGCCGCAGGCCGTCGAGCTCCTCGTCTCCAAGCTGGCTGCCCTCGAGGTGCCGACCCCGCCCGCCCCGGACCAGCTGACCCCGCGCGCCGCCGCTGCACTGGCGGCGCAGATCAGCAAGCGCGTGACCGAGTACTCGGCGCAGTCAGGGCGAGGCAGGAACGCCTTCCCGAGCCTCGTGCTCCGGTCTTTGAAGCAGGCGCGCTACGACCCCGGCAACCTCGGTCATTCGGGCCTTGCGAGTCGCGCCTACTGCCATTTCACCTCGCCGATCCGGCGCTACCCCGACCTGGTCGTGCACCGGGTGCTCCTGCGCGAGCTCGGGCTCGCCGACGATCCCGTGCCCGAGGAGCTGGACGAGCTCGCCGAATGGACGTCGGAGCGCGAACGAGCCGCGGCCCAGGTCGAATATCGCGCGGACGAGATCTGTCTCGCATGGCTGCTCGAGCGCCAGCTGTTTCACAGCGGCTGGGACGCCGTCCTCGAGGGCGAGATCGTCGGCGCGATCGGCTCCGCGATCTTCGTCCGCTTCGACGAGGTCTTCGAAGGCCTTCTCCCGGCCCGCAAGCTCCCAGGTGACTACTACGAGCTCGACCCCCTCGGTGTGGCGCTCGTCGGACGCCGATCGGGACGCAGATACAGGCTCGGAGACGGCATCGCGGTGCGCGTCGATCGAATTGAGAAGGCGACCGGCCGGGTGAGCCTCGACCCGGCATGAAGGTTCGCCGGCGGCCTCCGAGAAAAAACACGCTCTTTGCGGCATCGAGATTTTTCGATGCCTTGCGAGGATCCCTTCGAAGTCCTAGTCTCCCCCCTGCGCCGAGCACGGGGCGCGAGTAGGACGAAGCTTCACCGGTAGGTCGTAGGCGGAAGCCGAAAGTTCGCCGGAGAAGTGGACGAAAGCGACACCCGGCTCGGCGAGTTTTTTTGGTCCAATCCGTGACATGGCCGGTGCGACCAAGCTCATCTCCGAGAATCGGCGCGCTCGGCACGACTATCACCTGCTCGAGCGTTTCGAGGCAGGACTCGTTCTCACCGGGACGGAGGTCAAGTCGCTGCGCGAAGGCCACGCGACCTTGCAGCGTGCATTCGCGGAGCTGCGCGACGGCGAAGTCTGGCTCGTCGGGGCCCATATCCCGGAGTACGCGCAGGGGAATCTGGCGAACCACGATCCCGACCGCGACCGCAAGGTCCTCTTGCGCCGCCGCGAGATCGACTCGCTGCTCGGCAAGATTCAGCAGCGCGGCCTCACGCTGATCCCGACGAGGCTCTACTTCAAGGACGGGCGCGTGAAGATCGAGCTCGCGCTCGCGCGGGGCAAGGAGGCGCGGGACAAGCGGCGCGACCTCGCCGAGCGGGACGCGCGCCGGCAGATCGAGCGCGAGCTCAAGAGCCGCCGCGGCTGAGCGCCACGACGTAGAGGACGGACGCAAGAAAACGCCTCATTTGCACGGCTATACTTTCTTCTATCTGGGGGGCGACCTGGTTTCGACGTGGTCGGTTCTCCGGAAGAGCTGCAAGCCGAGGTCCCCGGTCGGCCTCGTAAAACAACCGGGAACAAAGCAAGTGCGAAGAACGATCTCGCACTCGCCGCCTAACCTAGTTAGGTAGCGACGTCGCTCCGTCTTGGGCCCGTGGGACGGAATCCGGCGCCAACCAACGGGCTCGCCGCCGAGGGAGAGCCAATCGCCCGGAGCGGGACTCCAAAGGATGGCTAGCCCGTCGGTAGGTCGCCTGCCGCCGGCCGCCGGGCGAATCTGAAGCGCAGGACAAGCTTGTAGAGGCTCTTACCGGTGCGGCCGCGGACGCGGGTTCGATTCCCGCCGCCTCCACTTTTCCCGCGTTTTCCGGGGAATTTCCGGAAGGGCGGGCGGAAACGATTCGACGTAAAACGGGCTCCTCCGTGAGCTAGACGCCGAATGTCTCGGGTCCGGTCAGCGCCGGTCAGGGAGGATCGGACTGAACGTGAGCGAGAACTCCGTCGCGGCCTCGCCGGGCCCGGGTGCGCCGTACGTCAGCCCGAATACGTCCTTCCAGCCGCCCACGCCTGCAGCGTCGAGGGTCCATTCGAGCGCGCGGGCCTCCTCGTTCGTCAGGTCGGAGCACCAGATGGGGAACGTCCCTACGAGATTGGTGTACGTCCCCGGCGTGTTCTCCTGGGCACGAAGGAGGGCCGCAGCCGCTGGTGGGAGCAAGGCCAAGATGCGATGCAGTCCGAGCCCCCTCTTCCCGTCGAGGCAGACCGAGTACCCGGACGGCACGTACGCCGTGATCTTCGGGTTCTCCCACGCGCTCCCCGGGAGCCAGGAATCCGGATCCGTGAGCCGCTTGTCCAACCGGACCAGGGCGCTTGCCTGCTTCGGCGTCGGCCTCTGCCTGGCCACGTCCGGGTCGACGTCGTCCCAGGTGACACCATCGCCCCAGGTGACGTGGACGAACCGGTCCCGAGTACGAAACGCGATCTGGCCGAAGTACAGGCCCTCCCCGCTCGTCAAGTGCAGATCGTGGTCGACCAGTCCGGTCGAGATCACCTCGGCCCTCACCAGCTCGACACCTTCGGGCGTGAGACGGCGCTCGAGGAGGCCGGTCGAGTTCCTGTACTCATCCGTGCGGGAGTAGTCGCCGACTCGCTCTGTGATCATCCGTCCGTCCGCATATACAGACACGTGAAACCTTCCGGGGTCTCCGAAGGTGTGCCCGAACGTGAAGCCGAGCACGAGCTCGCCACTCTTCGGAGCGCTCGGAGCCGCGCCCACGGGAGGCAGGCCGACGATGCCGTGGGCGAGGACATAGGCGCGTACGGCGAGGGCCGAGGCAGCTCCTACGACGACCACCAATGCCACCGCGGCAAGCACGACGAGATAGCGGCGACGGCGGCTGTGGAGCGAGTCGGCGAACCGCCGGCGACCCTTCCGAACCCTGCCGGCTCTGTCGAGAACGTCTTCCCAGTCGCCAAGCAGGGGTTCGGGCGCGAGCGCGGCGAACCGAGCGACCAGCAGAGTGTCGTCGTACGTGCTCATGCCATCACCTCGTTCGTCGAAACCTCGTTGGTCGAAAGCGCAGCGCCAAGCTGCCGGTGTGCCTGTGACAGAGTCGCTGCGACGGTTCCTTCAGCGATTCCGAGCGTCTCGCCGATCTCGGCGTAGGACAGATCCGCGAAGTAGCGTAGAAAGACCGCGATTCGTCGCTGCGGCGGCAGCTCTCGCACCGCAGCTGTGAACGCTGGATCGGCGTTCTGATCGACGAACCCCACCTCCGGAACTTCCTCGACCGACAGCTCGCGCGAGCCGCTCGACCCTACCGCGACTCGAAAGGCGATCCGCCATACCCATGCCTCGAGCGTCCCGTCGCCTCGGAATGTGTTCTGGTCTCGTAGCGCCTGGGCGAAGGCCTCTTGCACGACATCTCGCGCGCTTTCGACGCTGCCCGTTACCGACGCGAGCATCACCTGGAATGCGCCGTGACGACGTCGGTACAGCTCTTCCAGGTCGGAGTCGATGCCACCCATGTTCATAAGGGTGCGATCGCAGGCAAATCCTTTATTGGGCAGGTCGGGTACCCGCCAAACGACATAGGGGCAACCCCGGGCAGAACGTTACGCGGGTTCGATTCCCGCCGCCTCCACTCTCGATCGATGGCGGCCGCCGATGCCGCCGTCGTTTTCATGAGGGCTGGCGCCCGCTCGGTCGATCGCGACGACTTTGCTGTTAGCGTGAGCACGTTCGTCAAGGGAGGCTCGATGAGCGACTACAAGGTCGCTTCGCTGGACGAGATCGACGGCTTCGACTACCGCCAGGACACGCGGCTACGGCCGGTGCGACACCACCTGGGGATCACCGCCTTCGGGACGAACGCCTGGAGTGCCGAGGAGGTCGGCGACCGGCTCTTTCCCGAGCACGAGGAGGACGCGGGCAACGAGGAGCTCTACGTGGTCATGCGGGGACGCGCCAGGTTCGAGGTCGGCGAAGACACGGTGGACGCTCCCGCCGGGACGCTCGTCTTCGTTTCGCCGGAGACCACCCGGACCGCCTTCGCAGAGGAGGCGGGCACTGCCGTGCTCGCGGTCGGAGCGACCCGGGGTGAGGCTTACGATCCGACCGGCTGGGAGGTCTGGGCGCCCGCGCACCGCCTGTACGAGACGGGAGACTATGCGGGCGCTGTGCAGACGGGTCGCCCGCTGGCCGAAGCGAACCCGGAGTATGCGGCGGTGATCTACAACCTCGCTTGCTGCGAGGCCCTCGCGGGGATGACCGAGGACGCAATCGGACACCTCGGTGCGGCCCTCGAGCTACGGCCCGGCCTCCGCGATCTCGCAAAAGGGGACAGTGACTTCGGCCCGATCCGGGACGAGCCGGGCTTCCGCGAGCTCGTCGGAGACTGACCCCAACCTTGGCCTAGTACGTTCATGCCCCCGACCTTGTTCGACTTTGCCGGCGGGGAAGCTGCGTTCCTCGCGCTGGCGAAGGCCCATCACGCGCGCTGCCTAGCGGATCCCGAGCTCAATCATCCGTTCTCACACGAGGATCAGCATCCGCAGCATGTGGAACGGCTGGCCGCATATTGGGCAGAGGTCATGGGCGGCCCGCCCACGTATTCGGAGACCTGTGGCGATGAGTCGGGCGTCCTCACGATGCACGCCGGCAACGGAGACATGGGTGACCTCGGCGAGCGCTTCTTCGAGTGCTTCGTGCGCGCCCTCGACGATTCCGAGCTTCCGAAGGATCCCGCCTTTCGTGAGGCTGTGAGCGCGTACATGCGCTGGGCCGTGGACAATGTGCTTTCGTACTCGCCCGTTGGCGCGGTCGTTCCATCCGGCCTCCGCATGCCTCGCTGGGGCTGGAACGGCCTCGAGAGCTAGGACAGGGGCCTGCTTCGCGACGTAGGAAAGGGGTGCATCATGGCGGAGATCCAGGATCGAGTCCGCGAGCGCTACGACACCGGCGGGCCTGACGAGGCAGTACTCGTCACGGCCGCAGTGGCCTGGTGCGCATCGGCCGCGGGTGTGGCGAACGGCATGGGCCCGAGGCGCGCCCTGCCGGCCGGCCGGCCGCGCTTCGCAGCTGAGCCCGAACAGGCGACGAGGGCACGATGAGCACAAAGAGCGGGTCGGCCATCGACGCTCTACTCCTCGAGGAGCGCCGCTACGAGCCGCCGCACGACTTCGCCGAGCAGGCGAATGCCGACGCGAGCATCTACGAGCGGGACTTCGAAGAGTTCTGGGACACCGAGGGTCGTGAACGGATCACGTGGTTCGAGCCGTTCGACCAACTGTACGAATGGGAGCTCCCGTACACGAGGTGGTACGTCGGCGGGAAGCTCAACGTCTGCTTCAACTGCGTCGACCGTCACGTCGAGGCGGGAGTCGGCGAGCGGATCGCCTTCTACTGGGAGGGCGAGCCGGGCGATCGCCGTGAGATCACCTATGCCGAGCTGCAGCGGGACGTCGTGCGCTTTGCGAACGTCCTCAAGGAGGTCGGCGTCCGCAAGGGGACTCCCGTGGCCATCTACATGGGCATGGTTCCGGAGCTGCCGGCGGCGATGCTCGCCTGCACGCGGCTCGGCGCACCGCATACGGTCGTCTTCGGCGGCTTCTCGGCCGATTCGCTCTCCGGCCGCATGAACGACATGGAGTGCGAGGTCCTCGTCACCCAGGACGCCGGCTGGCGCAAGGGGGGCGAGGTGCCCCTGAAGAAGACCGCCGACGCCGCGATGGCGGAGGCGCCGGGAGTGAAGCGGTGTCTCGTCGTCCACCGGAAGGACGCGGACATCGAGATGCAGGAAGGGAGAGACGTCTGGTACCACGAGCTCGCGGCGGAGGTGTCCGACGACCCGGCCTCGTGCGAGTGCGAGCCTATGGAGTCGGAGGATCTGCTCTTCCTCATGTATACGAGCGGGACCACGGCGAAGCCGAAGGGAATCGTCCACACGACGGCCGGTTACCTCACCGGCGTCGCGACCACGCACCACTACATCTTCGACCTCAAGGCGGAGCGGGACGTGTACTGGTGCGCGGCCGACATCGGGTGGATCACGGGGCACAGCTACATCGTCTACGGGCCGCTCGCGAACGGCGCGACGAGCGTCGTCTACGAGGGGACGCCGGACTTCCCGGACAAAGATCGCTGGTGGGAGATCGCCGAGCGCTACGGTGTCACGATCCTTTACACGGCGCCGACCGCGATCCGCTCACACATGAAGTGGGGCGCGGAGTACGCCGAGCGCCACGATCTCTCGAAGCTCCGGCTCCTCGGCTCGGTGGGCGAGCCGATCAACCCGGAGGCGTGGGTCTGGTACCGCGAGCACATCGGCGGCGACCGGACGCCTGTCGTCGACACGTGGTGGCAGACCGAGACGGGGATGATCCTCATCACGCCGCTTCCCGGCGTGACGACGCTCAAGCCCGGCTCGGCGACGAAGCCGTTCCCGGGCGTCGACGCTGCCGTCTACGACGAGAGCGGCCACGAAGTGGGCCCCGGCGGAGGCGGCTACCTCGTCCTCCGCAAGCCGTGGCCGGCGATGCTGCGTGGGATCTTCAAGGACGACGAGCGGTATCGCGAGACGTACTGGTCGAAGTACGGCGACGTCTACTTCGCGGGCGACGGGGCGAAGATCGACGAGGACGGCGACTTCTGGCTCATGGGCCGTGTCGACGACGTCATGAACGTCTCCGGGCACCGCATCTCGACCATCGAGGTCGAGAGCGCTCTCGTCGACCACCCGAGCGTGGCCGAGGCAGCGGTCTGCGGACGAAAGGACGAGCAGACGGGTCAGGCGATCGTCGCCTTCGTCTCGCTCCGAGGGGGCCAGGAGGGCTCGGCCGAGATGATGGCCGAGCTTCGTGAGCACGTTGCAGAGAAGATCGGCAAGATCGCTCGCCCGGCGAACCTCGTCTTCACTCCGGAGCTCCCGAAGACACGCTCCGGGAAGATCATGCGCCGCCTCCTCCGCGACGTCGCCGAGCATCGCGAGCTCGGCGACACGACGACCCTGGCGGACCCCACCGTCGTCGAGGAGATCAAAGAACGGGCGACGAGGGAGGAGGCGCCGGAGCAGTAGTAGTACCGCTCGAACCTTTGTCCGCCGGGATCTGACCCCGGGCCGTCCGAGCGCGGCGGCGCGCGTACAGTAGCCTAGGACGATGGCCCAGCAGGCCGACGACCGCGCAGCCGAGAAGCCGCCGCCCGCGCCGCGAGGGTCGTCGCCCAAGCCGCCGCAGCGTCCCAGGTTCGGCATGTCGCCGCGCTGGATCGTGTTCTTCCTCGCGCTGCTTGCCCTGAACCTCTTCGTCAGCAGCCGGGCGACGCAGCCGCCGTCGCGCGTGCGGGTGCCCTATAGCCCCTTCTTCCTGCAGCAGGTGAAGTCGGGGAACGTCGAGGAGATCACGTCCAAGGGGACGGACATCCAGGGCACCTTCAAGAACAAGATCAGCTTCAAGAGCTCGAAGCCGACGACTCGCTTCAGGACCGAGATTCCGGCGTTCGCGAACACGGACGAGCTCTCGCAGGTCCTCCAGGACAGCAATGTCACCGTCAACGCGGAACCGCTCGACACGGGAGCGCCGTGGTGGCAGACGCTGCTCTTCGGGTTCGGGCCGACGATCCTGTTCCTGCTCTTGTTCTTCTTCCTCCTCCGCCGCGCGGGCAGCGTGCAGAACGCCCTCGGCGCGTTCGGACGGTCACGCGCGCGCCGCTACGAGCCGTCGGGTGACAAGGTCACATTCGCCGACGTCGCCGGCATCGACGAGGCGAAGGAGGAACTCACCGAGGTCGTCGACTTCCTGCGCCACCCGGACAAGTACCGGAGGCTGGGCGGCCGGATCCCGCACGGTGTCCTGCTGTCAGGACCGCCCGGAACGGGGAAGACGCTCCTCGCTCGCGCCGTCGCCGGAGAGGCCGGCGCCCCCTTCTTCTCCATGGCCGCGTCCGAGTTCGTGGAGGCGATCGTCGGCGTTGGGGCCGCCCGGGTTCGCGACCTCTTCAAGGAGGCGAAGGAGAACGCTCCGTCGATCGTCTTCGTGGACGAGCTGGACGCCGTCGGCCGCTCGCGCACGAGCGGCGTCGCCGGCTTCAGCGGGGGCAATGACGAGCGCGAGCAGACGCTCAACCAGATCCTGACGGAGATGGACGGGTTCGACTCGTCGACGAGCGTGATCGTCATCGGCGCGACGAACCGGCCCGACGTCCTCGATGCGGCGCTCCTGCGACCCGGTCGATTCGATCGCCGCGTGGCGGTACAGCCGCCCGATCGAGGCGGCCGGGAGGCGATCCTCCGCGTGCACACGCGCGGCGTCCCGCTCGGCCCCGACGTCGACCTAGGGCGCATCGCCGCAACGACCCCCGGGATGGTCGGAGCGGACCTCGCCAATCTCGTCAACGAGGCCGCGTTGACCGCCGCGCGGCGCGGCCACAACGCCGTCCTCGAAGCCGACTTCACCGACGCGCTCGAGCGAATCGTGCTCGGCGCGGAGCGGCAGGTGATGATGAGCGAGGAGGATCGTCGGCGGACTGCATACCACGAGGGCGGGCATGCGATCGTGGGAATGCTGACCTCCGGCGCGGATCCCGTCCGGAAGGTCTCGATCATCCCGCGTGGGCTCGCTCTCGGCGTCACGTTCTCGGCCCCCGACGCCGACCGCTTCAACTACCAGGAGCCGGAGATCCTCGCCAAGATCAAGGTGGCTCTCGGCGGCCGGGTCGCCGAGGAGATCGTCTTCGGCACGATCAGCACGGGCGCGGAGTCCGACATCCAGCAGCTGACCGGGCTCGCGCGGCAGATGGTCGGGCGCTGGGGGATGAGCGCAGCGGTCGGCCCGGTCGCCGTTCTCCCGCGCGACGGCTCGGGCCCGTTCCTGCCGGGCGTCGCAGAGGTCTCGCCGGAGACGCAGAAGCTGGTCGACGACGAGGTGCGGCGCATCGTCGCGGAGGCGCATGACGAGGTCGTTGCGCTCCTGACGGACAGCCGCGAGCGGCTCGACGGGCTCGCGAGCGCACTCCTCGAGCACGAGACGCTGGACGAGGACGACGCCTACGCGGCAGCGGGGCTCACGCGACCCGAGCCCGTTCCGGCCGGACGGCTCACTGCGGCGGCGCGCTCAAGGACCTAGCTCGAGATCCTCGCGCACACGCCCGCTACACTGGTGGGCGCAAACCAGGGCGAGTACCGGAGGTCAACACCTTCCTACCCGTTCGGAACACCAGGGTAAGGAGGTGTTTTTCTATGGCAACTGGAACCGTCAAGTGGTTCAACGACTCCAAGGGGTACGGCTTCATCAGCCCCGACGACGGAGGCAAGGATCTGTTCGTCCACCACTCGAACATCGCGGGCAACGGCTTCAAGTCTCTCACGGAGGGCGCGAAGGTCGAGTACGAGGCTCGCGAGGGGCAGAAGGGCCCCGAGGCGACAAACGTCGCTCCCATCAACTAGGTCGGGAGGACGTCATCTCCGTCAAGGAAGAGAAGATCGAAATGGAGGGCGAGGTCGTGGAGGCCTTGCGCAACAGGATGTTCCGCGTCCTCCTCGACAACGGGCACGAGACGCTCGGCTACACCGCCGGGAAGATGCGTCGCTACCGCATCCGCATCTTCCTCGGCGACCGGGTGAAGGTCGAGCTCTCGCCGTACGACCTCTCGCGCGGTCGCATCGTCTACCGGTATCGGTAGGCGGGCTTCGGCGCAAGGCGTGGGAACAGCGCCACCCGCCTGGCCTGACCAGGCGGGTGGTGCCTGCGCTCCTTACGAGGCGGGCTCTCCCTTGATGATCCCGAAGACCGCGCCCTGCGGGTCCTTGAGGATGGCGAAGCGCCCGACCGTCGGGACGTCCATCGGCTCGACGATTGTCTGCGCGCCGAGCTCGGTCGCCTTCTTGCACGTCGCGTCCGTGTCGTCGACCCCGACGTAGGGCGTCCACATCGCCGGGATCTCGGGCTTCGGGTTGGCCATCAGCCCACCGATCTGGTCGTCGCCACGGTGGAAGATGCGGTAGCCGCCGAAGTCCTCTCCCATGTCCTTGGTCGTCCAGCCGAAGACCTGCTCGTAGAAGCGCTGGGCGCCGTCGATGTCGGTGGTGCCGAGCTCGTCCCAGACGAACACGCCTTCAGACCCGGAGCCCTCGCTCGCGGACTGATATGCGCTGACGAAGGCACCCTGCGGGTCGGTCAGGATGACCATGCGGCCGACGTCCTCCATGTCGAAGGGGCCCGCGGCCACCTGCCCGCCCGCCGCCTTCGCCTTCTCGATCGTCTCGTCGACACTCTCGACGCCGACGTGACCGAGCCAGTGGGGCGGCGGCGCGCCGTCCATGCGCTTGCCGAAGCCTCCGTGCGTCTGCCCGCCGGAGGAGATCATCGTGTAGTCCATCTCTCCGGCCTTGAAGACCTCGGTGCCCCAGCCGAACAGCTCGGTGTAGAAGGACTGGGCCTGCTCGGGGTTGTCGGAAACCTGCTCGTGCCAGACGAACTTCCCGACTCTCGTTGCGACAGTGCTCATCTCTTTCCGTCCTCTCCTTGCTTGCACGCGCGACCCTAACCTCTATGCTTGTAAAAAGCAACTGTGAAGTTTTCTTAACAAAGTGAACTCGGACCGGACCTATAACCAGTACTGCGGGGTCGCTCGAGCGCTCGATCTGATCGGCGAGCGCTGGGCGCTCTTGATCGTCCGCGAGCTCGTTCTCGGCCCGAAGCGGTTCACCGACCTGCGCGAGGGGTTGCCGGGCATCGCGACCAATGTGCTCAGCAATCGGCTGCGCCAGCTCGAGCGGGACGGCGTCGTCACCCGCCGGCAATTCCCGCCGCCGGCCCCCGCGCACGTGTATGAACTGACCGAATACGGCCGAGAGCTCGTGCCGATCATGCTGGCCCTCGGGCGCTGGGGCGCGAGCACGATGGGCGGGCGAACGCCCGTGCAGGCGATTCGCTCGGAATGGCTCGCGGTGGCGCTGAACGCGTTCTTCGACCCCGACGCTGCCGCCGGCCTGACCGCGACGGTGTCGCTGAACCTCGACGGCGCGCTGTTCACGCTTCGGATCGTCGAGGGGGAGCTCGAGGTCGTGCATGGGGCGGCGGCACCCGTCGATCTGTCGATCGAGGGCGACACCGAGCTCCTGCTCCAGTTCCTCGCCGGTGCACCCGTGTCCGTGAGCGCGGAAGGAGATCGCGATCTTTTGAGGCGGCTGCCGAGGATCTTCCCGCTGGCGCGAGCCGAGACGTCGGCGGGAGTACCCTTGGGATGATTCAATCGCCGTATGGCCCGACCGCGGAAGAAGTCCCCGGTGCTGGCCGTGGACGTCGGCGGCTCCCACGTCAAGGCTCTCCTCTCGGGTGAGACGGAGCGGCGGCGGTTCAAGACCGGCTCGAGGCTGACCCCCTCGGCAATGGTCGACGGTGTGCTGGGCCTCGTCGACGGGTGGTCGTTCGAGCGCGTCAGCGTCGGGATCCCGACACCGGTGCGCGGTGGAAAGCCGATCGCGGAGCCTGTGAACCTCGGTGAGGGGTGGGTCGGGTTCGACTTCGACGGGGCCTTCGGCGCACCGACGAAGGTCGTCAACGACGCGGTCATGCAGGCCGTGGGGAGCTACGAGGGCGGCCGCATGCTCTTCCTCGGCCTCGGCACCGGGCTCGGCTCTGCCCTGATCGCCGATGGGGTCATCGAGCCTCTCGAGCTCGGCCACCTCCCGTTTCGGACGAAGACCTTCGAGGACTACGTGAGCGAGTCGGCGCGCGAGCGCCACGGGAAGAAGAGGTGGCTGAAGGCCGTGTTCGAGACGGTGGAGCAGCTTTCCGCGGCGATCCAGCCGGACTACGTCGTCATCGGCGGGGGCGGCGCCGACGAGCTCGACCAGTTGCCACCGAACAGCCGCCGCGGCGACAACGAGAATGCATTCAGGGGCGGGTTTCGGCTCTGGGAGCCCGAATGGATGGGCGCGCGCGTCAGCGGTGCTCGTGCCAGCGCTCGGGCTCGATGAGCGCCGTCACGCGCTTGCGGTCGCGATTCCAGTAGGGCGAGCCGCGATAGCGCTCGGACAGGCGGTCGATGTCCCGTAGGCCATCGTCGTCGTGTAGGTCGACGACTCGGCCGAGGACGGTGACGGCGTGGTACCAGTCGCCGATGTCGACGACGGTGATCGAGACGCGCGGATCCCGGCGCATGTGGCTCAGGCGGAGCCGCTCGAAGTCCATGTTGACGAGGATGCGCCCGTCGTCCCAGTCGTACCAGGTCGCGACCGAGTAGGGCGCCCCGTCGGAGCGGACCGTTGCGATCACAGCCGCATGAGGCTCCTCGAGGAACTGCACGACCTCGTCCGGAAGTGGGGCAGGCGGCACGTCGAGAGTCTAGGCTCAGGCGATGAGCATCGGCGCGAGCCTCTTTTTGATCGCCGTCGGCGCCATCCTCGCCTTCGCCGTCACCGCCGACGTGAGTGGCGTCGACATCCAGGTCGTCGGCTGGATCCTGATGGCTGCGGGCGGCCTCGGCCTCCTCGTCTCGCTGCTCTTCTGGAGCTGGGGTGGCCCGCGCAGGGGACCGTCCGACGGCCCGCCCCCTCCTCCGCCGTTCTAGTTGACATGTAACTAATCGGTTACGTATCATCGCGGCATGGACGCGGTGTTCAAGGCTCTCGCAGACCCGACCCGGAGAAAGCTTCTCGACCGGCTCTACGAGGAGGACGGGCAGACGCTGAGCGCGCTCGTCCGGCGCTTGCCGATGACACGCATCGGCGTGATGAAGCACCTGCGCGTGCTCGAGGAGGCCGGTCTCGTGAAGACGAAGAGGCGCGGCCGCGAGAAGCTCCACTTCCTGAACCCCGTCCCGATCAGGCTCGTCCACGACAGGTGGGTGAGCAAGTACGCCGAGCCGTGGGCCGCGACGCTCACCGGTCTCAAGCGCAGACTCGAGGAGGAGGAACAGATGGAGAAGGTGTTCGAGATCTACATCAAGACGAGCCCGGAGCGGCTCTGGGAGGCGATCACCGACCCGGCTCTCCGATCGCAGTACTCGTTCGGCGTCCGCACGGAGTCGGACTGGAACGCGGGCTCCGCGTACGAGGCCGTTCACCCGGGAGCGGGCATCAAGATCGCCGACGGCGAGAACCTCGAGGTCGATCCGCCGCGCCGGCTCGTGCAGAGCTTCAACGCTCTCTGGAGCGACGAGGTGAAGGCCGAAGGGACGTCACGCGTCACCTGGGAGATCGAGCCCGTCGGCGACGACTCGTGCCGGCTCACCGTGACCCACGACCAGCTCCGCGAGGGCGCCAACGACGAGCTCTACGGCGGCTGGCCCATGATCCTCTCCGGCCTGAAGACGCTGCTCGAGACCGGCGAGCAGCTGACGACGCCCGGCTCGCTCATGTACTCCGAGATCGGGGCGTCTCGAAGCTAGGCAACGATCCGGGGCGCCGTCGGAGGCCGGGCGGCGCCCCATAAGCTGTGGCTGTGGGCTACTTCCTCGTCTTCCGCGGGAAAGGACGCTCCTGGGATCGGTCGAAAGGGCGCCGCGAGCAGGTGGGCTGGGACGAGCACGCCGCGTTCATGGACGCGCTCGTCGAGGACGGCTTCGTCGTCATGGGCGGGCCGATTGGCAACGGCGAAGGCGAGGACACGCTCCAGGTCGTCGAGGCCGAGAACGAGGGAGCAGTTCGCGAGCGGATCAACGACGACCCCTGGGGCGAGGACATGCTCGTCACGAAGAGCATCGAGCCCTGGCAGGTCTGGCTGCGCAGAGACTGACAGCGAAGCGAAAGGAGCCCGATGGTCCCGGAGGCCAAGCTGAAGGAGCACGACGGCGGTCTCGCCCCGGAGGGCGAGGGCTGGTTCGTCGTCAACACGCGCGAGGCGCGCTGGTTCGATCACGAGGTCTTCGGCCGGTTCACGCGCTTCGAAGGCGATGGCGACGCGCGCTTCCCGGAGGTCGGGATCAACATCAGCCTGCTCGAGCCGGGCAAGCCGAGCTGCATGTACCACGGCGAGAACTCCCAGGAGGATTTCCTCGTGCTGCGAGGCGAGTGCCTGCTCCTGATCGAGGGGGAGGAGCGGCCGCTCCGTGCCTGGGACTTCGTCCACTGCCCCGAGTGGGCCGAGCACGTCTTCGTTGGGGCGGGCTCCGAGCCCTGTCTGATCCTCGCCGTCGGGACGCGGAAGGATCCCGACGAGGTCGTCTACCCCGTCGCGCCCGTCGCTCAGCCCTACGACGGGAGCGTGCTCGAGGAGACGACGTCGGCCAAGGACGCCTACGCGCGCTTTCCGAACATCTTCGAGCGCCCCTATCGGGAAGGCGACCTGCCGGACTGGTGAGCGGCCTCACATTTCGCGCTTTGAAGGGGTAAAAGGGGTAGCGACGTTCCCCGGTTTGGGGGACGGCGCCGCGCCAAGGCTCGCCTACCTTCAGAGAGCGTGGGCCGCTCCTCAACACGCTGGGCTCTGGTCGCTGCTGTAGCAGCGGTCGCGGCGTGCGTCGTCAGCCCGCTTGCCTCGACCGCGAACTTCACCATCGTCCCGGGCGGGTCACCCGTCGTCGTGAGCGTCACGACGGCCGGCAACACGTCGACCGCGACGTTCACGGGCGCGCTCAACCAGCGCATCAGCCTCCAGATCACGAACGTGACGATCACGTCGTCGAAGGTCTCGGTTCTGAAGCCGAACGGCCAGACGCTCTTCACGCCCTTCACGGTGACGAAGAGCGGCTACTTCATGGACGTGAAGACGCTTCCAGTGGCGGGGACCTACAAGATCGTCGTCGACCCGAAGGACACGTACACGGGGAAGATGACGCTCAAGCTGAACGACGTCCCGGCTGACCCGACCACGCCTGCGACGCTCGATGGCACGCCGTACACGGTCACGACGACGACGCCCGGCCAGAACGCGCTCCTCACGTTCAACGGAACCGCTGGCCAGCGTGTCAGCGGTCTCGTCTCGGACGTCGACTACGCATCCGCCAAGCTCAAGATCCTCAACCCGGACTCGTCGCTTCTCTTTTCGCCCGCGCTCGGCTTCGGCCACGGCGGCAACTTCCTCGAGCCGAAGACGCTCCCGGCGAACGGCGTGTACACCGTCGTCGTCGATCCGGGGCTCGCGGCCGCCGGGTCGGCCACCGTCCAGCTGTTCGTGACGGCCGCGGACGCGAGCGGCACGATCACCGCCTGCGCGTCCCTTCCGTGCACGGCGACGACCACGAACACGACGACGCCCGGGCAGAACGCGCGGCTCACGTTCAACGGAACCGCCGGCCAGCGCGTCAGCGTGCTCGCCGGCAACTCGACCTACGGCACGCCCGTCAAGGTATCCGTCCTCAAGCCGGACAGCTCGAACCTCTTCAACCCGTCGCTCACGGTCGGCGGCTTCGATGCCTTCGCCGATGTGCAGACGTTGGACGCGACGGGCGTCTACACGATCTTCGTCGACCCCCAGTGGGCCGACACCGGCGGCATCGACCTCCAGCTCTACACCGTGCCCGCCGACCAGACGGGCTCGATCGCGTTCGGCACCCCACTGACCGCGACGACGACGATGCCCGGCCAGAACGCGCTCTTCACGTTCAGCGGAACCCTGAACCAGCGCGTCAGCTTGAACCTGACGAACGTCACGTACGGCAGCGCCAAGGTCTCGATCCTGAAGCCCGACATGACGCAGCTCGCGCCGCCGCTCTTCGTCCCGAATACGCTCGGCGACTTCCAGGAGCCGGTGAAGCTTCCCTCCACGGGGACGTACCGCGTCAAGGTCGACCCCCTCGACGCGTCGACCGGCTCGCTCGACGTCAAGCTCTACAACGTCCCGAACGACTTCACGGGCAGCCTCAGCTCGGGGGTCGCGAAGACGGTGACGATCTCGACGCCCGGCCAGAACGCCGTCCTCACGTATGCGGGGACGAGCGGCCAACGGATCGCCATCATGGGCACGAACGTTGCGCTCGGCGACTCGGACTGCTGCGCTGCGAAGCTCACGGTCCTGCGCCCCGACGGGACGACGCTGAAGAGCCTGCCGAGCTTCGGCAACGCCGGCTTCTTCCTCGACACGTTCACCCTCAACCTGAACGGCACGTACAAGGTCAAGGTCGATCCCGTCGACGAGACCGTCGGCCAATTCGACCTGACGCTCTACCTCGTGCCGGCGGACGCTGCGGTGACCTCGGGCGCCCTGACCTCGTCCGGAACGTCGGTCAGCGTCACGACGACGGCGCCCGGCCAGAGCGCGCGCGTCTCGTTCTCCGGCACGGCGAACGGACGCTTCGCCTGGAAGCTCGTGAGCTTCGGGCCGAACTACTGCCCGGTGAAGGTCTCCGTGCTGAAGCCCGACGGGAGCACGCTGACGTCGAACCAGTGCGCGAGCGACGGCGACTTCTTCGACACGAAGACGCTGCCGACGACTGGGACGTACAAGATCGTCATCGACCCCCAGGGAACCCGGACCGGCACGGCACAGCTTCTCCTGTACGCCGTCCCGGCGGACGTCGTGACCACGCTCGGCGGCTCCGCAGTGACGCTGACGCCGGGGCAGAACGCGTTCCTGAGCTTCACGGCGACCAGCGGCCAGACGGCGACCGTGACGCCGAATACCGGCGGCACCGTCTCCTTCGCGCGCGCCGCGCTCTACAAGGCCGACAAGACGAGTCAGGTCGGTGGCGCCGAGTACTGGGATCCGTCCGTCGGCGACCCGGTCGCCGCGTTGATCCCCTCCACGGGCACCTACTACCTCAAGTACGACCCGGTCGGCGGCGCGAGCGGCACGAGCATGACGTTCGTGCTCTCGTTCTCGTAGTCCTCTAGACGCCCTAGCCTTCGCGCATCGACCGCGAAGGCAATTACGACGCGGCACACGAGGCCGAGCGGCTCGGTCCGGCTCCGCCTGTCGCGGGCGAAGAGCGCCGCGGCCTCCGGCGCCTCGTCGGCATGGCGGCGATGGACGTCGGCCCGCTCAAGCGCCATCGCGACTTTCGGCTCCTCTTCGTCGGGCAAGCGGCGTCCTTCTTCGGCTCGATGGTCACGTACGTGGCCCTTCCGTACCAGACCTTTCAGCTGACCCACTCGACGCTGGCCGTCGGCCTCCTCAGTCTCGCCGAGTTCGTCCCGCTCATGATCATGGCGTTCCTCGGAGGCGCGCTCTCCGATGCATTCGACCGGCGGCGCATGGTGCAGATCGCCGAGCTCGGCTCGGCGCTTGGCATCGGCGTGCTCCTCGTCAACGCGCTCCTCCCGAGCCCGCGCACGTGGGTCCTCTTCGCGGTCGCCCCGGTCCTCGCCGCGCTCTACGGAATCTTCCGTCCCTCCCTCGACGCCATGGTCCCTCGGCTCGTGACCAAGGAGGAGCTGCCGGCGGCCGCGGCCCTCGAGGGGTTTCGCGGCACGCTGGGCGAGATCGCCGGTCCCGCGCTGGCAGGAATCATCATCGCGACAGCCGGGCTTCCCGCGGCCTACGCGATCGACACGGCCACGTACGGGCTCTCGCTCGCCGCCCTCTGGTTCATGCGCGCGATCCCGCCGGCGGCCGACGCCCCGCCGGTGAGCCTGCGGAGCATCGCCGAAGGCGTCCGCTATGCGTGGAGCCGGCAGGAGCTCCTCGGTACCTACGCCGTCGACATGATCGCGATGTTCTTCGGAATGCCGATGGCGCTTTTCCCCGCAATTGCTGACAAGTTCGGCGGCGCGGACGTTCTCGGGCTTCTCTACGCGGCTCCGGCAGTCGGCTCGCTGGCCGCGACGCTCACGAGCGGCTGGGTCCCGCGGGTCCACCGCCACGGCCTCGCCGTCATCCTCGCGGCGGCCGCGTGGGGCGCGGCGATCGTCCTGTTCGGGTTTGCGGAGACGCTGTGGCTCGCGCTGATCGCACTCGCCGTCGCCGGCGGCGCCGACATGGTCAGCGGGATCTTCCGCATGACGATCTGGAACCAGACGATCCCGGACCGGCTGCGCGGGCGTCTGGCGGGCATCGAGCAGGTCAGCTATACGAGCGGGCCGCTCCTCGGGAACGTGGAGGCCGGCGTCCTCGCCTCCCTGACGAGCGTTCGCTTCTCCGTCGTGTCGGGTGGCGTCCTCTGCGTCGTCGGAGTCGCCGTGGCGGCCCTGGCGCTGCCCGCTTTCAGGCTCTACGACGCCCGGGCTAACCGAACGGATAGTCCCCCGGTCGGGGTCTTGTAAGCGCTCCGTCCTCGGCCTACGCTCGCAGCATGGGGCCGCGTTCCGTTCGGACTGCGGCGGCACTCCTTGCGCTTTTGGCAGCGCTGACGGCGGCCGGTCCAGCTCCTTCGGGGCGTCCGGCCAAGCAGGCGCGCAGCGAGATTCTCGTCGGGTTCGAGCCGGGGGTGACGGCAGCGGCGCAGCGCGATGTCCTCCAGCGCCTCGGAGCCGCACCGGGAAAGCGGCTGGGCCGGATCCGCGCGTTCGTCGCAGCGGTCGCCGCGGGCAAGCGGGGACCGGTCATGGCGGCTCTGGAACGCGATCCTCGCGTTCGCTACGCCGAGCCGAACGTGCGGTTCCACGCCGACGTCTTGCCGAACGACCCCTCCTTCCCTCAGCTCTGGGGGCTCGAGAACGGCGGCCAGGTCGTGAACGGTGTCACCGGTCTCGCCGACGCGGACGTCGATGCGGGTGCAGCCTGGGACGTCACGACCGGCAGTTCGTCCGTGACCGTCGGAGTCATCGACACCGGTGTCGACTATCTGCACCCGGACCTGGCTGCGAACATCTGGGTCAACCCCGGTGAGGACTGCCCTGGATGCCGGACCGACGGCATCGACAACGACGGCAACGGCTACGTCGACGACTGGCACGGCTGGGACTTCAAGAACGACGACAACGATCCGTTCGACGACAACGGCCACGGGACCCATGTGGCCGGAACGATCGGAGCCGGCGGGGACAACGGCCAAGGTGTGGCGGGCGTGAACTGGACTGTGAAGATCATGCCGCTCAAGTTCCTCGGCGCCGACGGCTCGGGCGCCGCGTCGGATGCCGCCGAGGCCGTCCTCTACGCAACGTCGATGGGCGCCGTCGTCACGAACAACTCGTGGGGCGGCAGCGACTATTCGCAGGCCCTGGCGGATGCGATCGCGAATGCGGACGCCGGAGGATCTCTCTTCGTCGCGGCCGCCGGGAACAGCTTCGCGAACACCGACACGACGCCGAATTACCCGTCCGGCTACAGCGCTCCGAACATCATCTCCGTTGCGGCGACCGATCAGGGCGACGCTCGAGCGTGGTTTTCCAACTACGGCCTCCGCTCCGTCGATCTCGGCGCTCCGGGCACGAACATCCTCTCGACGAAGCCGGGCGGCTCGTACCAGTACCTGGACGGCACGTCGATGGCGACGCCGTTCGTCACCGGGGCAGCCGCGCTCGCGCGCGCGGCGTTTCCGTCGGCGACTGCAGCAGGGCTCAAGGCTCTGCTCCTGCGGACGGTCGATGCGAACACGTCGCTGACGGGAAAGACGACGACCGGAGGGCGGCTGAACGTCGGTAATGCGCTTGCGTGCTCCGGAGCCCCGCAGGTCTGGCTCGAGGAGCCTCGACCCGGCTTCGGCGTCGACGTGGGGACCGGCCTGGACGTCGTCGCGCTCGCCGGCGCCTGCGGCGATCCCTCGGGAGCCACGGCCTCCGTGACGGTGGACGGCCAGCCTGTCGCCCTCACGTCGAGCGGCAACGGCCTCTACAAGGGGACATTCGTGCCGAGCGAGCCCGGCGCGCTCACGGTGACTGCCACCGCGACGGCCGGCGCCAAGACGGACTCGGTCAGCGTGTCGGGGACCGCCAGCGCGGTCTATCCGATCGAGCCGGGCGGAGCGCCCGTCGACGTCACCTCCGCGGGCGAGACGATCAAGCTCGGCTTCCTCGGGACGGCGGGCCAGCGTGTGAGCGTGAAGCTGACGAACGTGACCATCGGGACGTCGGGCTGCTGCTCTTCGAAGATCTCCATCTTGGGGCCGGGCGGCGCCACGATCCTCGGCCCCACCTACTTCGGCGCGAGCGGCGGCTTCGTCGATACGAAGACGCTGCCTGCGTCCGGGAGCTACACGATCCTGCTCGACCCGCAGGGAACGGCGACGGGGGGCGCGACCGTGACGCTGTACGCCGTCCCCGACGACACGGTCGGCTCGATCGAGCCCGGTGGCGATCCCGTCACGGTCACGACGACGGTGCCCGGCCAGAACGCTCGCCTGACCTTCGCCGGTGTCGCCGGCCGACAGGTGAGCGTCAAGCTCACGGACGTGACGATCGGAAGCTCCGGCAGCGGCAGCGCGAAGATCTCGATCCTCAAGCCTGACGGCTCGACTCTCGTCAGCCCGACCCTGTTCGGCACGAACGGGGGCTTCGTGGACGCCAAGGCGCTGCCCGTCACGGGCATGTACACGATCCTGGTCGACCCCCAGTCGAATGCCGTCGGCAGCGCGACCGTGACGCTCTACGACGTGCCGCCCGATGTCTCGGCCACGATCGTCCCAGGCGGCTCGCCGG
>Ga0081539_10003200_pt1 | contig 20707 bp, 19 predicted proteins | sample TabmetS4T2R2_FD_71023 | JGI IMG/M metagenome (GOLD analysis project Ga0081539, IMG submission 71023) | Tabebuia heterophylla rhizosphere microbial communities from the University of Puerto Rico - S4T2R2 | ecosystem: Host-associated > Plants > Roots > Rhizosphere ...
CGGCTTCCTCCGCGGCGAACGCGTGGAGATGGTGGACTGCCGGACCGTACCGCTGCAGGTGCCGGCGCACGCCCAGATCGTGCTGGAGGGATACCTCGAACCGGGCGAACGGGCGCCGGAGGGGCCGTTCGGCGACCACACCGGGTTCTATACGCCGGTCGAGCCGTTTCCGGTGCTGCACATCGAGGCGATGACCATGCGGCGGGACCCGATCTACCACTCGATCATCACGTCGAAGCCGCCGCAGGAGGACCACGGTCTGGGCAAGGCCACCGAACGGATCTTCCTGCCGCTGCTGAAGATGTTGATCCCGGACATCGTCGACTACGACATGCCGCCCGCCGGGGTCTTCCACAACTGCGTGATCGTGTCGATCCGCAAGCGCTACCCGAAACACGCGCAGAAGATCATGAACGCCGTCTGGGGCGCCCACCTCATGTCGCTGTCCAAGCTCATCGTGGTGGTGGACGAGGACTGTGACGTGCACGATTACGCGGAGGTGGCCTTCCGGGCGTTCGGCAACGTGGACTACGACCACGACCTGCTGCTCACCCAGGGGCCGGTGGATCACCTGGACCACGCGTCGTATCAGCAGTTCTGGGGCGGCAAGGCGGGCATCGACGCCACTCGTAAGCTGCCGACCGAGGGCTACACGCGCGGCTGGCCGGAGCGGATGACCATGTCGCCGGAGGTCGTCGCATTGGTCGACAAGCGGTGGAAGGAATACGGCATATGACCGCGCAAACCCCGCGATCTTGGAGTTGTGGTGACCTATATGGGGAATAGCACCGGAAATGCTCCAACCACAACTCCAAGATCGACGCGGAGGAGGGGGGCGCCGGGGAGGGTCCGAGCGTTCCTGCGGCTCGTGACCATCGAGCACTCGGTGTTCGCGCTGCCGTTCGCGTACCTGTCGGCGCTGGTCGCGATGGACCGGCAGCACACCGGCGTGCACTGGGTCGACCTGCTGCTGATCACCATCGCCATGGTGTCCGGGCGCACGTTCGCCATGGCGGCCAACCGGATTCTCGACCGCCACATCGACGCGCTCAATCCGCGGACGCGCAATCGTGAACTCGTCACCGGGGCGGTGAGCGTACGGACGGCGTGGACCGGTGCCGCGGTGTCGCTGACGGTATTGTTCCTGGCTGCCGGTCTGCTGAACCCGCTGTGCCTCGCTCTGGCGCCGCTCGCGGTGATCCCCCTGGTGATCTATCCGTACGCCAAGCGGTTCACCAATTTCCCGCACTACGTGCTGGCGCTGGCCCAGGCCGTCGCGCCGGTCGGCGCCTGGATCGCGATCACCGGTACGTTCGCCGGCTCGGGGCCGGCCTGGGTACTCGGCGTCGCGGTCGGGGTGTGGATCGGCGGCTTCGACCTGATCTACGCCTGTCAGGATGCAGAGATCGACCGGCAGATCGGCGTGCGGTCCGTGCCGGCCCGCTACGGGGTCCGCGCCGCGCTGCGCCTGTCAACCATCACTCACGCCGTCACGTTCGCGTTGTTTGTCTGGTTCGGTGCCCTCGTGGGACTGGGATGGCTGTGGTGGATCGGCCTCGCCCTGGCCGCGGCCGCGTTCGCGTACCAGCACGTGGTGGTGACGCCGTCCGACCTGTCCCGCGTCAACCGCGCGTTCTTCACCGCGAACGGCTTCGTGGGGATCGTGCTCTTCCTGTTCGCGCTGCTGGACCTTATCGTGCGGTGAGCGCATCGGGCAGACTGAGGGGGTGCGCGTTCCCTGGATCGTCGGAGTCTCCGGCGCTTCCGGCACGCCGTACGCGCGGGCGGTGATCGGCGGCCTGCTGGACGCCGGTGAACCGGTCGACCTGATCATTTCCCGGGCGGCCCGGCTGACGCTGCTGGACGAGACCGGCGGCAGCGTGCGGGACGGGCACTGGAAGGACGACGTGGCCGCATGGCTGCGCCGCGACCTCGGCGACCTCGTCTACTGGCCGGCCGGCGACCTGGCCGCGGGCCCGAGCAGCGGCTCGTATCCGGCCCGAGGCATGGTGGTCGTACCGGCCAGTACGGCCGCGTGCGCGGGCATCGCGATCGGACTCAGCAAGGACCTGCTGCAGCGGGCGGCCGAGGTGAACCTCAAGGAGCGCCGGCCCACTGTGGTGGTGCCACGGGAGACGCCGGTGACGCGCAGTCACCTGGAGCATCTTCTCGCGCTGCACGAGGCGGGCGCGGTGGTGCTGCCGGCCAGTCCCGGCTTCTATGGCGCCGGAGCGCACGCCACCGCGGCGCAGTTGATCGACTTCGTCGCCGGAAAGGTGCTGGACGCCATCGGCGTGCCGCACACGCTCCTCACCCGGTGGACCGGGGAGCTGAACGCTCAGCGCAGCCCGTTGGGCGGCCCGTAGCTCGCACCGGGATTGGACGGGCCGGCGTTGCGTGGGCGGTTGGCGGCGTCGTCTTCCCGCATCTCCTCGACCACGTCGCCCTCGAGCAGTGCGCGAACCTCCGACTCGCGGAATCGGCGGTGTCCACCCGGAGTACGGATGCTGCCGATGCGTCCGGCGGCCGCCCACCGCGTGACCGTCTTCGGGTCGACGCGGAACAGCGCGGCCACCTCGCCCGGTGTCAGCAGACGATCTCCAGTGTCCACAACCCCCTCCTCGCGTCGATATCTGGGAGCGGCCGGTGGTCACGGTGAGTGTCGGCTAGCTCGATCGGGACGTAAGGCCATTAGAGCATCGCCTCAGAACCAAGTCCGTGAAATGCGGAAAAAGCCCCGATTGCGACAGTGATCATTATCCTGGCTCGCTCCAGCGCTCCAGGTCCACTACCGGGCGTGAGGTGCGTGGCGCGACCGATTAGGGTCTGATGCCGTGGACGCTATCGACCTGCGCCTCATCGGACTGCTGCGGCAGAACGCCCGGTCGTCGTACGCCGAACTGGCCCGGCAGGTCGGCCTCTCCGCGCCGGCGGTACACGAGCGGGTCGGGAAACTGGAGGCCGCGGGCACCATCCGGGCGTACCGTGCGGAAGTCGAGCACGAGGCGATCGGTCTCGGCGTCACGGCCCTGATCGGCATCGTCGAGGACTCCGGCGCCGACACCGACGACGTGCTCGCCGCGGTGCGGGACATGCCAGAGGTCGAGTCCTGCTATTTCATGGCAGGCGTGGAGTCGTACCAGCTCATCGTGCGGGTGGGCACGATCGCGGAGTTGGAGCAGCTGATCGTGCGAATCAACCGTACGCCCGGGGTGGCCTCGACCCGCACGGCGATCGCGCTCTCCACCAAGTGGGAAAACCGCCCGCAGAACGGCGCCGGCTGAGATGGACCAGCTCGATCGCAGCGACGACGCGGCGCGGGTGTGGGCCCGCGACGCGATCGCCCTCGTGGAAGCCGACGCGAACCGGTCGGCCGACACCCACCTGCTGCCGTTCCCGTTGCCGGCGTCCTGGGGGATCGACCTCTATCTCAAGGACGAGTCCTCACACCCCACCGGCTCGCTCAAGCACCGCCTGGCCCGATCGTTGTTCCTGTACGCCCTGTGCAACGGATGGATCGGCCCGCAAACCACCGTGGTGGAGGCGTCCTCGGGGTCCACAGCGGTCAGCGAGGCGTACTTCGCGCGCATGCTCGGCCTGCCGTTCATCGCGGTGATGCCGGAGCGGACATCGCCCGAGAAGATCTCGCTCATCGAGTTCCAGGGTGGCAAGTGTCATCTGGTCGCGGATCCGACAGCGGTCGTGGCCGCCGCGCACCGGCTGGCCGCGGACCTCGGCGGGCATTTCATGGACCAGTTCACGTACGCGGAGCGAGCCACCGACTGGCGCGGCAACAACAACATCGCCGAGTCGATCTACACCCAGCTCGCGCTCGAACGGCACCCGGTGCCGGTCTGGATCGTGGTCGGCGCCGGCACGGGCGGGACCAGCGCGACCATGGGGCGATATGCCCGTTACCGCCGGTTCGCGACCAAACTGTGCGTGGTGGACCCGGAGAGTTCTGCGTTCTGGCCCGCGTATCTGTCCGGCGACTGGAGCAGAGTCACTGGGCTCGGGTCCCGGATCGAGGGGATCGGGCGGCCCCGGGTGGAGCCGTCGTTCCAGCCTGCGGTGGTGGACCGGATGGTCTTGGTGCGGGACGCGGCATCGCTGGCCGCGATGCGAGCCGGGTCGGCGATTCTGGGCCGGCGGATGGGCGGCTCGACCGGCACGAACTTGTGGGGTGCGTTCGGCCTGATCGCGGAGATGCGGGCGGCCGGCCGCCACGGTTCGGTGGTCACACTCATCTGCGACGGCGGCGAGCGGTATGCCCACACGTACTACTCGGACGCCTGGCTGGCGGAGCAGGGCCTGGACTTGACGCCGTACCTGTCGACCATCGAGGGCTTCCTGGCCGGTGGTCCGTGGCCAACCTCATGATCGACGGCGCCCGGCGCGTCCCTGGCGAGGGTCAGCTGCGGCGACGCGCCAAGCCCGGGTAGTCGCGGACGAAGCCGTCGTTGTCAACCAGCAGGTCGGCGCTGAACGTTTCGCTCGCGAAGCGGACCATGTCGTTGCCCAAGTGGGTGTAGATCTGGTCGGCCTGGACCACCTCGAGGCTCGGGACGATCACCCAGGCCACGCTGATCCGATGCGCCACGCCGGGCTCGGCCTTGAGCAGGTTGAGGCGCCGGATCGGCAGCGCGTTGGTCATGGGGGAGCCGGTCAGGTCGACGTCGAACGCGCCGTACAGCAGGTCCGCGTCCTCCGTGCCGGGCAGCCCCGCGCCGGCGTGGCCGGACGCGGTCAGGGCCGCGTCCAGATTGCCCTGCTCGGATGTCGTGACGCGCCAACGGCCGGCGGCCAGCTCCAGCCGGACGGTACGGGCCCAGCCACCGCCCTCCGTGCTCACGTCGAAGCGGCTGGTCGCTCCGGACGGATCAGTCTGCAGCTCGTACCGGCACGTGTACGCGATCGGGTCCACGGCGATCGCGGTGCCGCGGGCGTACAGGCCGGACCTCACGTCGACGAGCGCGTGTTCGCCGCCGCCGGTGTCTTGGCGTTCCCAGAACAGCGAGTAGGGCAGCGTGGACATGCTGCGGAGGTTACCGCCGCCCGCTCGCCTGCGCAGCGCTCCGCCAGCCCGCACCTTCTCCCGCGATCTTGGAGTTGTGGTTGCCCTTATGCGGCTTGACACCCTGTTTGTGCCAACCACAACTCCAAGATCGCGGGGATTACACGGAGCGCGCCGGGCGGGCAGCGGCGAAGCGGGACCCGTCGCGGCGGTCGTTTCGCTGGCCGTCCCGGCGGAAGCCGCCCAGACGTTCGGAGCTGCGCCCGGATCGATTGTTGGGTCCCCGGTAACCGTAGCCATCACGGTCTCCCCGGCCATCGCGCGGGCCATGGCCGCCGCGGTCGCCGTATGAGCGGCGCTCGCCGTGGCGGTCGCGGTCGGCATATCCCCCGCGGTCGTCCCGGTCGCGGTCGCCGTGGGGCCGTTCCGAGCGGTCGGCCCTGTAGGGCCGCTCCGGGCGGTCGGCCCTGTAGGGCCGTTCCGAGCGGTCGCGGTTGTAGGGCCGTTCCGGGCGGTCGCGGTCGTGGGGCCGTTCCGGGCGGTCGCGGTCCTGGGGCCGTTCCGGGCGGTCGGCCCTGTAGGGCCGTTCCGGGCGGTCGCCGGGACGCTTGGGTCGGCGGCGCGGTTCCGGCTCGTCGACGACCGGAACGCCGCTCGGCTGCCGGGCTCCGGTGATCTCCTCGAGCTTCGGGTCGCCCAGGCGGACCCGTACCTCCGCCGGCCGCACGCCGGCCTTGGCCGTCATGGCCTGGGTGCTGCGGCGCTGCTTCGGCAGCACCAGGGTAACGACGGCGCCGGACTCGCCGGCCCGCGCGGTCCGGCCGGCCCGGTGCAGGTACTCCTTCGGGTCCTTGGGCGGGTCCACGTGCACCACCAACGAGATGCCGTCGACGTGGATGCCGCGCGCGGCGACGTCTGTCGCGACCAGGATGTTCGTACGGCCCTCGCGGAACTCGGCGAGCGTACGCGTCCGTACCCGCTGGGTCTTGCCGCCGTGCAGTGCCCCCGCACGGACGCCGACCTCCGCGAGCTGCTGGACCAGACGATCGACGCCCAACTGGGTACGGGCGAAGACGATCGTCTTGCCGCGCCGGTTGGCGATCGCGGCCGTGATCGGGAACTTGTCCTGCGGCGGTATCACCAGCATGAAGTGGTCCATCGTGGACACACTGGCCTCCGCCGGTGCGGTGGAATGCGTGACCGGGTCGTGCATGAACCGCTTGACGAGCTCGTCGACGTCACCGTCCAAGGTGGCCGAGAAGAGCAGTCGCTGCGCGTGCTCCGGCGTCTTGGCGAGCAGTTCGGTGACCTCGGGCAGGAAGCCCATATCCGCCATCTGATCGGCTTCGTCCAGAACCGTGATCTCGATGTCGTCGAGGTTGCACACGCCTCGGTTGATCAGGTCGCCGAGACGGCCCGGAGTAGCGACGATGACCTCGACGCCGCGCCGGAGCGCATCGATCTGCCGGTCGTACGGGACGCCACCCACCGCGGTCTTGAGGAACACGCCGACCGACCTGCCGACCGGGGTCAGCGCGTCGGCGACCTGCATCGCCAGCTCCCGGGTCGGTACAAGGATGAGCGCCTTGGGCCGGTGCGGCAGCGTACGGCTGCCCTGGGCGATGCGAGCCAGCAGCGGAAGGCCGAACGCCAGCGTCTTGCCGGAGCCGGTCTGGCCACGGCCGAGGACATCCTTGCCGGCTAGGGCGTCGGGGATGGTGGCGGCCTGGATCTCGAACGGCGTGGTGAGGCCGTCCCGAGTCAGGACGCGGATGATGTCCGTGGGCAGACCCAGATCGTGGAACGTGATCGGCGCGTCAGTGGAATCAGGAATGTCGAGGGCGGACGGGAACGTGCTGGGGTCAGCGAAGGTGGTCAAGGAAACCTCTCTACGGGGGCGCATGCTCGCGAATGCCCCGCCGCGGCCCCATGTCGGCCGACGCTGTATGCCCGCAAGAACGCCCATGGCGTGCCCGGTCCGGGACGCGCCAGGTCAAATTGCTGCCATCAGTGTACGGGACAGCGTTTCGGACGCTGACCGCATTCCGCTCCGGCCGCGGGCAGTGTCACCTCCGGTGCGGCCCGGCAAGCTTAGGGCGTGCCCGCACGATCACCAAATTCATCGGTGGAAAATGCCGTTGATCCAGTCCGAGAACGCAGTGCCGGCGGTGACGAGGAAGAGCAGGCTGATGCCGGCGAGCGCGAGCAGGACCAGCAGCATTGCGAGGCCCACCTTGAGGTTGCTGCGGCGCCGGGTGTCGCGGCCCTGGTCCCAGCCTTGGGCCAGGATGTAGCCGGTCAGGGAGCCGGAGTTCTCCAGCGGGTTCATGGTGACCGGCACGGTCATGTCTATAGCCGAGTGGGCGGTCGGACCGCCGTAGATGGTGCCCTGACCGCGTTGGTGCGGGACTGCGCCGGAAGAGTCTGTGGAAGTGCTGTGGCGTATTGGCGGCGTGCTCACCGGTACCGCCGATCCGCCGATCGTCTGCTCGGCTCCGCCCGACCCGCCGACCCCAGACGAGGCCGCCGACATCATCGGTGGCGGCGGAAATATCGGCTGTGGCGGTCCTGGGACCGGGCTCGGACCTGGACCGGGCGGTACCGGGCTCGGACCCGGACCCGGAGGCACCGGGGACGGCCCCGGCGCCGGCGGTACGGGGCTCGGGCCCGGCGGTTCTGGAACGGGCGACGGCCCGGGGCCTGGCGGCACCGGTCCGGGCGGGACCGGGCTGGGGGCCGGCGGTGCGGGCGACGGCTCAGGCCCCGGCGGTGTCGGTGATGGCCCCGGTCCGGGAGGTATGGGGGACGGTCCGGGTCCAGGCGGCACCGGCGACGGTGCCGGTCCCGGCGGCGTGGGTGACGGCCCCGGCTCGGGAGGCAAGGGTGACGGCCCAGGCTCGGGAGGCAAGGGAGACGGCCCAGGCTCGGGCGGTAAGGGTGACGGTCCCGGCTCGGGCGGCGACGGTGCTGGTCCGGGTTCAGGTGCGGGCGTCGGGAACGGGCCAGGCGGCGACGGTGCCGGGAAGGGACTCGGCGGTGGCTGGATCGGTGCCGGCGGCTCGATGGGCGACGGCTGGCCCGGTCGCGGCTCAGCCGGTTCCGGCCGATCTGGTTCGGGCCGCCCGGGCTGGGGTTCGGCCGGTTCGAGGTGGCTCGGCTTCGGGCCGCCGGCCTGTTCCCCATCCGGCTCACTGCCGGGCTGCGTGTTTTCCGGCTCGAACCACGGCTCCTCGGCCCGCGCGATGCTGGCGAGACCGCCGTCGCCTGCGGGCGGCACGGCGCTGTCGTCAGAGGGCACCTTCGCCGTGCCGGTAATGCGCTTCGTACCGGACTCCCCAACAGCCGGCGTCGCGGCGGCCCGGGCGCCGTAGATCTTGGACTCTCCACTCGGCCAGGTCCCGGCTCGGATGGCAGCGGCATCCGGCTGCAGCGCACCGGGGACGGACGCGCGCGCCGCGTGGATGCCTGGCGCGGCGGAGATCGGTCGCGGCGAACCGGCAACCGGACCTGGAGACCGCACAGCTGATGACGGATCGGCGCCGCCGGGCGCCGTCCGCGCAGCGTCCGGGCCAGCACCGGAGCTACCCAGTGCCGCCTCCCGCTCGTCCTCCATGGGTCCTCCTGACCGCCGCCATCCGGTGTCGGTGTCGACGCCGGGCGCTGGCCCTTACCGTGCCATATCGGCGTGCGTACCCGCATCCGCCATCAGCATGGCGCGCCGTCTCGTCCTGGGCGATGAGGGTCAGCCCGCGCTGGGCGACGCCGATGACGTTGACGTTGACGACGATGTCGTAGAGGACGACGAGGCGGACCCGGACGAGCTGGACCCGGAGGACGGCGCCGAGTCCGACGAGGTCGTGGATGACGACGAGGTGAACCCGGACGAGCTGGACCCGGACGAGCTGGATCCCGATGAGCTGGACCCCGACGAAGTGGACCCGGACGTCGGCGCGGGGTCCGATGACGTGGACGAAGCCGGCGCGGACGTCGACGATGACGTCCCGCCCGAGGACGAACCCGACGAACCGCTCGGCGACGAGCTGCCGGACGGCGAACTCGACGGCGTGCCCGTGGTCGGTAGCGTCGTCGGCGATCCGGACGAGCTCGGCGACGATGAGGACGACGTCGGTCGCGTACCCGAGGGGGAGGTCGGCTGCGTCGTTGGCGACCCGCTGGTCGGTGTCGTCGTGCCGCCGTTGCCGGTCGGGGGCGGCGCGTTGAGGTCGGGACCCTGGACCGGGCCGTCGACCGAACCGTACACGCGGGTGGCCTGGAACAGCCGGGTCCAGCGTACCGGCGTCAGGCGCACGTCGAGGCCGGTCCGGGGTGCCTCGACCATCATGCCGTTGCCCGCGTACATCGCCACGTGGTGAATGCCGGTCCAGCTGTCCGTCGAGCTGAAGAACAGCAGGTCGCCGGGGAGCAGCGAGTACCGGTCGACCACCTTGTTGCGGGTTTGCCAGTATTGGTCGCGCGACACCCGGGCGAGCGGGAAGTTCCCGGCCGCGGCGGTGTGATAGGCCGCGTACATCAGGCCGGAGCAGTCGAACAGGTCGGGGCCTTCCGCCGCCCACTGGTACGGGTCACCGCGCTGATCCAGGGCGTAGTGCAGCGCCGCGATCGCGCGTTGATCGGCGCCGCGCCCCTGTTGTGCGCCGGCCAGGTACGCCGCGCCGAGCTTGCGATCTGCCGCGTTCTCGACGGCCTCGGCCGCGCTGATCTCGCCGGCGTGCTGTTGCTCGAGTTTCTGCAGCGCCGTTTGCTTGAAGGCGATGTCCCGGTTGAGCCTGTCGTATTGAGCCGACAGATCGAGCGCCCGCCGGGCCGCGGTCGTCTGCTCCGCCAATGCCGCCGTGAGCACGGCCTGGGCAAGCGTTACCTGGCGGGCGGCGGCATACCGGGTAGCAGTGTCACCGAGCTGGATCTGGACCAACTCGTCGAGGTCCTGGAGTCCCGAATCGACCGTTCCGGGCGGCAGCGCGGCCGCCGCAAGCAGCGCGCTCGCCGCCGCGGCGGCCGCCTCTCGCTGTGCCGAGGCCTGGACGGCCTGCGCCTCGGCGACCTTGGTCGCGGCGGTGGCCTGCTGCTGCATGGCGAGATCGCGATCCTGACCCAGCCGGATCAGGTTGTCGCCGAGGTCGGCGATCTCCGCGCGCCGCTTCTCGATCTTGGCGAGCAGTGGCGACGTCGGGACACCGGCGGTGGGCGCCGTCGTGGCGACCGGGCTGAATGTGCCCTGTCCGGGCATCACCAATGTGCCGAGCGGGATGGGACGCGAGCCGACGTCCGGCACTGCCGGGATCGGCACGGGGACTTGGGGCGCGAGGGGAGCTGCCGCGGCGGGCAGTGGATTGAACAGGGTGCTGAGGGCGGCAGCAGCTGTGACCGAGAACGCCACCGGCTGCCACCATGGGCGCTTCCGATGGAGTCCTCTGCGCGCATACTGCTGGTGCGTCGCCATCCGCTCCCCGTCCGCAGCGGTCGCGGTCCCGCCGCTTGCCGTTCCCTCCCTAGGTGTCATACCGCACATCGCGTACGGCTGTCGATTGATGACAGATGAAAGGACTCTGTGAATCGCAAACCCCGTCCGAAGGTGCCACCCGGTGTCGTCTTCCGGTGCGACGTACGCTCGACGGCGGGTCGATGGAAGGGGCGTAGATGGATGCCGGACTGAAGCGTGAGCTCGAGGCGAAGGTGTACGCGGGGGACCGGCTGTCCCGCGAGGACGGCATCGCGCTTTACGACAGCGATGACCTGGCGTGGCTCGGCCGGCTGGCGCACCACAAGCGCACCGCGATGAACGGTGACCGGGTGATGTTCAACGTCAACCGGCACCTCAACCTCACCAATGTCTGCTCGGCCAGCTGCGCGTACTGCTCGTTCCAGCGCAAACCCGGCGAGAAGGCGGCGTACACCATGCGCATCGACGAGGCCGTGCGCAAGGCCAAGGAGATGGAGGATGAGCAGCTCACCGAGCTGCACATCGTCAACGGCCTGCACCCCACGCTGCCCTGGCGGTACTACCCGAAGGTGCTGCGCGAGCTGAAGGCGGCACTGCCGGACGTCAAGCTCAAGTGTTTCACAGCGACCGAGGTGCAATGGTTCGAGAAGATCAGCGGCCTGCCGGCCGACCAGATCCTGGACGAGCTGATGGACGCGGGACTGGAGTCGCTCACCGGCGGCGGCGCGGAGATCTTCGACCGGGAGATCCGTCAGCAGATCGTCGACCACGACTGCCACTGGGAGGACTGGTCGCGGATCCACCGGCTGGCCCACAGAAAGGGCATGAAGACGCCGTCCACAATGCTGTACGGGCACATCGAGGAGCCGCGGCACCGGGTGGACCACGTCCTGCGCCTGCGCGAGTTGCAGGATGAGACCGGTGGTTTCGTGGTGTTCATCCCGCTGCGTTACCAGCACGACTTCGTCGACTCGGTGGACGGCAAGATCCGCAACCGGCTCCAGGCGCGGACCACGATGGCGGCGCCGGCGGAGTCGCTGAAGACGTTCGCGGTGTCCCGACTGTTGTTCGACAATGTGCCGCACGTGAAGTGCTTCTGGGTCATGCATGGTCTGTCGGTCGCGCAGTTGTCACTCAACTTCGGCGTGGACGACCTGGACGGTTCGGTCGTGGAATACAAGATCACTCACGATGCCGACGCGTACGGCACGCCGAGCACCATGCACCGCGAGGACCTGCTGCACCTGATCTGGGACGCGGGCTTCCAGCCGGTCGAGCGCAACACCAGATACGACGTGGTCCGCGAGTACGACAAGCCACCCTCGCTGGCTGAGCGGCGCAGCGAGCCGCAGCAGGTCTGGGCGTAAGGCGGGTTGAGGGACCGTCATGGGCACCGCCGTCAAGTACACCCTGGGGCGCCTCGCCATCTTTGTCGTGGTCCTGGCGTTGCTCCTGCCCGTACCGCTGAATTTTCTCGTCAAGGCGATGATCGCGATCATCGCGTCGGCCGGGTTCTCATACTTTCTGCTGGCGAGGTGGCGCACCGAGATGGCCGAGGCGCTCGGCTCGGCGCAGCAGCGCCGTCGGGCGGAGAAGGATCGGCTGCGGGCGGCGCTGGCCGGTGACGAGGCGGCGGCCGCGGCCGGTGACCGCGTGACGCCCGCTCCTGACGACACGCACGACCGGGCGCCCGGGGAGCCGTAACCGTCCACTGTGGCAAACCGGGCCAGCTTCGCTCGGTGGTGAGAGTGGGATAGCCTACGGGTGACCGCGTCGCAGCGAAGCCGGTGGAATTCCGGCGCTGTCCCGCAACTGTGATGGTCCGCGCCGCTCGGGCCTCAGCCAGGTCGCCTGCGCGCCGGTCGCGAATCAGCGCTCTCGGGGAGGGGCGCCTCGCGGACGGGCGCCTTGACGGATTCCTGTCGGCGAAGCACCGCAGCCTCGACCGACAGGAGGAACCGATGAAACGTGTCTTGATCGCCGCCATCGCCGCCATCGTGCTGCTGCCGCTGACGGGCTGCGCCGCCGGCGATGCGGGCTCCGGCCAACCCGCGCCGAGCGTGAGCAGCGGCGGGTCGTACCCGGTCGCGGTCGGCGGGGTGACGCTTAATCAGCGACCCGAGCGGATCGTGTCCTTGTCACCCACCACGACCGAGATGCTCTTCGCCATCGGCGCTGGGCGGCAGGTCGTGGCGGTGGACGACCAGTCCAACTATCCGGCGGACGCGCCGAAGACCGACCTGTCCGGGTTCAAACCGAGCGCCGAGGCGATCGCCGCCAAGAATCCCGACCTGGTGGTGCTGTCCGATGACATCGACAAGATCGTGGACCAGCTCACCAAGCTGAAGATTCCGGTCTTCCGGGCTCCGGCGGCCCAGCGGCTGGACGATACGTACGGCGAGATCGGTCAGCTCGGCATGCTCATCGGGCACCAGAACGAGGCGGCCGCGTTGACCGAGCGGATGAAGGCCGATATCGACAAGATCGTCAAGGATGTGCCGCAACGGGCCACGCCGCTGAGCTACTACTACGAGCTGGACCCGACGTTCTACTCGGTGACGTCGAAGACGTTCATCGGCTCCGTCTTCGGGTTGTTCGGCATGAGCAACGTGGCCGATCCCGCCGACGCGGACGGCTCAAAGAGCGGTTATCCGCAACTGTCCCAGGAGGCGCTGCTCAAGGCGAACCCGGACATGATCTTTCTGGCCGACAGCAAGTGCTGTAAGCAGTCCCCGGCGACCGTGAAGGCGCGCAAGGGCTGGTCCGGCATCGCCGCGGTCAAGAGCGGGCAAATTGTCGCGCTCGACGACGACATCGCCTCCCGATGGGGTCCGCGGGTCGTCGATCTGGTCCGGTCCGTCGCGGATTCGGTGGCCAAGGTACCGGCGTGACCACTCGCCCGCGGCCGGCCGCCTACGGAGATAACGCGGCCTCCGCGCCGCAAGACGGGACTCCGGACCGAACGGGCGCCGCCACGGCTCCCGGCGAACCGGCGGCGCCAGGCTCCGTCGAGACGGCGGCCGTGGGCGTACGTACAGATCGGGAACGACGTGCGCGACCCGCCGGCCTCCGGCCGTTATGGCTGCTCGGGAGCGTGCTGGCGGTACTGGTCGCGGTGGTCGCCGGGCTGGCGTTCGGCCCGGTGACTCTCCCACCCGGCAGTGTGGCGGCCGAGGTGCTGAACCTGTTCCCCGGCGTACACATCCATAGTGGACTGACCGATCGCGAGGTGGCGATCGTCACCGAGCTGCGCCTGCCCCGCGTGGTGCTGGGGCTGCTCGTCGGCGCCATGCTCGCCGTGGCCGGTGCGGCCTACCAGGGCGTTTTCCGCAATCCGCTGGCCGATCCGCACCTGCTCGGGGTGGCCGCGGGTGCCGGCCTGGGCGTCACCGCGGTGGTCGCGACGCGCACGACGACGGGCGACGCCACATCGAACCTGCCGATCGGCGTACCGCTCGCGGCGTTCGTCGGCGCGGTGACCGCGGTGGCGTTGACCTGGTTGCTGGGCGCGGCCGGCGGCCGGAACCGGACACCGGCCACGTTGATCCTCGCTGGGGTCGCCGTCTCGGCGTTCCTCTCGGCGGTCCAGACGTACCTCATGCAGCGGCACGTCGACTCGCTGCGCGAGGTGTACTCCTGGCTGCTCGGCCGGTTGGCCACCGCGGGCTGGCACGATGTTCTGCTGGTCCTGCCGTACGCGGCGGTGACCTGCGCGATCGTGCTGGCGCACCGCCGCGAGCTGGATGTGCTGACCGTCGGCGACGAGGAGGCCACCAGCCTCGGTCTGCACCCGCAGCGGAGCCGCTACCTGCTGCTGGTCGCGGCCTCACTCGGCACGGCGGCCGCCGTGTCGGTGTCCGGGCTGATCGGGTTCGTGGGGATCATCGTGCCGCACACGTTGCGTCTGCTCGCCGGGGCCAGCTACCGATCGATACTGCCGCTGTCGCTCCTGTACGGCGGCGCGTTCCTGGCGTTCACCGACCTGGCCGCCCGTACGATTGCCGGCCCCGCGGAGATCCCGATCGGCGTGGTGACGGCGTTCCTGGGGGCACCGTTCTTCGTCATCGTCCTGCGCAGCAGCCGGTCGGTGTCGCCATGACGGTCGCGGTCACGGTGCGCGGGCTGAGCGTACGGCTCGGTGGCAGCGTCGTGGTCGACGGCGTGGACCTCGACGTGGCCGACGGCGAATGGGTGACTGTCATCGGTCCGAACGGCGCCGGAAAGTCGACGGCGTTGCGGGCCATCGGTGGCTTGCTGCCGTTCGGCGGGCGGGTGGAGTTGCACGGCACCGCGGTGGACCGGCTGCCCCGCCGCCGGCGGGCGATGACCGTCGCCACGGTCGCGCAGACTCCGGTCGTTCCACCCGGCATGCACGTCCTCGACTACGTGCTGCTCGGCCGGACTCCGTACATCCGGGCGCTGGGCCGGGAGTCCGAGTCGGACCTGGCGACCGTCGACGACGTACTCCGCGAGCTGGATCTCGAGGCGTTCGCCGGGCGCCGGCTGGACACGCTGTCCGGCGGTGAGCGGCAACGGGTCTTCCTGGCCCGCGCGCTCGCCCAGGGCGCGCGGATCCTGCTGCTCGACGAGCCGACCAGCGCGCTGGACATCGGCCACCAGCAGGAGGTGCTCGAGCTCGTCGACCGGCTGCGCGCCGAGCGCGGCCTGACCGTGCTCACCACCATGCACGACCTGTCCACGGCGGGCGAATACGCCGACCGGATGGTGCTGCTGTCCGGCGGCCGGGTAGCGGCCGCCGGTCCGCCGCGCGAGGTGCTCACCGAGGAGTTGCTCGCGGCCCACTACCGCGTGACCGTGCGGATCATCGAGGGCGGTCACGGGCCACTCGTCGTCCCGGTGAGGACCGAGAACGTACCGCCCTGAGGATCCTCGAGCACGGCGTACCGGCCTCTGGAGAACGTGGTCGGCGGGAGCGCGACCCGGCCGCCGAGCGCGTAGGCATGCTCCGCGGTGGCGTCACAATCGTCGACGGCGAAGTAGACCATCCAGTGCGGAGCCAGGTCGTGCGGCCAGCCGGCACCGACCATCGGCTGCATCCCGGCCACCGTCTGGCCGTTGTGTTCCCAAACCAGGTAAGGAACGTCACCCGGCGATGTGCTGCTGGCCGCCCAGCCGAACACCGCACCGTAGAACGCGATCGAGCCGTCGACATCCCGCGTGTTCAGCTCGTTCCAGGTCAGCGCGCCGGGCACGTCGAACACCTCGGTGCCCGGCATCGTGCCGGCCTGCCATACGCTGAACGGCGCGCCGGCCTGATCCAGGAACGCCGCCATCCGACCCTGATCGCCGACATCGAATGGTGCCACCAGGACCTTTCCGCCAGCCGCCGTCACCCGCGCGGCGTCGGCGTCCGCGTCATCGGTGGCGATGTACGTGCTCCACGCGGTCGGTTGACCCGCACCGAACAGCGGGCCGACCCCGGCCACCGGGCGTCCCTCCAGGTTGAAGACGGTGTAGCCGCCGTACTCGTCGCCCGAGACGTGAGCGGTCCAGCCGAGTAGCGCCGTGTAGAAGCGCCGCGCGTCTTCGACGTCGGCCGTGCCCAGGTCCACCCAACTCGGCGCACGAACGGGGGCGGTCATGCCCGCATCGTCGCATCGATGCGTCAACATCTCACGCGACCGCGACAGACCTCTGCCCGAACCGGCGACCCTCGTCACGTCGATAGGGCGATACGGCACCCCGACCGTCCAGGTTGATCCTTCCCCGCGATCTTGGAGTTGTGGTTGCCCTTACGCGGCTTCTCGCCCCATTTATTCCCACCACAACTCCGAGATCGGCGTCGATCAGTGCGACGTCAGCGGGTCGGGAAGGGGTTTGGAGTGCAGCACCGACAGCCGCGAGACCGCGCGGGTCAACACGACGTACAGGCGGTTCAGGCCGCGTGTCTCGGCGGTCACGATGTCGGCCGGCTCGACGACGATGACGTGGTCGTACTCCAGGCCTTTGGCGATCGTGGCCGGCACCACCGTGACGCGTGCCTCCGCGTCGACGTCGTCGGGCGTCGCGGTCTCGATGCCGGCAGCCGCCAGGTGGGCGCGCAGCCGGTCGGCGGCGGCGTCGGCCGCAATGACCGCGACCGAACCCTCGTGCTCGAGCGCCGCCGTGACCTCCACCAGCGTCGCCGCGTCCATATCGGACGGCGAGCCGACCGGCACGATGGCGAGGTCGCCGTCGTGGCGCAGCGATACCGCCGCGGGTGCGTCCACGTCCAGTGCCGGCAGCAAGCGGTTGGCCAGCGCCAACACCACCTCCGGCACGCGAAAGCCAACGGTCAGGGGCACCACCTCCGCGTCCGGCTTGCCGAGCCACGACAGCGTGTCGCGCCAGTTCACGGTGGCCCACGGCGCCGTGCCCTGTGCGAGATCGCCGAGCACCGTGATCGAGCCGTGTTCGCTGCGCCGCGCGATCGCCCGCGCCTGCATGGGAGACAGGTCCTGCGCCTCGTCCACGATCACATGACCGAAGCTGGACTCGCGTTCGATCAAGCCGGCCGCCTCGTCCAGCAGCACCAGGTCGGCGGCGCTGAACCGCGCCGCTTTCGCCGTCCTGGGTGGCTTCGTCCAACGCAGCGCGTCCTGTTCCGTGTCGGTGAGGACGCCCTCTGCCGCCGACGGGTCGGTCAGCAGATCGGTCACCAGCGACTCCGGTGTCACTGCGGGCCACGCCGTGTCGAGGAACCTGGTGACCGGCGCGACCTTGCTCATCCGCCGCAGCCAGCCGTCGCTCGGCGAGTTGCCGGTGCGGTACTCCGATTGGCGCTGGAGCAGCCCGACGACGCGGGCGCGGATCCGTTCCCGGCCGACCGCGTACGGTAGGCCCTCGCGGCGGGCCTCGTCGACGACCCGGCGCAGCGGCTCGGGATCGATACGCCATCGGTACGAGCCGTCCGGCACCGTGACCGGTTCGATCGGCTTGCTCAGCCGGTTCCACAGCGTCCGGGCGAGCACCTGCGCCATCCGCGGGTCGTGCTTCAGTCGTACGGTCTCGGGTTGATCGACGGCACGGACCGGAACGCGGGCGATCAGGTCATCCACCGTGGTCTGTCGAACATCGATTTCGCCGAGCGTGGGCAGGACTGCGGAGATGTACGACAGGAATGCGGTGTTCGGCCCCACGATCAGCACGCCCGAGCGGCGCAGGCGCTCGCGGTGCGAATACAACAGGTAGGCGGCCCGGTGCAGCCCCACCGCAGTCTTGCCGGTCCCCGGCGCCCCTTGTACGCAGATGGAGTCCTCGAGTTCGGCGCGGACCAGTTCGTCCTGTTCGGGCTGGATGGTCGCGACGATGTCCCGCATCGGCCCGACCCGCGGACGCTCGATCTCGGCGGTGAGGATCCGGCTCTTCGTGCCGAGTTCCTCGCCGCGGTCGAGGTGCTCGTCCTCGAAGCTGGTCAGCTCGCCCTTGACGAACCCGAACCGGCGCCGGGTCGAGACGCCCTGCGGATCTCGCCCGCTGGCACGGTAGAAGGCTCGGGACAGCGGCGCCCGCCAGTCCAGAACCATCGGTTCGCCGGCGTCGTCGGTGACGTGGCGGCGACCGATGTGATAGTCGACGTCCCGGATGTCCAGCCGCCCGAAGAACAATGGCGTGCTGGGATCGTCGGCCAGTTCGGCGACGCGCCGGGACAGTGTGCGGCCGAGCGCCTCGGCGCCGTACGCGTCGCCGGCCACCTCGGCGCCGGCGTCGTAGAGAGCCGCCGCGCGTTCGCGCATCCGGCGCAGGGCGGCGCGGGATTCGGCGAGGTGGGTGCGTTCGGCGGCGAGCTCGGAGTCCAGATCGGGGGCAGGCAGCGTCATCCGAGACCTTTCGGCAGTCGGTGTGTGGGCTCGCTGTCCTGGGCCGCCCGGCGCTCCGCCGAAACGCGGTGCCGGCTGTGCCCGGTGGCGGAGCGCGCAACTCTACGCCGGGTGCTCACCCCGATGCGAACGATTAACGGACGCGCCACGTCCCTCCGCGCTCTCCGCGCTCTTTCCGCGCGCTCTCCGCGCTCTTTCCGCGATCTTGGAGTTGTGGTTGGCCTTATGCGGCTTTACGCCCGTTCCGTTCCAACCACAACTCCAAGATCGCGGAGACCGGAGATAGCGTCGACACATGAGCGACAGCGCGCAGCGCCCCCGGGTCGGACACATCCAGTTCCTGAACTGCCTGCCGATCTATTGGGGCCTCATGCGTTCCGGCGCGCTGCTTGACGTGGATCTCCACAAGGACACCCCGGACCGGCTGAACACCGCGCTCGTGTCCGGCAAGCTCGACATCGGGCCGATCTCGCTGGTCGAGTACCTGCGGCACACCGACGATCTGCTGCTCCTCCCCGATCTGGCCGTCGGCAGCGATGGTCCGGTGCTGTCGGTCAATCTCGTCTCCACGCGACCACTCGCCGACCTGGACGGCCGGCCGGTCGCCCTCGGATCGACCTCGCGCACCGGCGTGCTGCTGGCGCAGATGCTGCTGGCCGAGCGACACGGTGCCGAGCCGTCGTATTTCACCTGCCCGCCCGATCTGGCCGAGATGCTCCGGGAGGCGGACGCCGGTGTGCTCATCGGTGACGCGGCTCTTCGTGCGCTGTACGAGGCGCCGGCCCTCGGACTGCAGGTGACGGACCTGGCTCAGGCATGGAAGGAGTGGACCGGGCTGCCGATGGTCTTCGCGGTCTGGGCGGTTCGTCGCGACTTCGCCGCCACGAACCCGGGTCGGGTCAAGGAGGTGCACGAGGCGTTCCAACGGTCGCGAGATCTGTGCTTGGGCGAACTGGACGCGGCGGCGACGGCGGCCGCCCGGTGGGAGCCGTTTGACGCGGCGACGCTGGGCGGATACTTCCGGGCGCTGGACTTCTCGCTCGGAACGCGTCAGATCGCGGGCGTTCGCGAGTTCGCCCGGCGCGCCGCCGCCCGAGGGGATGTGCCGCCGCTGCCGCCGGATGGCCCTACGTTCGCTGAGGTGTGACCCCGTCCGCTGAGGTGTGACCCCGTTCCTGCCCGACTTCCTCTCCGCGATCTTGGAGTTGTGGTTGGAACAAATCGCATCGTTTGCCGTGAAAGGGCAACCACAACTCCAAGATCGCGGGGAATGGAGGCAGGTCAGCCGAGGATGGCGTTGAGGGCCGCTATGTCGTCGGGAGCCAGTTGCCATGTGCCGGCGTGCGCGTTGGCGCGGATCTGCTCCGTTGTCGTGGCCCCGGCGATCACACTGCTCACGGCGGGTCGCGTCGCCAGGCCGGCGATCGCCACGTCCAGCAGGCTGTGACCGCGCTCGGCACCGAACGCGGACAACGCCTCAATCTTGTCCCAGTCGGCGCTGGCCAGGAAGCGCTGGTACCGGTCCAGTGCCAGCCGCGTACCCGCAGCGGGCCTCTCGCCGCGGCGGTATTTTCCGCTCAGAAGGCCGCTGTGCAGGGGAAAGAACGGCAGGAAGCCGAGTCCGAATTGCTGACAGGCCGGCAGGACCTCGGCTTCCGGCTCGCGGTGGAGCAGGCTGTACTGGTTCTGCGCGCTGATGAACGGCGTCCGGCCGGCCGTGCGCGCGGTCCAGTCGGCGTCGGCGATCTGCCAGGCGGCGAAATTGGAGTTCCCGATGTACCGCACCTTGCCGGAGCGGACCAGATCGTCGAGTGCGGACAGCGTCTCGGCGATGGGTGTGGCCGGGTCCGGGGTGTGGATCTGATATAGGTCCAGGTAGTCGGTGTCCAGCCGGCGCAGCGACGCCTCCACCGCCCGGACGACGTACGAGCGGGAGCCGCGGGCGTCACGGTCTACCCCGTTCAGGCCGTCCATGCCCATGCCGAACTTGGTGGCGAGCATGATCTCGCTGCGGCGGCGCTTGAGGACGCTTCCGAGCAGTTCCTCGGAGGCGCCGCGGCGGGAACCGTAGATGTCAGCGGTGTCGAACAGCGTGATCCCGGCATCGAGGGCGGCGTCCACTACGGCACGCGTACGCTCGAGGTCCAGCTGGCGGCCGAAGTTGTTGCAGCCCAGTCCGACCACTGACACGACGAGGCCGGACTTACCAAGTCGGCGATAAATCATCTCGCTCATGGCGCGACCCTATGTGGCGCCCCCGTACGGGATGCGTCCACCCCGCACCCCGCGATCTTGGAGTTGTGGTGGGGGCAAACCGGGATCCAAGTAGCGAAAGGGTAACCACAACTCCAAGATCGCGGGGGGAGGGCGGTCGCGGGGGGCGGGGCGGGTCGCGGGGATCAGGGTCAGGCG
>Ga0081539_10003201_pt1 | contig 20691 bp, 24 predicted proteins | sample TabmetS4T2R2_FD_71023 | JGI IMG/M metagenome (GOLD analysis project Ga0081539, IMG submission 71023) | Tabebuia heterophylla rhizosphere microbial communities from the University of Puerto Rico - S4T2R2 | ecosystem: Host-associated > Plants > Roots > Rhizosphere ...
CAAGCGGAGTTGGTTAAAGACCCGGCTGATATTTTTACCGTCAAGAAAGAAGATTTATTAAAGCTCGAGCGCTTCGCCGACATTTCCGCCGGGAAATTAGTAAAAGCCATCCAAGAAAATAAAAAACCGCCTCTCGATAGATTCATTTATGCTCTGGGTATTCGCCATATTGGTGAACAATCAGCGATTGATCTAGCCAACCATTTTCACGCTTTTGAGAAACTGAAGTCAGCAACCATTGACGAGTTGAGTGATGTTGAGGGCGTGGGCGAGATTGTCGCCGAATCAATAGTCGAGTGGTTTTCTCAACCATCGCATAAAAAACTTCTTAAAAAATTCCAAAAGTACGGAGTAAAACCGCAAGCAGCTCACCCGCCTAAAGGTCCGCTGACAGGTAAAAGCTTCGTTGTAACTGGCTCACTTGACTCAATGAGTCGCGAAGCAGCGGCTGAGCGGATTAGGGCTCTAGGTGGCAAGTTCCAGCCCTCAGTTACTCAAGAGACCGACTTTCTAGTTGTTGGCGAAAATGTCGGTGAGGCCAAACTCGCCAAGGCAAAAAAGTTCGGAACCAAACAAATTTCCGAAAAAGAACTCCTAAAGATGCTTGACAGGAGTTAACCATAAGCGTGTAATAGAATTAGCTTCGCGCACCGGGCCTTTCCGGTGTTTTCGCAAGTACCGGAAGCGAACATAAAGACAAATATTTATACAAAATAAATTCGCCCGGGCCCAGGGTGGGCTGCGCGAAGCTTCCAACACCTCCAGACCGCCTGCAATATTGCAGGCGGTCTTTTTAATACTTTAGGTTTTAAAATCCAATTTCAGTGCTTCGAAGAGTTTTCTCAGCAAGATCATCTGGGACTACGATTGTCGGTAATTCTCCTTCAAAGCAGGCACTTGAAGGAATAAAACTCTCAGAAACTGATGAGTTCAGTCTGGTCGCTAGATATCCGGCAATCCGCCCTAGAATGTTTCTTTTTGCGACTTGCGCTTCGGGATCAGCACTAAGCATTTCTACCGCATCCATGGGTCAGATATAATCATATTGAATACAAATACGCAATTCAATAAGGGGGACGTAGCTCGGTTGGCTAGAGTGTGGCACTTTTCCCTCTGTAGCGTTTTTCGGGGTCGTAGTTAAACGGGATAACAGGTCATTCGCATTGACCAGTTCGGAGTTCAATTCTCCGCGACTCCACCACGAAATATGAATTTTGATCCACTCACCACTCAAGCCGCCATCAAGCACACACTGCACTGTCTTACCGGCTGCGCGATCGGAGAAATATTGGGGATGGTTATTGGGACTGCGTTTGAGTGGAGCAACTTAGCCAGCACTATTTTGGCTATTGTCTTGGCGTTCCTTTTTGGCTATCTGCTGACCACCTTTTCGCTCTACCGGAGGGGCTCGAAGGGTAAAGAAGCTATAAAGACGGCTTTTGCAACAGACACAACATCAATTACCTCTATGGAAACAATCGATAACGCGTTTATATGGCTCGTGCCAGGGGCAATTAACGCCGAACTTGACTCATTTTTATTCTGGTGGAGCTTGATTATCTCCCTTGTGGTAGCTTTTTTCTTGACGGTACCTGTCAATCGCTGGTTCATCGCCCGCAGCGGCCAACACGGTTATCACTAGTCAATTCAAAGAGTTTCTTGGTATAATTAACCCCTGTTACGGGGCTATAGCTCAGTTGGCTAGAGCGCTTGTATGGCATACAAGAGGTCAGGAGTTCAAGTCTCCTTAGCTCCACCAAATTTTAATGAAATCTTTAGCAAAAAAAATAATAGCCGCGATTTTAGGATGGCAAGTCCGCCGCCTGAGGCGTAAAAACAACTTCAAGATAATAGCCGTGGCTGGCAGTGTCGGCAAAACCAGTAGCAAATTAGCTATCGCCAGCGTTATGAAGGCCAAACATAGAACCCAGTATCAAGACGGCAATTATAACGATCTAGTTAGTGTCCCCCTGATTTTTTTTGGCGGAAAATTACCCAGTTTGTTCAATCCACTTGCTTGGATCGGGGTTTTTTTGCGCAATGAGAACCAGCTGAGGCGACCATATCCATATGACGTGGTTGTAATCGAAGTAGGTACCGATGCCCCGGGGCAAATCGAACAGTTTAAGAGTTATCTGAATATTGATATAGCAGTTTTAACCTCTATTACTCCCGAGCACATGGAATATTTTGATGACCTGGGCGCGGTGGCAAAGGAAGAATTGGCAATAGCAAAAATGAGCGCTAGAATGCTTTACAACCAGGACCTGGTCGACGCTAAATATTCGGAGGACTTAAGCACTCAACTCACTAGCTATAGCATAAAAAGCCAAGCTAATTATCAAACGACAAAAATCACTTTTAAGGACGACAAGTGTGATTTTGAGGTTCTGAAAGACGGAAAACCGTTCCTAAATACTAGCAATGATCTAATCTCGGAGCCGCAGCTTTATTCGGCAACCGCGGCGGTCGCTGTGGCGAGCGAACTGGGGCTATCAGCCACAGAAATTGATAAAGGCCTGCATAACATCCATCCGGTTAGCGGCAGGATGCAACGTCTGCAAGGTATTAAAAACTCGCTGATTATAGATGATACGTACAATGCCAGTCCCGAAGCTGTCAAAGCGGCTCTAGCCACACTCTATCGTTTAAAAGCACCCCAAAAGATTGCAGTTCTAGGTAACATGAACGAACTTGGTAAATATTCTCAATCAGCCCACGAAGAAATCGGGATTTTATGTGATCCCGAAAGAGTAGATCTAATTGTTACCATTGGCCCGGACGCAAATAGATATTTAGCACCAGCGGCAATCGGTAAAGGTTGTAAAGTCGAATCGTTCGATGATCCATACAGCGCCGGTGAGTTTATAAGTGGACAGATCAAAGATGGATCACTAATTTTAGTCAAAGGTTCTCAGAACCGCGTTTTTGCCGAAGAAACCGTAAAAATCTTGTTAGCTAATCCCGAAGATGCCCAGAAGCTGGTACGCCAATCATCTGAGTGGCTGGATATCAAGCAAAGATCGTTTAAAAGACAGGAGTAATATGGCGCATGTATATCCAAAATTTTTTTTTGAAGATCATTTAACCGATGCAGAACACGCCAGCTTAGTCGTTACAAGCTCAGCCGTTCTGTATGGTCTAAGTGTCTATACAGTGTTCCCGGTTTGTGTAACAGTTGACGATAAACTCGCTGCTTTTAGGTTGCAGGATCATTTCAAAAGGTTGCTTGACTCGGCCAAGATCATTGGTATGGACGATTTTGAAAAGCATTGGACTTATTCACGATTCGAGAGTGCTGTCAAAGAATTAGTCAGTCAAAACCATGTTACGGAAGACGTATTTATTAGAGCTAGTGTACATGTTAATGAGCATGTGCCGGGTACCCGTTCACGCGGACTTAAGAACACTTTGAGCATGTTTATTTACGATGCGACGCCCATAGTGCCGCAAAACGGCGCGCGTCTAAAAACTAGTGTTTGGCGACGAATTCCTGATTACGCTATTCCATCGCGCGCTAAAGTTAACGGTGCCTATGTCAATTCTGTTTTAGCTAAGCAAGACGCTATTGATAGTGGGTATGACGACTGCATTTTCTTGGATGGTCAGGGCCATGTGTGTGAACTCAGTGCCGCAAACATCTTCTTAGTGCGAAACGCCGAATTAATAACACCCGATAACTCTTCCGACCTTCTGGAAGGGATAAACCGCAAGACCGTCCTTGAAATCGCTAAAGAACTAGGAATACCTATCAGAGAGACCACCGTAGACCTGACAGAACTATATATTGCGGATGAGGTGTTTGCCTGTGGCACTTCGGCTTACATTGCTCCCGTTATTGAAGTTGACGCACGCGTCATTGCCAATGGCAAAATTGGACCAATTACTTCCAAAATTAAAGACCTGCACCACCAGCTATTGCACGGCGTTAATATTAATAAAGTTGATTTACTAACCTATCTCTAAATCGTCTCTGTTACAATAGATTCGAGATGAGGTCCTTCTGTAGTTTTTTATGTGGTCATTGTTCATTGACCATTGTTAATTTATTGAAAATTGAAAATTGTAAATTAACAATTGCGCCGACAACAGGAGGCGCGCTATGAGGCGGTATAACCCGAAAGTTATTGAGCCAAAGTGGCAAAAAATTTGGGAAGAATCCGGAATTTATAAAGCGGAAGAGAGTAAATCGAAGCCGAAAAAATATATCTTGGAATATTTTCCGTATCCGAGCGGGGTCTCGATGCACGTTGGCCACGTGCGCAATTACACGATTGGCGATGCCATGGCACGTCACGCGCGCATGACCGGCCATAATGTCTTGCACCCAATGGGCTGGGACGCGTTTGGCTTGCCGGCTGAAAATTACGCTATTAAAAATAACATCTCTCCCCGCGAATCAACCGATAAAAATGTCAAAACATTTAAAAAACAGCTGGAACAAATGGGCTTCTCTTATGATTGGAGCAGAGAGATCAATAGCTCCGACCCGAGCTATTACCAATGGACGCAATGGTTGTTTCTGCAGTTTTATAACAAAGGGCTGGCTTATCGGGCCAAGTCTCTACAGAACTGGTGCCCAACAGACAAAACGGTCTTAGCCAATGAACAGGTAATCAACAAGGACGGGGTAAATGTTTGCGAACGAGATGGAACGCCAGTTGTTCAAAAAGAAGTCGAGCAGTGGTTTCTAAAAATCACCGATTACGCCGATCGCCTGGTTGATGATCTGGATGATTTGGATTGGCCGGAAAGTATCAAAGCCATGCAGCGCAACTGGATTGGTCGCTCGAAGGGTGCCGAGATCGCCTTCAAAACTCAAAATTCAAAACTCAAAATTCAAGTTTTTACAACCCGCCCCGACACTATTTTTGGAGCTACATATATGGTTTTAGCGCCCGAGCACCCTTTGGTAGAGAAAATTACTACTAATGACCATAAACAGGCAGTGGAACGATACGTAAAGACCACCGCCAACAAAACCGAACTCGATCGTAAAGAAGGTGAAAAAGAAAAATCCGGTGTTTTTACAGGCGCGTATGCTACTAACCCGGCCAATAACGAAGATATACCTATATGGATCGCCGATTATGTATTGATGAGCTATGGCACCGGCGCGATTATGGCCGTACCGGCGCACGACGACCGCGACTATGACTTTGCCAAAAAACACAAGTTGCCAATTCTGTCTGTATACGACCAAGAAGGTGCCGATGACGACGGCTGGCATAGCGGAGAAGGCGTGGTTAAAAATTCGGGCGTTTATAACGGGCTGTCTACGAGTGAAACTCGGGAAAAAATCGTGGCAGATTTGGCAAAAGTTGATTTAGCTAAAGAGAAAACCGAATATCGTCTACGTGACTGGACGGTTAGCCGGCAGCGATATTGGGGATGCCCGATACCGATCATTTACTGTGATAAAGATGGTATTGTACCGGTGCCCGAGGAAGATTTGCCGGTGCTGTTGCCAGATGTAGTCAAATTTAAGCCAACCGGACGTTCACCGCTTAAAGACCTACCCGATTTTGTAAAAATCAAATGTCCCAAATGCGGCGGCGAGGCTGAACGCGAGACCGATACGTTTGACACCTTTATCGACTCCTCATGGTACTTTTTACGGTTTGCCGATGCGCGCAATCAAAAGGATGCGTTCTCTAAAGATAAGGCCGATTACTGGCTGCCCGTAGATAATTATATCGGCGGGGCTGAGCACGCCGTGGTCCATCTGTTATACGCTCGCTTTTGGACCAAATTTTTAGCCGATGAGGGGTTGATCAGTGCTAGCGAGCCGTTTAGCGCTTTACGGAACCAGGGGATGATTGGCGGTCCTGACGGTCGGAAGATGGGTAAACGTTATGGCAACGTGGTGACGCCTAGTGAGCTCATTGAAAGCGGTTATGGTGCTGACGCGCTGCGTTTGTATGAGTTATTTATCGGACCCTACGACCAGGGTGTCGATTGGAATCCACGCGGCATCGCCGGGACTTATAGATTCTTGGATCGGATATGGACGCTGACGCTTGAGCTGTTAGACACCGAGCAAGGGACCGATGGCCATAACGCTGAACTTGAGATACAGATAACTCGGATTACCCACAAAACAATTAAAAGAGTCAGCGAAGATCTCGAACAACTTGGCTTCAACACCGCGATTGCCGCCCTGATGGAGTGCGTTAACGAACTTTATAAGCTTAAAACCAATCATAATCTGTCACTGGCTCATGACGCATGGCGTGGAGCGACAATTGCGATTATCCAGCTTCTTGCGCCCTTTGCTCCACATATCGCTGAAGAACTTTGGGAAGAATTAGAGCAAGCTGGGTCAGTACATATCAGCAAGTGGCCGGCCTGGGATGAGTCATTAATTGCTGAAGAAACAATGACAATTGCCGTGCAAATTAATGGCAAAATTCGAGCCGAGATCTTGGCGCCGGCTGATATTGGTGAGGCAGAAGTTATTCACCTAGCAAAAACCGACGTCAGAGTCCTGGAATACGTGACTGGCAAAGAAATCAAAAAAGCCATTTACGTTCCTGGTCGTCTAGTCAGTCTTGTAATTTAATCTGTTAAAAGCTATAGTTACACCTAAGCTACAAGTATAACTAAAGGTTACAGCGGACGGCTACGGGTTACAGTTCTTTTCTATAACCTACAACCTCTAACCTATAACCTAAATTCGACGAAGGAGAATTAAGTGGGTAAACCCAAACATCGGACAACTCCGCGTAGGACCGGCATGCGCCGCAGCCATCAAGTGCTAAAGTTGGCAAAACGGGTTAACGCTACCAGTCCGGTTAAGGTAATTACCAGCAGCAAAAAACTCAAGCAGCTGAGATCAAAGGACTAAGCTTCGTCATAACCCTCTGCTCGATGCATAAGCTATACTAGTAGTAACAGCAAACAGAAAGTATTAACAACATGGCTTCTAATCGTCACCTCGGTCGGATAGTCGCGCTGCAAACGCTGTACGAAGAGGATTTTAGGCGTGAGCTTAGCGATAAATCTCTACGTACTAGCGAGGTTTTAACTCGTAATATCGAGCGTTACAAAGAAACGATCGACGATAAGAAATTCATCGAGCTGTTAGTTGATGGCGTAGTTAAGCAACAGGGCTCCATTGATGAGGTGATAGGCCCTGTGGCGCCGGAATGGCCAATCGAGCAAATTGCCCGCATGGACCGTGTGATCCTGCGTATGGGTGTGTACGAGCTGATGTTTGAAAAAGGCGTTCCACCCAAAGTGGCGATTAACGAGGCAGTTGAGCTAGCCAAGGCCTTTGGCGGTGAAAACTCCTCAAAGTTTGTCAACGGCGTGCTTGGAACGGTGCTGCGCAACCTGGAAGCCGGCGCAAAAAAATCAAAGGCAAAAAAGACCACAAAATCTAAAGTAACTAAGAAATAATTTTTATGAAGAGACCAAGACCTATAGCGGGCATCCGCCATTTTGTTAGCCGTCGCAAACCGGCTATATCTGAGGTGGTGCGCGAGCCCACCGCCGGAGGTATTATTTTTCGCAGACAGTCCGGCAAACCGCAAGTAGTAGAGATACTGCTAATCCAGGACTCTAAGGGGCGCTGGACCATCCCTAAAGGCCATATAGAGGAAGGTGAAAATCCCCGCCAAACCGCCGAGCGTGAGATACGTGAAGAAACCGGCTTACAACAGATGCAAGTGATGGATTGGTTGGGTAAAATAAATTTCCGCTATCGGCGCAATAATAGCTTGGTCCTGATGACTACCGAAATCTTCTTGGTGGCTGCCAAAGGTAATAGTAGCGGCATTAAGGCCGAAAAATGGATGAACAGTTTAGCATGGCTGCCAGCTCAGGACGCGCTGGATAAAATCGAATACGAAGACATTGGAAAGCTTATTTTGCTAGCCCTGCAAAAAATCAGAAAAACCAATCTATAATTAGAATGAAGAATTAAGAATCATGAATTATGAATTAACCCTAATTCCTAGCTCCTACTTCCTAATTCCTGCGACTGAAAGGAGCTTTTGATGGACGTTTCTAAATATCAATCTTTTGCTCAAGCTCAATTTGACGGTTTCGACAATATCGACCTGTTGGTTATGGCCTTCACTCACCGCTCGTACCTCAATGAACATCGCCGGACAGCCACTGAACATAACGAACGCTTAGAGTTCTTGGGTGACGCGGTGCTTGAACTCGTAGTCACAGAGTATCTGTATGCTCAGTACTCAGAGCCCGAGGGCGTGCTAACCAACTGGCGTAGCGCCCTGGTGCGCACCGAAAGTATTAGCGAGGTTGCTGCGCGTTTTGGCTTTGAGCCGTTGCTACGCTTGAGCCGTGGAGAAAAGCGTGGCAGTGAGCGCGCCCGCCAGCAAATTTTGGCTAACTGTTATGAGGCGGTTGTAGGAGCTCTTTATTTAGAAAAGGGCTATGATGCCGCCAAACAGTTTATTGAGAAGAGCTTACTGCCAATGTTTGATGAAATTTTGCAGAGCGGCTCGTGGCTCGACCCAAAATCGCGTTTGCAAGAATTGGTGCAAAATCGCGAGGGGTTCACGCCTCTTTACAAAGTCCTGAGCGAAGAAGGCCCGGACCACGACAAAATCTTCTCGGTTGGCGTATTTGTTAACGATACACTTCAGGGTGAGGGAGCGGGCCCGAGCAAGCAAGCCGCGCAGGTAGCGGCTGCATCAAAAGCACTGCGCAAATATCTGCAAGACGAGTAAAATACTTGACTAGTCAAGTATTTGAGGGTTGCAGGGGTATAGTGTAGTAGGGTTATAGACAGCTATGACCCTATAACCCTCTCACCCTATTCTCTGTGTGTCATTTTACTCCTTGCTTTATCTGTTATTTAACAGTAAAATGGCACGGATATGTTAGCAATTAGAATGCAGCGCGTCGGCCGCAGCGGCCACGCGCAATTTAGGATGATAGTCCAAGATAGACGCTTCCACCCCACCAGCGGACGGGTTGTGGCCTATTTGGGTAGCTATAACCCGCATACAAAAGCTGTGACTATTAATAAAGAAAGAATCGAATCATATCTGGCCAATGGCGCCCAACCATCGCCAAGGGTAGTCAAGCTTCTTAAGAATGAGAACGTGAAACTACCTGAATGGGTAGCAGAACCGGCTAAAAAAGACAAAGTCACACGTAATCCCGACAAACGTCGCAGCACGCGGCCACCGGAGGCGGCAAAACCAGAAGTTGCGGCGGCGGAAACAGCCACGAGCGTGGAAGAAACGTCTACGACCGAAGAACAGCCAACAGAAACCGAATCAGCACCGGCTGAAGAGCCAGAAAAGACCGAAACACCGGCGGAGGAGTCAGCCGAAGAGGTATCTTCCGAACCCGAAGCAGAACCAGCTGAGCCAGAACAGCCGGCAGCCGGATCTGAGTCAGAGGAATCCAAGGCCGAATAATTCTGTTACAATAAGCTTACAATTTAGTTTCAGAGAAAGAAGGAGAGCCGGATGGCAGTCAGTATAGACCAGCAATTTGTTGAATATATTGTAAAATCCCTTGTCGGTAAGCCCGATGCCGTCAAAGTTGAACGGCGCATTGATGAAAAAGGCGTTCTACTAGAATTAACAGTTGACCCCGAAGATTTAGGAAGAGTTATTGGCAAAAGGGGATCGACTGCTCAGAGCTTACGCACTCTTTTGCGGGCGCTGGGTACCAAAAACGACGCCCGCTACAACCTGAAAATCGTTGATACTGGGCCACCACCAGATAGGAACAGAGTAGATAGCAGGCAGGAGACAGGTGACAGTGAAGAACCAGCGGAGAAAAAAGCAGAGACGAAGCCAGAAAAAGAACTCGCAGCGGCTGCCGATGAGCCAGCCGACGAGCCAACTAATGCGTCAGATGACCTAGATCTGGATGAGGACGAACTGCCAGAGACACCAAGCGAGGACACGTCGGACGTTGTTAGCCGCACGCGTAAAGAGCTGGCTGACCTCGACGATTTAGATGTCTAAATTAACTTGTTAATTTTCGACATCCCTCGACGTGTAGCTCGCCCTGTCTCTCACAAACGCTCCGCTCACTTGATGCCTATAGTTGTAAAATCGGTCTTTGACTCGGAGGACTCACTTGGCAAATAGCCAAGTTCAAACATCTCCTCGTACCCAAAGGCCAGACCGTTTTACAACACCGGCTTCAGGTGAGCTTCGCGTGTTTGCTCAAGACAGGACTCGCACATACCAGAGAAATGCTTGATAAGCGTCAAGGTGGAAATTTACCTTGATCTTTATAGCGAGTTGATATAATTTCTTAATCCGCGAGCATTACGTGTTAGGTAATTCAAGACCCTAGGTTTTAAGGTGTAATTTGCTATGATTGAGCGTATGAAATGGATCGGTGTTAGTGGTTCTTGGAGAACTTCTTGTCCCGAAATGGAGCGAGACTTGGAACGAGAAGTAGAAAAAGTTTTGGAAAGAGGCGACGGTATTGTTACTGGCGGGGCATTGAATGTCGACTATGAGGCCACGACACTAGCTTTAAGTCATTTTCCCAACGGTAGCCGACTAAAGGTTATTTTACCGACTTCCCTCGATGATTACTCTGCACATTACAGAAAAAGAGCTGATGAAGGTGTAATTACACATGAACAGGCAGAAAAACTAATCAAACAATTAGAAACAGTTAATAAGCTTGGCTCGCTTGTTACGATGGAATACTCAAAAGTAGATTTAGAGACCTACTTCCTTAGAAATTCCAAAGTAGTAGAAGAAAGCGATGAGTTACTAGCGTTTCAAATCAATGAAAGTGGTGGGGTTCAAGACACCGTGGATAAAGCAAGATCGAGAAAAATTCCTGTGAAACTTTTTACATATAAAGTCGAAGAACAAGAGTTATGAAAATCCAAATTATTACGTTGTTTCCGGAGATGTTTGAGGGGGTGTTGAATGCTAGCATGCTTTGGAAAGCGCAAGAGAAAAAGCTCGTTGAATATGAGCTAATAAACTTGCGAGATTTTGGGATTGGACCAAGGAAACAAGTAGATGATACACCCTACGGCGGTGGCGACGGCATGGTGTTGCGACCAGAGCCACTGTTTGCCGCGGTAGAAAAGGCCAAAGAGGCCGATCCTGAAGCCCGAGTGCTACTGATGACGCCTCGTGGCGAAAAATTTGATCAGGAGATGGCTCGAGAGCTATCAGCGACCGAAGCCGGCTTAGTTATCACCTGCGGTCGCTACGAGGGGTATGATGAGCGCATTACAGATGTTGTTGATAAACAAATCTCCATCGGCGATTACGTCTTAACTGGCGGCGAGCTACCGGCGATGGTAGTGGTTGACGCGGTTAGCCGATTGATTCCGGGAGTCCTGGGCGGTGAAACATCCTCCGAGCTTGAAAGTTTCAGCGATGCCGGTGTCATTGAGCATCCTCAATATACCCGCCCGGAAGAATTCCGCGGGCTCAAAGTTCCTGATGTCTTACTTAGCGGAAATCACGGAAAGATAGACGCCTGGCGTCAAAGACAGCAAAAACATCGCATTTAGCCAAATTTGTTGTATTATAAAGTTATAAGTTAAAAGTGAGGGACAAAACATGACAGCGCGCGCGACAGCCAAAGGGTGGACAAAGATGGCGGATCCGCCAAAGTTAACTACCCAGCAGTGGAATACCGTCGGCCTTCTGGGAGTTGTATTAGTTGTGATGGCGGTATTGCAGGCCATCAGTTTCAATGATTTTAAGGATTGGTTGAGTGGAATCGGTTTAGATTCGCCAGCAGTATGGGCCGTAGGATTAATCGTAGCCGAAGTTTTGGCAGCAGTAAGCTTATTTAAGTTGCCGCTAATGAACGGCGCCAGAATGTTTAGCGGACTTTTAGCGTTATTGGTTGCCGGTTTTTGGTTTATCCAAAACCTGCGCTTAGTATCTGATGGTGCGGCCGGTCAACTGACCAGCAGTGGTCTTTTTGGCGGCTATTTAGAGCAGAGCCCGGGCTGGTGGACTGTAATAGAAGTTACGGTTTTGCTGCTCTGGGCGGCTTATAGCGTTAGATTGACTTCTTGGACGAAGTAAGTTTAAGATAGGACCCGCCGAAAATTTCACAGAAATTCAGGTGGGCAAAGGGGGAATATGTTTAAATTGCCAGAATTGGGCTACGCTTTTGACGCGCTCGAGCCGCATATCGACGCCAAAACCATGGAAATTCACTATACCAAACACCATGCTACATATGTCGATAAGCTCAACGAGGCGCTTAAAGGACACCCTGATTTGCAAACGGATGAAATCCTTGATCTGATAACCGATTTAGATAAAATTCCGGAGGATATAAGGACGTCGGTTCGCAACAATGGCGGCGGCCACGCCAACCACTACTTCTTCTGGACGATTATGTCGCCAGATGGCGGCGGTGAGCCGAGTGGTGGGTTAGCTGCCGCGCTCAAAAAAGAGTTTGGCAGCTTTGAGGATTTCAAAGCCAAGTTTAAAGAAACCGCGCTAGGCCGGTTTGGCAGCGGTTGGGCATGGCTCTGTTACTACGAAGGTAAACTGCATATTTGCAGCACACCGAACCAAGACAGCACCGTCATGGAAGATAAAACTCACGCTCCAATTCTGGGACTAGACGTTTGGGAGCACGCCTACTACTTGAAATACCAGAACCGTCGGCCGGATTATGTTGATGCCTGGTGGAACGTTGTGAGCTGGAGCCAAGTTGCAGAATATTACAAAATGCTTCAGAGACAATAGCTCTTTGTCTACTCGACACTTAAAGACTTTACCTGCTTACGGGGTTAAGTATTTTGGGGCGGGGGTTTTTTCTGTTTAGAGCGGGCCTTTTCTACCACTTTGTTTAGCTGCGTTTTAACTCTATGTTTATGGCGCTGAGCCCACTCGAACTCAATAGCCAAGATAAACAGGCCAGCCAGAGTCACCAACAAGCCGGGGCCGGGCAAAGGGATTAATATCAAGCCAAGAATAACTACTGGAAAACCAATCGCGGCCACAGCCGCTTTTCGCAGAATTCGACTAAACTTTTTCATCTTATAATTCGAAGATTAAGCCAACAACTAGTCCCAAAATCGTCGCTAAGCCGCCAACTATCAGGATCTTAATACCGCCTCTAAAAGGATTAGTGTTGAGTAATTTACCCTTGACGTAGCCCAATAAAAATAAAACTATCAGAGCTGTCGCGACACTCAAATACAAGGAAGTAGGATAATCAAAAGCTAACACGGGTAGCAGAGGTACTAAACCGGCCAAAACGCCCGATATCATCATAAGAACCCCGCTTTCTAAAGGGTTATCACGATGCCTTTTGATTTTATCGAGCTCCTGCACGGCGTCATCGCTTAAATATTCACCAACTCCCATTGCTACCGATTCAATAGCAATTGCCACGGACGCGCTCAAAATGACGAATTTTTTATCATCTACTCCTACACTCACACCGGCAATCAAGCCGACGGTAGATATCAAACTGTTCTCAATTCCAAAAAGCGTGCTGCGTAAATACTCCTGATTCGGCGCCTTCATCTAGCACCATTCTACTGTATAACCCCTCTGAGGTATAATAACAGAGGTAAATTAGTGGGATGTGGCCAAGCGGTAAGGCGCCTCGCTCTGGACGAGGAGATCGTTGGTTCGAATCCAACCATCCCAGCCATATACTCATAAAGGTACTTCTTACGCTTGTAATATTAAGTCTTGCTAAAGATAATGCATTTACACATACACTAAGATTAGGATACTTTTATGAGCGACCTCGAAGTCTACCCGACTCAAGACATAGCTGAGAAAAATGAATCATTTGCAACTTTTCATATTGGAAAAATTGGCACCAGAGAGACGGTGGAAATTCGTCCCATTTCTTTACTAAAGGACGACGATGGCTCTATAGGCATTACTACAGAACAGTTAAGCAACATAGTTAATGAACTTGAGCCAAATGGGATTCTTTGGATTCGAGACAATACAAATAAAGATAGTCAAACAGACTCTAAAAATATGGACATGGAAAACGGACAGATGAGTTTTTTGGATGGTCGGGTAATGGTCAATACGGATCGTCGAGAAATAGCCGTCGATGGGGATGTGTTCCAACCAACTAGCAAGGAATTCGATATTATTTTGTTTCTCGCATCGAACCCAGGTAGGGTTTTCGATAGAGACAAAATAATTTGGGAGTGCTGGGGGCACGATTGGGTAGGCGTGAGAGCAGTAGATGTGTACATCAGTGTTATCAGAAAAAAGCTAGGTAACAACCGAGAATTAATTAGGACAATTCGCGGTAGGGGGTATTTGTTTGATGATAAATTTAAAATTCAGGAGGAAAATTGATTCAAGGTTATACGATAATTAAAGCTGATGATGCCAAGGACGTATATGCCGGCACTGAAGTGCCCGGGGAGTTCCATCCGCTCGGAAAAGCGCTAAAAACGGAGCAGTTGGCAGCAACTTTACTGCGAATTCCGCCGCACTCCGACTTTGAACAGGGAACAGGGCATTCACACAAAGAAATTGAAGAGCTCTATATTATTACTAAAGGCATACTCACAATGCGTTTTGACGACGAAATTATCAAAGTATCTGCCGGTTCAGCGGTCAGAGTAGCTCCAAAGACTCTCCGCTCGCACCGCAATGAAGGTGACGAGGAAGTCGAGATGTGGGCGATTTCGCGTAAGATTGACCACGATGACTCGAATTTTATAAAAGTTTTCTGGAAATCATCGCCAAAAGCCAAACAAAAACGAGATACTTGATAAGTCAAGTATCCTACGTATTTTAGTAACACGCTTGGATGCAGCACAAGGAAGCAGCGAGGAACGGACTGAAACTGTATTTAACATACAGCGAAGGAGTACCGCAGCTGCTGACACCGTGATGCGCCAAGAGCCACCGGTGCAGCCGGCTATGCTGGCTGGCAAGGCGGCGGCGTGTTGGTAAAATAAAACGACCCTTCTTTCCTGAGCTTGTAATGACTGGACTTAATATTTGTCGCAGTGTCAGGTGAAGGGATCGTTTCTTTGTCGCTCATCCTCTCCCCGCCCATGCCCCATTATGGGCGGGGTGCCTAAAAATCTAAGTTTGTTACGCCGTCTGGTGCTTGATCTTGCGCCAACGACGCGCTTGCAAGCGTCTGGCTTTCTCCAGCCAGTGGTCACTGATGTCCTCGTAAAGCTCGTCAAAGGTAATTGACGACACAGTAGTCGGTCTGCCCACTACTACGTGCTTTCTTGAACGCTCGCCCTTAATGGTGTACTTCTTCATCCACTACCTCTCGATTAATGGTGCCCCTATCGTAAGCTAATAAATGCGCTTATGCTGTAAACCATTCGGTGAAAAAGGTGTGGGATTTTTTACTAATTTAGAGCGGGGTTGCTTACGTAAGTTTCTCACTGCCCAGACCTATCGCTAGGTGTAATATTAGATGGCTATGCTAATGGGAGGATGAATGCTCTTAACAATCGTTATTGTACTCGGCATATTATGGCTTTTGGGGTTGCTGGCTGATATTGGCGGTAATCTAATCCACTTAGTGCTACTCATAGCACTCGTAGTTCTGATTTATAACTTCATTGGACGCCGTGTTTAACGATGGTGGCGACGCCTAAGCTGAGCTAAATGTAATTTGACAGTACTTTGGTGTAGTACGGCTTTGGCTTCGTGTAAGGCCTCGTGGGTGCCGGCCGAATCGACGAGCTCTTGGGCCCGTTCCATAGCTTCCCGAGCTGCTTGCTCACTGACCTCGTCGGCTGCCGTTACATCATCGGTAACAAAACGCGCTGTTTTACCATCGACTTCCAGAACGCCGCCGTATACAGCGAAGTCCTCCATACTGCTGTCGGCGTCATTGGGTTGTTTGCGTACGCTCAGAACACCAGGAGCGCCAGCAGCCAGCAGTGGCATATGGCTCTCAAAAACCGATATCTGGCCGTCCTTGGTTGGCACTAGGACTTCATAAACATCGGCATCGTATTTAACATCAGTGGCTGAGACCAGCTGAAAATGTAACATCAAGAAAGCTCCGCTTTCTGAGGGGACGGGTAACAAGTTGTATATGACAGTTCGAACCGAGCTGCTGTAACCTGTAACCCGTAACCTCTAACCTGATGAGCGTAATGAATCATTTAACTTCTTCGATTTGGCCTTTCATATAAAATGTCTGCTCATTTTTGGAGTCGTGCTTGCCGTCTAATATCTCCCTGAAGCCCTTGATCGTCTCGGCCAGCGGCACATAGGCGCCTTTTGAGCCAGTAAATGCCTCAGCCACGAACATTGGCTGGGTTAAGAATCTCTGAATACGCCTTGCCCGGGCAACCAGCTGTTTGTCCTCATCACTCAACTCTTCCATTCCCAAAATTGCGATGATATCCTGCAGGTCTTTATAGCGCTGGAGTATGCGCTGGACTTCACGAGCCGCGTCGTAGTGCTCTTGTCCGACGACTTCGGGGTCAAGAACCGTCGAGGTTGAATCGAGTGGGTCGACCGCCGGATAAAGTCCGAGCTCGGTCAGCGAGCGGCTCAAAACAACTGTCGAGTCGAGATGGGCGAAGGTTGTCGCCGGCGCTGGATCGGTAAAGTCATCCGCCGGCACGTAAACCGCCTGGACTGAGGTTACTGAGCCTTTTTTGGTCGAAGTAATGCGCTCCTGAAGAGCACCCATCTCGGTGGCAAGATTGGGCTGATAACCTACAGCGCTCGGCATACGACCGAGCAGAGCAGATACCTCCGAGCCCGCCTGCGTGAAGCGGAAAATGTTATCGATAAAGAGTAAAACGTCTGCTCCTTGATCGCGAAAGCTCTCAGCGATGGTTAAGCCGGTTAGGCCCACACGCAATCGGGCGCCGGGTGGCTCGTTCATCTGGCCAAACACCAGGGCAGTGTTTTTGATAACGCCTGACTCTTTCATCTCAATATATAAGTCGTTGCCCTCACGACTGCGTTCGCCAACGCCCGCAAAGACCGACTTACCTTTATGAAATTTAGCGATGTTATTAATTAGTTCCTGAATGAATACCGTCTTGCCAACTCCAGCGCCGCCGAATAAACCGACTTTTCCGCCCTTGACGATCGGACAAATTAGATCGATGACTTTGATGCCGGTTTCCAGTAGCTCGGTCTTCGTGCTTTGATCTTCAAGGGAGGGTGCCAAGCTGTGGATCGGCTGGCGGTTGCCCTTAGGTGCCGGCTGGCTGTCTATCGGTTGCCCGACTACATTGAACATCCGCCCGAGGGTATCGTCGCCAACTGGCACGGCTATCGGCGCGCCGGTATCGTTAACCACCGCTCCACGTGCCAGTCCATCAGTGGGGCCCATTGCCACGGCCCGGATAGAGTTCTTACTAAGGTGTTGAGCGACCTCCAATACCAAATTCTGATCACCAAGCTTAACCTCAAGACCGTTATAAATTGCCGGCAGGTTGCCCTCGAAGGCCACGTCAACTACTACGCCAACGATCTGCGTGATTTTTCCTTTGGTTTTAGCATTTGACCTAATAACAGCCGGCATCATCTATCCTTTCTTTAAGTAATCGCTTCGGCGCCACCGATAATTTCAGCCATTTCTTGAGTGATGGCGGCCTGGCGGGTGGCGTTAAGCTCGAGTGTTAATATATCGATCAAATCGGCCGCGTTGCGGTTAGCGTTTCCCATGGAAATCATCCGCATAGCGTGCTCGGAAGCGGCGGCCTCTACTCTTGCTCGCCGCAGCATTGATTCAAAATAAAGCCGCAGGGCCGTCTCAAGAACAACCGTGCCGTCGGGCTCGAGCTCATAGACATCATGATTATCATCGGCTGCTGGTTCGGCTGGCAGAAGCTTTAGTGTCCGCACCTGTTGAACCATCGTCGATATCGACTCAGTAAAAATAACCGAAACCGCTCCGAATTGTCCGTCACGCATGCCACTAGATATAGTTTCGAGCACCGGCGCGAAGATGTTCATGTCCGGGCTGTCATCGGTGTTATCGTACGCCCCCAAGAACTCGATATTGGTTCCATGCGAGAAGTGACGGCTACCCTTGCGGCCGAAAGTAATAACCAAGGGCTGGAGCTTGAGTTTGGCGTCCTCCGCGAAAGTCCGGGCGGCGACATTAAAGACGTTGGCGTTATACGACCCCGCTAAACCGCGGTCGCTGGTAAAGATGATATAAAGCTTGCCATGGCTGGATGCTGGATTGAAATAAGGGTGTTGGGACGCTTCAGGGCTGCGGTTCAGCTTCTGTAGGATCGATGTGGCAGCATTGGCGTAAGCCCGGGACTTCTGAGCGGCTTCCTGGACACGCCGCAGGCGCGCGGCGGCCACTAGCTCCATAGCTTTAGTAATCTGTTTAGTGTTACCGATTGAACGAATACGGCGTTTTAGTAGTTGCGTCCCGGCCATCAGGCGCCTCCTCCGGAGGCAATTTTCAATTTACAATTATCAATTAGCAATGAATGATCAATGAACAATGAATCAATGTTTGAACTTTGAGTATTGAGCATTGAATATTGAGGCGCAATCATGATTTCGCCTCTTTGTACTGCGAGGCCACGGTTTGAGCCACCTTTAAGATCAATTTCTTCATCTCCTCAGTAGCTTTGTCGCCCTTTTGCAGCTGATCCACAAGTTTGCCTTCTTTTTGCTCTAGAGTTCTGAGCAGGGCGGTTTGGGCGGTCTTGACGCTCTCAACGGGCACGCCGTCAAAAGCACCTTCGGTAGCGGCATAGATGCTGGCTACTTGCTGCCAAACTGGTAATGGCGCATATTGTGGCTGTTTAAGTACCTCTGTAAGCAGCCGGCCGCGGCTCAGGCGGGCTTGGGTGTCGGCATCCAGATCAGTAGCGAATTGGGAGAAGGCCGCTAGCTCTCGATATTGGGCAAGATCGAGACGAAGTCGTCCAGCGACATCTTTGATAACCGGCGGCTGGGCGTTACCGCCGACACGCGAAACGCTCAGTCCAACCGAGATAGCCGGGCGAATTCCCTGATAGAACAGATCGGACTCGAGGTATAACTGACCGTCGGTAATCGATATAACGTTAGTGGGGATGTAGGCGCTGACATCGCCGGCCTGCGTCTCGATGATTGGCAGGGCGGTCAATGAACCGCCGCCGAGCTCATCGGACATTTTGGCGGCGCGCTCGAGTAGGCGTGAATGCAGGTAAAAAACATCGCCAGGATAAGCTTCGCGTCCAGGAGGACGGCGCAGGAGCAGCGACATCTGCCGGTAAGCGGCAGCGTGTTTAGATAGGTCGTCGTAAATGATTAACGCGTGCTGCTTATTATCGCGGAACCATTCTCCGATAGCGCAGCCGGCATATGGTGCCAGATACTGTAAGGGCGCCGGGTCAGCCGCCGAGGTGACGACCACGATACTTTTCTCCATAACGCCTTCGCGGCGCAACCGGTCTATCAGGCGGGCGATCTTGGCGCGTTTCTGGGCAACGGCCACGTAAATACTGATAATATCGGTTTTCTGTCGGGCTTGGTTGATCATGGCATCGACGGCGATAGCGGTTTTACCGGTCTGGCGATCGCCAAGAATTAGCTCGCGCTGGCCACGGCCAATCGGCACCATCGCGTCGATCGCGGTAATGCCGGTCGGCACTGCTTCGTGCACGCTGCGTCGGGCTAGAACTCCCGGCGCGACTTTCTCAATCGCGCCCTTTTCTTTGGACTTGATCGGACCTTTGCCGTCGAGCGGCCGGCCGAGCGGATCGATAACCCGTCCAACAAGTTCAGGGCCGACGGGGACGGACAGTACTTGGCCCGATAATCGGACGCGGGCGCCGGCTTTAACTTCAGTGTCTTCGCCCATCACCACGGCGCCGATCTCGTCTTCAAGCAGATTCAGGGCAAAAGCATCGACGGTACTGTTAATACCTTCAATCTCGAGCATTTCGCCGTAACCGGCGTCGCGCAGGCCGTAAATCCATGCCACACCGTCTCCGACGCGCGTGATTACGCCGGCTGACTTCTCTTCGTCGCTGGCTTCGAGCTTGGCAATCGAGCGCCGGACCTCTTCGGCTAAATTTTTGACATTTAATCTGGCATCAGCCATCAGGCGGCCTCCCTTAGATTCAAAAGCTCTTTTTTGATCGTCTTATCAATTGTACGCGAGGCGGTCTCGACTTTAATGCCGCCAATTACGCTTTCATCAATCTGTTGATCTAATACGACCGCTTCAACGTTAGATAACTTTTTAAGCCGTGCGGACAAAGAGTTTATAAGCTTATCTGATATCGGATGGGCGCTAGTAACTGTGGCTTTGGCGACTAGTCCGCGCTCCTCCAGCTCGAGATCGATATCTGATAAGAGTAGTTCTGATTCGTGACGACGGCCACTAGCGATAAGCGCGGCTGCCAAGTGATTTGCCACCGATTTGACAGATTGCTTAGCTAATAATTGATCGACAGCATACCGCGCGAGCTGACGTCGTGAAACACTAATCACGGGCTAGCTCCTTGAGAGCTTGCTCTACTAGCCGGCGGTCTTCGGTCTGGTTGACCTTTTGGCGCAAAACTTTCTCGGTAGTCATTATGACTAAATCGAATAACTCGGCTTTAAGCTCAGCATGGAGTCGAAGCTGTTCGTGCGCCAAGCGCTCTTTGGCTTCTTCAATGAGGCGTTTGGCTTGGACGTCAGCCGCGGTTTCTGCCTTGCCGATAGTCTCTCTGGCTTGAGTATTGGCGTCAGCCAGGGTTTTATCGGCCTGCTCCCGAGCCGTGCGGATGGTCTCGGGGGCTTTTGTCTCTGCGTTCGCCAGTGCTTC